>JGI24695J34938_10002119_pt1 | contig 15525 bp, 12 predicted proteins | sample TergutCo191P3_FD_34938 | JGI IMG/M metagenome (IMG submission 34938)
CTTCCTCCCCGTTACCGGGGCAGTTTAACTAGAAAAATACAACTAGTTACAAGGGTTGCGCTCGTTGAAGGACTTAACCTAACATCTCACGACACGAGCTGACGACGGCCATGCATCACCTGTCTTCGAGTTCCAAAAAGGCACAGTCTACTTTCGTAGGCCTTCTCGAGATGTCAAACCCTGGTAAGGTTTATCGTTTACCCTCGAATTAAAGATCACGCTCCACCGCTTGTGCGGGTCCCCGTCAATTCCTTTATGTTTTAATCTTGCGATCGTACTACACAGGCGGGACACTTAACGCGTTAGCTTCGCTACGGAAGGGGTCGATACCCCCCACAGCTAGTGTCCATCGTTTACAGCGTAGACTACCGGGGTATCTAATCCCGTTTGCTCCCTACGCTTTCGTGCCTTAGTGTCAGAATCGCCCCAGTAACCTGCCTACGCTATTGGTGTTCCTTCTAATATCTACGGATTTCACTCCTACACTAGAAATTCCAGTTACCCATGACGATCTCGAGCTTGCCAGTTTAGATAACGGTCTGAATGGTTGAGCCACCAGATTTCACTATCTACTTAACATGCCACCTACGCAACTCTTTACGCCCAGTCACTCCGGATAATGCTCGGATCCTACGTATGACCGCGGCTGCTGGCACGTAGTTAGCCGATCCTTATTCATAAGTTACCATCATATTTCTCGCTTATAAAAGCAGTTTACGACCCGAAGGCCTTCGTCCTGCACGCGGCGTTGCTCCATCAGACTTTCGTCCATTGTGAAAGATTCCCTACTGCTGCCTCCCGTAGGAGTCTGGGCCGTGTCTCAGTCCCAGTCTGGATGATCATCCTCTCAAACCATCTACAGATCGTCGACTTGGTGAGCCATTACCTCACCAACTATCTAATCTGACGCAGGCCCTTCCCAAAGCGCTTTTGTAGCTTTGCTCCGAAGAGAATATGCGGTATTAGCCACTCTTTCGAGTAGTTATCCCTCACTTCGGGGTAGGTTCCCACGCGTTACTCAGCCGTCCGCCGCTCGTGTACCCCCGAAGGGGCCTTACCGCTCGACTTGCATGTATTAGGCACGCCGCCAGCATTCATCCTGAGCCAGGATCAAACTCTCCATAAAAGTTTCCTTTGCAGAAAACATATATTGAATTTAAAAACTCAAAAAAATTAAAAGACTGACGATGATTGTACGCTTTAAAAGCGTACGTTAATTGCACAACTGAATTGTTAAAAATCTAAATCTCACTTTGGGACACCCTAACAGAAGATACCCTCACAGTCAAACTTTCCTCATCTTATCTAAAAAAACCCATCTTGTCAACAAAAAAATCCCCCAATGTTGTCAAAAATACATAAAAAGAGATTACAAAACTCACCCCACCATAGACCATACCCCCCAACCCACCGCTACCCCCACCAAAGCCCCTGCTATAATCTCCGGTACCGAATGTCCCTTCACTACCCGCTTCACCTTCCCCGCCTTTTCCATCACTTGCCCTATCTCCCCCACACTCCTGCGCACATTCAACGCATCATAAACCACAATCACCGTCACGCCCACGGCCAAAGCAAAAATCCCCGAATCAAATCCCTCAAAAAACCCCAAATACATCGCCAGCGCCACAAAACTCGCCGTATGCCCACTCGGCATCCCTCCGCTGCGGCTCTTCATAGACAGCGCCAAAACGTCCTTCCCGTCCAACTTCCCCGCCCCCTTCCATTCCACAAATATCTTTATCAGCTGCGACACCATCCACCCCCCGCCAAACGCCACGATTCCACCTAAACCTTCCATACTATGCCTATATTACCACACTGCTCAAACTTCTTCTTCGGGTGGCACGGGCACAATCCCGATAGAGGCCACCGTATCGCTCTCGTTCATCCGCATAATCCTCACCCCTTGCGTCGCCCTGCCCAGCACCGGAAATTCTTTCGCCGCCACTCGTATCGCCTGCCCTCTCGTCGACATCACGATGATCTCTTTGGCTTGCTTGTCCAGCGTATGCACCGCCACAATCGGCCCCGTCTTGGCCGTCACTGCCGCCACCTTGATCCCCACTCCACCTCGCTTATGCGTCGGAAAATTAGTCACCGCTGTAGTCTTGCCATATCCGTTCGCAGACACCGCAATCAACTTCTGATCCTTGGGGTCACTCACGATGTCCATGCCCACTATAGTATCGTTCGGACGCAACCGCACTCCGCGCACCCCTCTCGCCGATCTCCCCATCGGCCGCACGTCCTTTTCGTTAAACCTCACCGCCTGCCCAGCAGAAGTCGAAATAATCACATCGTTGTCCCCGGTCGTACTCTTTACCCAGCGCAGCTCATCCTTGCCGTCCAGCTTAATGGTTATCAGCCCATTGGTGCGAATATTCGTATAATCTTTCATCGGTGTTTTCTTGATAGTGCCCTTCGTCGTCGCCATAAACAAATAGTCGTTTTCGCCCGTATTGCCATTTTGCTTGATGATCGCCGTCACCTTCTCCTCCGGATGCAAATTCAGCAAATTCACTGCCGCCGTGCCCTTGGCCGCCAAAGACGCCTGCGGCACCTCATAAGCTTTCACTCTAAAAATCCGCCCTTGGCTGGTGAAGAACAACAAGTAATCATGCGAATTTATCGTAATGATGGTGTCTATCACATCTTCTTCCTTCGTCGTCATGCCTTTTTTGCCCTTGCCGCCGCGGTTTTGCCGCCTAAAATCGTTTTGCGACACCCGCTTCACGTAGTTCTCAGCCGTCAGCAGCACTACGCTTTCTTCGTCCGGAATCAAATCTTCGTCCGCAAACTTACCTAGCTCGTGCTTGAAAATCTTGCTCCTACGCGCATCACCGTATTTCTCTTTCATAGCTAGCAGTGCTTCTTTCACTACCCGCAGAACCTCCTTCTCGTCCGCGAGTATCGCCTCCAACTTCTTGATCAGTTTACGCAGTTCTTCCAGCTCGTTTTCAATCTTTTCACGCTCCAGCCCCTGCAGCCGACGCAGCTGCATCGCCAAAATCGCCGCCGCCTGCACTTCGCTCAGCCCAAAACGCTCCATCAACCTCTTGTCAGCATCATCATAACTCTCGCGAATTGTCTTTATCACTTCGTCTATATGGTCTAGCGCAATCTTCAGCCCCTCCAAAATATGCGCCCGTTCCTGCGCCTTGCGCAGCTCAAACTCCGTACGCCGCCGAATCACTTTCTGCCGATGTTTGATAAATTCCGCCAAAATCTCTTTCAGCCCCATCACCTTCGGCTGAATACCATCCACCAGGGCCAAAACGTTATAGTGGAAAGAGGTCTGCAGACCCGTCAATTTGTACAACTGATTCAAAGTTTTCTTCGGAAATGCCCCTTTCTTTAGCTCCACCACCATGCGTATTTTCCCACGCGCACTTTCGTCTCGCACATCCGCAATGTGGTCCAGTTTCCTAGAGAGCACCAACTCGCGCACTTTCTCCACGAACGTCTCCTTACTCATCCCATACGGCACTTCAGAAACCACAATACTATATCGCCCATTTTTGCGCTCCTCAATGTCCGTCACCGCACGGATAGCTACCGAGCCGCGCCCCATAGCATAAGCCTGCTTCATCGGCGCGCCACCATACACCTCCGCACCAGTCGGAAAATCCGGCCCCTTCACATGCTTCATCAGCTCATCCAGCGTAATGTCTGGATTATCAATCTGCGCTACCGTCGCATCCACCACTTCAGAAAGGTTATGTGGCGGAATATTCGTCGCCATACCCACCGCAATCCCCATCTGGCCGTTCAACAAAATGTTCGGTACCGCCGCTGGCAACACCACCGGCTCTCGCTCGCTTCCGTCAAAATTATCCCGAAAATCCACCGTTTCTTTCTCTATGTCCGCCAAAAGCTCCCCACCTATCTTGTCCATCCGCGCCTCGGTGTAACGTGAAGCCGCCGCCTCATCGCCGTCCATCGAGCCAAAGTTACCCTGCCCCTCAACCAATTTGTAGCGCATCTTCCAAGGCTGCGCCAAGTTTACCATCGCATCGTAGATAGAAGAGTCACCATGCGGGTGATATTTGCCCATCACGTCACCTATAATACGCGCCGATTTCACTGTCGCATGCGGTGGCTTCCATCCGTTCCTCTCCATGGCATATAAAATCCGCCGATGCACCGGCTTCAATCCGTCGCGCACGTCTGGCAATGCCCGATCAATGATCACCGACATCGAATACCTCAGGAACGAATCTTCCATCACATTTTCGACCGTCTGCTCTTCTACCCCCGCAGTCACCTCTGTATTTGTATTTTCTACAACACCGTCTGTCAGCTCATCCAAACCCTTGTCGTCAGTCGCATCCGGCACCCCACCAACTACGCTGTCGTCCGACCTGTCTTCGTTGTTCAATTTTTTCTTATCAATATCTGCCATATTCCTCCTTAGAAATCCAGATCATCCAGATTAACAGTTGTCGCCCTCGACTGTATGAAATTCTTGCGCATCTCCACCTCATCGCCCATCAGTTTCGTAAATATCGCATCCGCCTTCTCGGCATCCTCTATATTCACCCGCACCAAAGTCCTATTCTTCGGATTCATCGTCGTCTCCCACAACTGCGCGGCATCCATTTCGCCCAATCCCTTAAACCTTTGCTGCGCCGTGTACCCCGCTTGTTTAAACCTTTCCGAACCTTCATCTACCCTTGTGCCAGCCTTCCGCCGTTCCTCGACCTTCTTCGTCAAAGCCTTTTCTAGCGCCGCCTCATCATATATATAATCAATCTTTCGAGCACTGCCCGTACCTTTGATCAGACCAAACAGTGGCGGCTTCGCCAAATACACATGCCCGCCCTTGATCACTTCTGGCATATAGCGGAAGAAAAATGTCATTAGTAGCGTCGAGATATGCGCGCCGTCCACATCCGCATCTGTCATAAACACAATTTTATGATAACGCAAACCATTAATATCAAATTGCTCACCAATCCCTACGCCCATCGCCTTGATCAGCGACACCAATTCTGCATTCGCAAACATTTTGTCCAAACGCGCCCGCTCCGTATTTAGCACCTTGCCGCGCAAAGGCAAAATCGCTTGAATCTTGCTATCGCGCCCCTCTTTCGCTGAACCCGCTGCCGATTTACCCTCCACAATAAACAATTCGCACTCTGCCCGATCCCGCGATGAGCAGTCCGACAATTTGCTCGGCAAATTCAGCCCCTCAAACGCCCCCTTGCGGATCACATTGTCTCGTGCCGCTCGCGCTGCTTTTCGCGCCCGTGCCGCCAAAGTCGCCTTGCCCACAATCTTTTTCGCCACATTTGGGTTCTCTTCCAAATAATACGCAAAATATTCGCTCATCACTTTGTCGACGTAGCCACGTACCTCTGGATTGCCCAGCTTATTCTTTGTCTGCCCCTCAAATTGCGGATCAGGCAACTTCACCAAAATCACCGCCGTCAGACCTTCCTTTATGTCGTCCCCCGTCAAATTGTCTTCCTTTTCCTTCAGTAGCCCATTTTTCCTAGCATAATCATTCACCACGCGATTCAGCGCCGTCCGAAAACCTACCACATGCATCCCCCCATCCGGCGTCAAAACATTGTTGGCGAACGGCCTCAGCGTTTCGGCAAAAGTATCATTGTATTGCACCGCGATCTCCACCACGCTGTCCACGACTTCTTTTTCAACATAAAACATGTCATCCGTCAGTACTTCCTTGCCCACATTCAGCCTCTTCACGTAGCTCTTTATCCCACCCTCGAAGTAAAACGCATCTCGCTTACCAGTCCGCTCATCATGTACTGTCGTCAAAACACCTTTGGTCAAATACGCCTGATGCCGCAAATAATTCACCACCCAACCATAGTCAAACTCCACCGTCTCTTTAAAAATATCCGGATCCGGATAAAAAGTAATGGTCGTTCCCGTGCCGTCCGTCTCTCCAAGCGCCCTCAAATCTCCCGTCGGCTTACCCCTCTCAAACTCTATACGGTGCACCCTGCCCTCCCTAGAAACCTCCGCAATCATTTTCGTTGACAAAGCGTTCGCCACCGAAGACCCCACACCATGCAAGCCCGACGAAACTTTATATCCCCCGCTGCCGCCAAACTTTCCTCCCGCGTGCAAAACCGTCAATACTGTCTCAAGCGTCGATTTGCCGGTCTTCGGGTGCACCTCCACCGGAATACCGCGCCCATCATCCACCACCCTAGCCCCTCCGTCAGCCAGCAACGTCACATCCACCCTAGTTCCGTACCCCGCAATCGCCTCGTCAATCGCATTGTCTGCAATTTCCTTCAGAAGATGATGTAGCCCATCAAACCCAGTCGAGCCGATATACATCCCCGGACGTTTTCGTACCGGTTCAAGTCCTTCTAGCACCTGAATTTCGGACGCATCATAACCCCCTGGCTTCTTGGCCTTCTTGTCCTCAGACATAAATAATCACCTCAACTTTGAGTTTATACCCCACTAGTATACTCCATTTTCGCAGACTATGCAAACCACCCCGCTACCTCAGTTTTACCACCATCTCTTCGGGTTCACTTTGCTTTTTCGCACTTTCAGCCAAGGCGATTTTCTTGGCTGCGGATTGCCGTCTATCGCGCACGATCTTCACGCCAGACTCAAAATCACCCCCGCCCTTTGCGACGTCCTCCCTAGTAACCTCCCCAGCCTCGTCCGCGCCAACCCCCGCTTCCCCCACAACTTGCTTGCGCTCTTCCTCTAGCTTTGCCTTCTTTTCCAACCAACTATCCAAAAAACTCCTCTGCGCCATAGTCGCGGGCGGTTTAGACACCGGTGCACCAGCATCCGGTGACGACACAGGGCGCTCCACCGAGTCGTTCGTTGCCAAACGAGCAGTTATTTCGCGATCCACCTCTCCCCTCGTCCTCCCATACCTAGTAGCCGAATACGCCCTCAAAGTCTTTAATAGATCCGAGTTGCTCTCGCCCATTGGTGGCAACAACTTCATCGTAAACGGCGCACTGGGTACCCCAAACATCATTACCGTAGCAATCGCACTATAATTAGCCAGTTTATGAATATCTTCAGCACTAAACACCGGCGCAAATGCCTTTTCCATCAACTCTGCATCTGTCACGCCCAACCGCCCCGCCATAATAGTCCCCACATTCCCCAGTACGCCCTCACGTATTTTATCTGTCAGTTGCGTCATAAATTGATTCGCCAGCAGCAAATTCAAACGATACTTTCGAGCTTCAGACAAAATAGTCTCAAAACTTTCCGTCGAAAAATTCTGAAACTCATCCACAAACAAACAAAAATCTTTCCGCTCTTCCTCCGGAACATTTGCTCGACTCATCGCCGCAGTCTGAAACTTCATTACGAACATCATGCCAAGAAGTTTCGAATTCAACTCCCCCATCTTGCCCTTGGACAAGTTCACCAACAATATCTTCTTCTCATCCATCACGTCTCGAATGTTGAACCCGCTCTTGCGCTGACCGAGAATATTCCTCATCATCTGATTACTCAAGAACGGCCCCCACTTGCTCACAAACCAAGTTATCACTTCACCCGCCTCGTTACTCCGCTGACTCGCCGGAAACTCCTTCGTCCAATAATCATACACCATCTTATCCGTCACGTACTTCAACTTCGACTTCACAAACTCAGGATCAATAAAACATCTCGGAACATCTATAAACGTCCCACTCTCCGGATCACTCATCAAAAGCAGCGCTGCATTTCTAAACATATGATGCGCCCTTGGCCCAAAAATCCCCTGATTACCTGGATCATACAGACTTTGCAGCATATTTATTCCTTCCTGCACAATAAAATCCTTCTGATCCGGATCCGCAAACTCAAACATATTCATCCCGATCGGATTTTCCGTGTCTCCAGGATCAAAGTAAACCACATCGTCTATCCGCTCCGGCGGCACCTTACTCATCAACAGTTCCACCGCATCGCCGTGTGGATCAATAAACGCAAATCCCCTTCCATCCATCATGTCCTGGTACGCAATATTCGTCAGTAGCACCGATTTGCCCATACCTGTCGCGCCAATTACATAAGTATGACGACGCCTATCATTCTCGCTCAAACGTATCTGTTTTTGCTCGCCACGAAACTCATTCACGCCCAACAATATACCCTCCTCCGACAACTTAGCCGGACCATCTACCTGCTTCGTCAACTGCCTCTCTACCTGACTCGTCGGAATCGCATTCTGGCTTGGCAGATGGAACAAAGTCGCCATCTCTACACTATTTAAAATATTACCGTTACTTTCCTGCGGAAACATCCTTAATATATAGTCTCTAGTCAAACCTTCAACATCTTTCAGCGCATCATACTTAAAACCATTATTATTCGGTGAATCAAACTGCGAAAATATCGCCACAATGCCCCCCAAAAGCACTTCAGACCGTGCCCTAGTAGACGAACTCGCCATCACCCGCACCAATGTCTCAAAAGCCGGATATTTAGTTTTCTCCTCAATCTTTTGGATCTCTTCTTGCTCCAAATTAGTCAAAACCTTTTCTTCCGACTTCGCTCTTTCGCGCTCTTCTGGCGGCTTCCACAACGCCTCCGCCAAATCTACTGCAAAATATCCAACGCCCGTTATCGCCCGCTCCAATAAATTATTCGAGTACCTGCGCGATTTTTTCCCATCCCGCATACTTTGTACTCGATCAAGCGATTTTTTTGTCCATCCCGCATCCGCCGGACGAAACAATATTTGCAAAGCAATCCCATCCCCCTTTTTTGCCACCGACATAGCATTCAGCAGCGCCAAGCTTGCATCTCGTTTCGACTCCTCATAAGTCGCAATCGGATACCAATAATCCTCCTTCAAAACCAGCTCACCGCCAACCGTACCGTCAATTTCCCCTTCCTCGCTAAAGAAATTTGGGTCTTCCACCTCCTCTAATCTAGCCGTAGGATAAGCCGCCGCAATCGCCTGTTTTATCGTTTCTGTCAGCACTGCCGGCACAGCCGCATAATACTTCACGAACCCATCATGCGCTACAATCTCAAAACTCATGTGTCTCTGACCATAAACCTTACTCTTAAAACCCTTCACCGCCGTCGAAGCAATAATACTATACATCACCTGAGCCTCCGATATAGCCTCGTTTGTCACATCACGCTCATCCCTACCGCCAACCTCAATATCGTCCGTACTCGGAGGCAGATGAATCAACATCGGCACCATCTTCAAACCACGCTCGTAATCCTTCCGCTCCCTTCCAGCTTTTATGACAATCTGCCAAATAATCACCAACACTACCACTGTTACTGTAATTATCACAACACCAGAAACTAGCCCATCCATGATCATCTGTCCTCGCTTAACTTCCTAACTTTTAGTCCTTCCATCTAGCCCGTCTCCCAATTTACGGCCAAACGCCTTACTCATATAATCCCACTTCAAGTTCGTAACCGAGCGTTGCAATTTGTTGGGTTCTTTCTTATACTTCCGCATAATTTCCACTAGATGCTTCGCATATTCTTTCGGCATTCGTTCCGCATCTTTGTCCACTTCCGGCGCTTCATCATCCTGGGTACCGTCATCGTCTGTATCGCTCATCGCCAAAACCGGCGGTGGCAAGACCGTGGATACCTTTTCGTTAGTCGGAACAATCAGTCTTTCGTTCTTTTCGCTCGTCAGCTCCGTCTCTGCTACACCAAAAGCAACCTCGCCTGCACTTTCTGGTGCTCCGACCACAACCTCTTTGGTTCCTCCTTCATTTTCCATGCCTCAATTGTATCACGCTTATGCCCTTTTAGATATATAAAAACACCCCAGCACCGCAAAAAGCACCGCCAGAGCCACCTCTAGCAAGTTCAATTCGCCAAACGACCTCATAAATATCAATATCATCGGCACAAATGCCAAAACAGACCCATAATAGTAGCTCTTTTTTGCACCTACATGCACTCTGCTCTTTTGCAATTTGTCCCTCAAAGCAAAAAACGCCCTACTCAAAACAACCATCACACTCAGACAGACTAGATATACTAATGTAAAAAAAACCAAAACCCCTAACGGACCAATGCCCGACGGGGTCGTTAGGTTTACCATAGTCACCAGGAAAACCATCGCCAGCAAACCCATCACAACAAAAGCTCTGTCAACTCTAGTCATAAGCAAATTCTAACACAAATACCGACGCTCTGCTACTCTCTCTGCTGGCTGTTCTCCCTACAAGACTTGGCTCTTGAGCGGGTAAGTTATCCGGCCAATTGTAAACTACTTATAACCGCAACTTTTATTCCCGCTCTCGAGACTTTGACCGCTCCACATTTAGTGGGGCAAATCCTTATAAGTTTCCCTGTCGTTATTTTTGGGTATATAAGGTGCGAACGACAATTGATCCTTACGCGCTCTACGCTCGTGGCCTCTCGGCCATTCTTTGGCGGAGCTCTGGTTATTTCTGTTTGTAATTTATGGCTAGAAATAACCTTTCCCTTCGCCAAACTTTCTCCCTATTTTTGTGCGTTTTTGTTTTTATTGAAGCACGATCTCATCATAGCAAACATAAGCAAAAAAGTCAATAATATTCTTGTTCATTTTTATGTATTTTTCACAATGCACCGCTGATCATAAGAGAAGAATTGTAATTTTAACTCGATTGTAAAAAATACAACAGTTTTTCCATATTGTGGTTTTTACAACAGTATTTTCCTTCGCTTTTCGCTTCTCTTTTGCCCTCTTTTACTCTTCCCGACTCTCGCCTCTTTAGCCATCGAACAGTTTCTTCCCACTGCCTCGATTTTCTCGCACAAATTTCCAACTGTCAGTCTGCCTATGCGAGCGCTAAAGTATGAAGCCATCCACCAATTGGCCCCACGACAAAATCAACCAACAATTTTCTGTCGCCCCACACCATTCTATTGCTTTGCTCCGCTTGCAACTTTTGGTATTTTCGAGCCCAACTCAATGCGACTAATATCCGGCTAATGTCCATCTTTCACGACCATTTCATCTGCGTTCCTATAATACGAACAAATAGCTAAAAGTCAATCGCACAAATCATTCATCGTCCGCCGAACGCAAGTCGATCAAATTTATTCTAAAAATCCATTTTCGAGCCAATTTGTCAGGCAAATATCTTTCGCAAAATTTTCGCACGATCGTCATTGCAATCATGACCCGTCAACGCAATTTTGCCTACGGACACATCAAGATTTTTTACGAACACAACACAAATTTTGCAAATCAATTCCCAAAATCCTTCTCGAAAGCATTCTCGTCCACAAACGCCGCCGCACACATTCTTTTTCGTATCAACGAAATTGCAACTTAAAGTCCACAAGCAAAACCCTCAACGAAATTTACCGTAGTTTCTAACTTTTCCAGCAACAGCCACAACTCTCGCCAATCATCCAATATCCGCAAACAACAATCCTGAGCTAGAACGTAATCAACCGCCTGTGGAAAACTTTCACAAATTGATCACTAAAACCTATTGACACAAGCATTTAGACGGCTTACTATAGGGGTAGCTTTTGAATACAAAAATTACTCAAAAGCCAAAAACAAAAAGTCCAAAAAACTCCACACTCTACACAGAAGGACCGGCTTTCCTCGCAGTTGCCGGTCCTTCACTTTGTCATAGAACCGCCAAAAAGGGGCCCCCAATCCTTAGGATTGGGGTAAAAAGAGGACGAAGTGTCATAAAAGTTAAGAATTAAACTTGTTTAATTCTTAACTTAAAAGACCTTCGTCCGATGTGGTGGAGCTGCCGGATACTGCCTCCGGGTCCAAACCATCTCTAATATTCCATTCTACGAGCATAGTCCATTCTTTTAATCTTGGCACATAAGTGGAGCTGGAATGAACAAAACTCCACCAGACCATGACGCAAATTTTCGAGTAGCCAGAGTTCAGCTGGCAAACCTTAACACCACAATATGATACTTCTTTGCACTATGATGTCTCATGCAAGAAGCAGACCTAAAATGTTAGGCCATTGCGTAAGCGGGCGAATAAATCACACGCTTACTAGCAGTTTTGTCTGCAGTTAATTCTATACTTACGGTATAACTCGACTCGCCTGAAATATATTAATGATCCGTCTAAGCTTTGTCAGCCCCAATATTACTATTGTATCATACTCATGCTTCCAATGCAATCCCTCTTATCGTATACTATGCACTATGATAGCAAAAGCTTTCTCTGCCCTACCTCAAGGCTACAAAGGACACCTCATAGAAGTCGAAGGCGACGCTAACCGCGGACTACCCGCCTTCAATATCGTCGGTATGGCCAACAAAACCATCGAGGAATCCAAAGACCGCGTCCGCTCTGCCCTCCTCAATTCCATGTTTAGCTTTCCCGACAAAAAAGTTACCATCAATCTAGCTCCCGCCGAACTTCACAAAGATGGCGCCTACCTTGATCTTCCTATCGCCCTCGTGGTTATGGTCCTATCCAACCAACTTCTACAGATCGACATCGACGAAAAACTATTCGTTGGCGAACTTTCTCTCACGGGAAAACTCCGCCCTGTTCGCGGCATCATCAATATCGTCGAAGCTGCCAAGCACACCGGCATTACAGAAGTCTACCTACCACAAGCCAACCTGCCGCAAGCCTCTCTAGTTTCTGGCGTTAATCTCGTTGGCGTAACCGATCTCAAATCACTTTTCCTCCATCTCAAAGGCGAAGCCATAATAACCACACCCAGCATCGTTGTAAAAAACACCAAAACAGATTCCATCCCCACTATACTCGACCATATCCGCGGCCAACAACAAGCCAAACGCGCCATGGTCATCGCCATCGCCGGTCGCCACAATATTCTTATCTCTGGCCCACCTGGAGCCGGCAAAACCATGCTTGCGCGTGCTGCCCTCAGCCTCCTCCCTAGCCCATCTAGCGACGAAAAAATCGCCATCACCAAAATCCACTCTCTAGGCGGCATCACGCAAGACATAGTCCACGACCGTCCTTTTCGCAATCCCCACCACACCGCCTCGCCTATCTCACTCATCGGCGGTGGACCACTCGCTTCCCCCGGCGAAATCTCCCTCGCCCACTTTGGCGTCCTCTTTCTAGACGAACTACCCGAATACCCCCGTGGCATCCTCGAAGCTCTCCGCCAACCACTAGAAGACAAGCAAATCTCCATATCTCGTGTTGGCCAAAAGGCCACCTATCCCGCCGACTTTATGCTTATCGCCACCATGAACCCCTGCCCTTGCGGTTTTGCTGGTTCTCCTGACCACGAATGCACTTGTGCCCCCAACCAACTTACATCCTACGCCAAAAAGCTTTCTGGTCCACTCATCGACCGCATAGACTTGAATATCGATGTCTCCAAAGTCGATAACTCCGACCTCCTCAAGCCCGCATCAAGCACCTCCACAGAGCACGACGCAGCAAAGTCCGAAATAGCCGTAGCGACCGAAAACCAACGCAAACGCTACCAAAAGTCCGACTTTTACAACTCTTCCCTTTCCTCAAGCCAAGTCAGCAAACAACTCCATCTTTCGTCCGCCGCCAAAAAATTATTGGCGCATGCCTCCAAATCCCTCAATCTATCCGCCCGTTCCTACTTCAAGGTCATCAAAGTAGCCGGCACCATTGCCGATCTCGAATCTGCCCCTAAAATCACCGACGTTCATCTTTCAGAAGCTCTCCATTATCGCAAAAAATAACGCGCAAACCTTGTCAGAATCCATAGAATCTGCTAAAATACACTTTGTGAACAAGTCGAAAGGATCAGACCGCCATTAGTAACAATGCACGCATTCGCATAAACGGAGACATTCGTTACCCGAAAGTCCGCGTAATTAGCACTAACGGAGAGCAACTGGGCATCATGTCCAGTCGTGACGCCCAGCTTATGGCGCGCGACGCCGGAGTTGACCTCGTAGAAATCTCTGCGAATGCCGACCCGCCCGTTGTCAAAATCATCGATTGGGGCAAATATCAGTACCAAAAGATGAAAGAACAGAGCCGCACCAAGAAAAAATCCAAAAGTGCGAGCCTAAGACAAATCCGACTTGGTTTGAAAATTGGGGAAAACGACCTCAATATTAAAATCCGCAAAGTCAAAGAATTCTTAGACGATGGCGACCGCGTAAAAATCATGATCGTTTTCCATGGACGCGAAATGGCCCACAAGGAAATCGGCGAAGAGCTGGCTAACAAAATTATCGGCCTACTCGGACCCGACACTATCGTCGAAAGCAAACCTCAAATGAGCGGACGCAACTTGTCCTTCTCCGTAAGACGCAAGTAGCATCAATGCACTGAAGTGGTTCCCTACACCTCAAAGTGTCATATATATTAACTAAAGTAGGAAAGGTTCATCTATGCCAAAACTCAAAACTCACAAAGGTATCGCCAAGCGTATCAAGATCACCGGCAGCGGCAAGCTCGTTCGCGAACGCGCTTTCGGTAGTCATATCCTTGCCAAAAAATCCAAGTCTCGCAAACGCAACATCAAAACCTCTGCGTTTGTCAAAGGTACAAACGCCAAAAACATTAAGAAAGCATTGGGAGTCTAGTCATGAGAATCAAAAGAAGCGTCCCTGCCCGCCAAAAACACAAAAAGATCTTGAAAAGCGCCAAAGGCATGCAGCACTACCGCACCCGCAGTTATCGCCTGGCCAAACAAGGCGTCATCAAGTCCTTGCGTTACGCCTATCGCGACCGCCGCAACCGCAAGCGCGACTTCCGATCCCTCTGGATCACGCGCATCAACAACGCCGCACGCGAAAACGGCATCAGCTACAGTCAACTCATAAACGGCATGAAAAAAAGCAACATCGAGCTCGACCGCAAAGTCCTAGCCGATCTAGCCGTCAACGAACCTGCAGCTTTCGCCGAAATCGTCAAGCAAATCAAATACACACACTTTTAACAAAAATACCCCTAGGGGTATTTTTGTTAGCTCGTCCATAAGCCGGGTTCTGTAACTGTATAAAACAGCCGACAACCATCTATCTAGAGTACAAATTGCTTCGTACTTCTAGCGGTGAGCGACCATCAGCGGAACACTGTATCTAGGTCTCCTTGCAGCAGATAGGGTTTACCTCCCTGACGCGTCACCACGCCAGGCTGTAGTCTCTTACACTACTCATTTCACCCTTACCTTTCGGCGGTATCGTTTCTGTGGCACTTTCCCTACCCTTACGGGCGGTCGCCGTTAGCGACTATCTTTTCCTGCGCTGCCCGGACTTTCCTCTCGCATCATTTGCCAGCGGTCATCTGTTCGAGCCACACCTATTGTAACACCAATCTATTCTCTTTTCAAATACTCGTCTATCACTCGGTTCACCTCTTTGTCTGCTTTTGCATTTTGCGCCCTCGGCACATGCTCAAAGCTATACGAATCTAGTTTGCCCAATAATTCCCAAATATCCCCATAAACCAACGACAAATCACGATTTTTTACTGCATATACTCCATTCATTTGGTTAACCAACATCAAGCTATCGCTCACAAAGTGCACCGACTTTAACCCCAACTCTATCGCCTACTCTATCCCCTCCTTCAGCCCATAATATTCCGCCAGTCGGCTGGTCGAAAATCCCAAAAACTCGCCGCCCCTCTTCAAA
>JGI24695J34938_10002122_pt1 | contig 15514 bp, 14 predicted proteins | sample TergutCo191P3_FD_34938 | JGI IMG/M metagenome (IMG submission 34938)
AATGAAAAAGAATTAGGAATTATGAATTAGGAATTAGGAATTAAGAATTAGGAATTAGGAATTTTCTCTGCTGGTGGGGAATTAAGGGGATGGAAAAATAAGTAAAGAACCAAAACTAAATAATATGAAGAACAACGAAGCAATCCGAACGCACGCAATTTCTTCTCTGCAAGCGGAGCAGGTGGCAGCAGGTGGCACATTGACTTTGCTCAGCGCCCGCACGAGCCGCCACCTGATGACGGAAGAGGTTTTTTTCCACCCCCCAGCTCCCGCCAGCGAGAGAGAAGGGCTGAGCGTCATTCCGAGCTTGCGCAGCAAGCGAGGAATCTCGAACAATTTGCGCATGCTTCCACCTCTTCCGTCATCCGACAGCGGAACGGAATTACCATTTGCCAAACTACTCTTGCTGTCGGCTGCCACCTTCTCCTCAGAGAGGAGAAGGAATTTGTCCTTCCGGTAATTCCAAACCTTCCTCCGTTGGCTAAAGTCAACAACAATTACACCCTTACACCTATACACCTATAAACCTATAAACCTTTACACCTATTAATTATTAACCATTAACCACTAACCACTAATAAAATGTTTCAAAACCTAAAAGTCACATTCCGAAACCTTTACCGTAACAGTGTTTACTCTGTTGTAAACATTGTTGGGTTGGCGGTTAGTTTAACGGTGGCTATTTTCATCCTGCTCTGGGTTCAGGATGAATTGGGTCGTAATAAATGTTTCGATAATGCAGAGCAAATCTACCAATATGGAGTCGTTTCTTTTCCGCATGAAGTTGAATTGATTGCCGACAGATTTCCTGAAGTTCTGAAAATGTGCCACACCAGCTACAAGGAAATAGAGTTGGGAGCACTATCTTGCGAAATCGGTGAAAGAATCACAATGCCAAATGTTTATATTGCAGATTCTGCTTTTTTCTCTTTTTTCAATATCAAATTTTTGTTCGGAAATTCTAAACAACCATTCGAAAATAACCGCTCAATAGTTCTGACCGAAAGTGTTGCAAAACGTCTGTTTAAAGATGAAGACCCATTGGGAAAAGTAATTCAATCAAGTATACATGGTAATTTTTATGTAACTGCCGTTATTGCCGATTTTCCAAAAAACTCTTCTTTACAGTTTAATGCACTCATTCCTACTTCTTTTTATTCCGATTGGATGGATTGGATTAATCGCAAACCACAAAGATTTACTCACAACGTTCGCAATACCTACCTAATGCTACCCAAAAACACAGACATTCACACGTTGGAAATAAGGATTGCTGAGGAAGTAGAGAAAAATCGAAATTGTGAGGATGAATTTAATCCCGAAACCGATTTTTATTCAAGGTTGATACCCATTACAAAAGGACACTTGTATGACTATTATGATGCAAAACCGACAGGAATAAAACATGTCAGATTGTTTTCAAGTATAGTTTTTATTTTATTACTCATTGCGGTAATCAATTACGTTAATCTTGTAACAGCGCGTTTAATAGACCGTACAAAAGAAGTTGAAATACGTAAAATTTTCGGTGAAAGCAAATTAGGTTTATTTATGCAAATGATGCGTGAAACTATGATGATGGTATTTCTGGCGCTCATTTTGGCTACAGTATTGATAGAGTTTTTATTGCCTTTTTATAATATATTAACAGAAAAACAATTAGATTTTAATTTTACCAAACTTGAAATTTGGACAACCTATTTGGCTTTGTTTATAGTAGTTTCGATATCGGCAGGGATTTATCCCGCAATGAGGTTAATTTCGTTTAAATCAACCGGGTTAGGCTCATTTCATCAAACCATACGGAATCAATTTATTTTACGTAAAATATTGATTGTAGCGCAATTTACATTTTCGCTAATTTTTATCACGGTAGCCATTGTTGTGAACCTGCAAATGCACTTTATGAAAGAAACAGATTCGGGATTTTTAAAAGAAAATATCTTTAAACTTCCGCTTCATAATATGGCAGATCATTATGATGCCGTGAAACAGGAACTACTGCGTGAAAACGATGTGGCAGATGTTACAGCAACCAATGCACCAATTAACAGCGTAGGCTGGATGATAGGCAATGATCAATTTTGGTCTATCGTTTTATGGGGTGATTATAATGTTCTTGATTTTTTTAATATTCCAATTCTTGAAGGTACCGGATTTTCTCAGAACTACCACTCCCAAAACGATATTATATTTAATGATAAAGCGTTGAGAGCGTTGAAAGTGTTAAATTTTGAAGACCCAATAGGTGCACCTTTCGAGTTATTTGGTGATTCTCAAACAATTATTGGTAAAGTGAGTGATTTTCATTTTAATACACTTCGTAAAAATGAATGCGACGCCTTAATGGTAATGTATAATCTAAATGAAATAAACTATTTATATGTAAAAACCATTCCGGAGAAACAGCAAGAAGCCCTTGCGGCAGTAAAAAAAATATGGAAACATTACAACGACGGCTATCCATTTGAATATCGTTTTATTGAAGATGATTTTGCAATACTTTACAAAGAGGAGATCCAGAAAGAGAGGCTGTTCAACATCTTTGCATGCATTGCTATTTTAGTATCCTGTCTTGGGCTTTTTGGACTTATTACCTACACCGCAGAAACAAAAACCAAAGAGATCGGCATCCGCAAGGTGTATGGTGCAAGCATCAAAAATATTATAGAAATGTTAACGAAAGAGTTCATCATTTTGATTGGCATTTCCATGTTGATAGCATTCCCCTGTGCCTATTTGTGGCTGAACAAAATGTTGCAGGACTATGCCTATCGCATTTCCATTTCATGGTGGATGTTTGCACTGGCAGCCATCATAGCCATACTACTAACCTTACTCACCGTTGGCACTAAAGCGCTCCGAGCAGCCACAATGAACCCGGCAAAATCAATAAAGAATTAGGAATTAAGAATTAGGAATTAATATATGAGATTTGAGACATTAGATATGAGATTTTTATTAACCGTAAGCTTCAGCCAACGGCAAAAACACCTTTACACCCATACACCTATACACCCATACACCTTTACACCAATTAACCATTAACCATTATGAAATTCCTCCGCCTCTTCAAGAAAAATCTCTCCCTTCGCATTGTCAACATCGTTGGATTAGCCATCATGTTTACTTGTTTGCTGCTCTCGGCAAGCTACATCAAACGGGAGTTGAACTACGATAAACATAATACCAATGCGGATAGAATTGTGCGCATATCATTACAATTTGACAATGAGCCTGTTGATGTGCGTATTTGGGGAAATATAATTGATCCTTTTTTGAATGAAATGCCCGAAATAGAGCAGGTAGCAAAAATGCATAATATCCGTAGTGCGACTTTGGCTTATAAAGAAAAAAAAGAGATTATTAAAGACTTTTACGCAATTAATAGCCAATTTTTAGATGTTTTCGATCTCACATTTTTGCATGGCACTAAAGAAGATGTTTTACAACAAAAAGTGCAAGCATTGATTAGTGAAACTCTTGCTCGTGAACTGTTTGGCGAAATTGATAATGGCAACTTTCAAAAGTCAGTAATTTCTATTGATGGGGCACGATGGAAAGATTCTATTGTTAATACAATAATATTCAAAGATTTTCCCGAAACCTCACATTTTAATTCCGATATTTTTTTATTTCTTCCTGATGATTTTAGACATTTTACTTACGACTATTTGTTGCTGAAAAAAGATACAGATATCAAAGTGTTGGAACAGAAGATTAACGATCTCCTTACAGAATACTGGCAAGGAGATAAAAGTGCGCGTGCCTTCTTGATGCCACTTACCGATATTCATCTTTACAGCCATAATCTCAGAGAAATGAGTATTAATGGTAACATCAATTACATTTATCTGATTATTGGGGCTAATGTACTGTTGCTCGTTGTAGTATTTTTTAATTTGTGGTTGAATGCAAGTTTGGTTTTTGGACGGAACAAGCGTTATTATCAATTATTGCGTTTGCACGGAACATCGCCGGCTGTGGTTTTCAAAGATGAAACTTTGTCGGCATTGCTTGTCGGAATCATCTCAATTTCATTAGCTATATTTGTAGCTATAGATATTGATTCTTTGGATTATTTTTTCATGCAACTTTCAATATTTGAAATATTTATATTATGTGCAATATTTCTATCTACGATAGTTTTAGTGTCACTCTTTCCTGTGTTGCAAAAAATCTCTTTAACTCAATTTCTTAATACACGCCAAGATTTGAAACCAGTTAAGTTTTCTTATGCAAATATCAAATATATGTTGGTAGCTCAATATGCTGTCGTCATGATTGTTGTTATACTCGCTGTGGGTATTGCCAAGCAGGTGAAAATGATGGAAAACACACAAGTGGGAGGTAATGAACAGAATATTTTAGCATTGTCGGAACAACCCGATTTGGTATTGAAAAAATACAGCATATTAAAATCGGAGTTGCTAAAACATAAAGAAATAGAATCTGTTACGGCAGCCATGCAATTGCCGGGCGATGCCATAATTGATGGAACAAATGTAAAAAGAGAAGAAGATGTTGATTGGAAACATTTGAACATTATGGCAGTCGGAGAAGAATTTCTTCCATTTTTTAATATTCCCTTAATTGCAGGCAACTACTTTTCTGCGAGAAAATATGATTATCAAACTGAATTTAATACATTTATGGAATTTCTGACACAAGGAAAATATTCGGATCATGTTGAAAAATATGTAATTAATAGAAAGGCATTGAATATTTTAGGATTTAATTCGCCGGAAGAAGCTATCGGTCAGGTACTGGTACTTGAACACGGAACCATTGCCTATTTTAATAAGGGCATTATTGTAGGAGTAACTGACGATTTTAACTATACAGGATTATTTGAAGAGACTAATCCTTTATTAATAATGCAACGCAACTTGTTTCTTTTCAATGTTATGGTACGACTCAATTCGGAAAACCTTTCACAAGCCCGCACTGTTTTCGACTCCGTTTGGAAAGAGGTTATTCCCGAGTACCCTGCAGATTACATGTTCATGAGTGACCTGTTCGGCAAAACATATCGCAACGAAATGAACGCCAAACACTTGGTGCTCATTTTCTCTGTCTTATGCTTTGCCGTTGCCGATTTGGGATTGATTGTATTTATGGCATACATCATTCGCCGGCGCACGCGAGAGATTGGGCTGCGGAAAGTGCACGGCGCAAGCATCAGCGAAGTCTTGCAGATGTTAAATACAGACTTTATCAAGTATATTGCTATGGCGTTTGTCATCGCCATTCCTGTAGCGTGGTATTTGATGCACAGGTGGTTAGAGCAGTTTGCGTACCGCACCTCACTCAGTTGGTGGATCTTCGCATTAGCGGGATTGAGCGTGCTTTTTATCTCTGTTTTATCCGTGTCGCTTCAAAGCTGGCGCGCCGCCACCTCAAACCCGATAGATGCAATCAAAGTGCAATGAAAGAAAATTAGGAATTATGAATTATGAATTAGGAAATAACAGTAAACTATGAACAATGAACAACGTAATTTGAGAAGCCCCATGCTCTCGGAGAGAGCAAACCTAACTAAGCAGTACGCTCAGCAGGCTACTGCCTATTTATGTGCCCTCTCTACGAGAGCAGGATTTGCACTGTCTCACCGCCTGCCGTTGGCTGAAGCCAACGGAAATTACACCTTTACACCAATTAACCATTAACCATTAATAATTAACCATTAAAAAAACATTATGATTAAAATCAAAAACCTCGAAAAAGTATTCCGGACGGAAGAAATTGAAACCGTTGCCTTAGACAACGTATCTTTAGAAGTAGCAAAAGGCGAATTTGTTGCCGTTATGGGACCTTCCGGCTGCGGAAAGTCCACGCTACTTAACATTTTGGGATTGTTAGACAACCCCACCAAAGGCAGCTACATCCTCGACGGCGAGGAGGTGGGCAGCCTGAAAGAGAAAAACAGAACGAGAGTACGCAAAGGCAATATTGGCTTTGTGTTTCAGAGCTTTAACCTCATTGATGAACTCAATGTGTTTGAAAATGTTGAGTTGCCTCTCATTTATCAAAGAGTGCCGGCGCGCAAACGCAAAGAGATGGTGAATGCCATTTTAAAACGTATGGCAATCTCGCACCGCGCAGGGCATTTTCCGCAGCAACTTTCAGGCGGTCAGCAGCAGCGTGTTGCCATTGCCCGCGCCGTAGTTTCAAACCCCAAGATGATTCTTGCCGATGAGCCTACCGGAAACCTTGACTCAAAAAACGGCAAAGAAGTGATGTCGCTACTTACCGAACTTAATCAGGAAGGCACTACCATTGTGATGGTTACACACTCCTTGCGCGACAGCAAGTACGCCCACCGCGTAGTGAACCTGTTCGACGGCAGGATTGTGGAAAGCGTGATGGCAGAGATGTGATAACTTCCTCCATCAAAACCAGCAAAAAATCACTAATCACTAAACACTAATCACTATGATAACACATCTCAAAACCTATCAACGTTTTCTCTTTAGAAACAAATTATATACAGCGGTTTCGCTGTTGGGCTTTTCGGTTTCGCTCATGTTTGTGGTGCTGCTGGGGGTTTATATCAAACAGGAAAATTCGGTAGATGACTTTCAGGAAAAGAAAGCGCGGATTTTTGTTATGACCCACGACAATAAAACGAATTTCGGAAATCTTGTTGCCGCTTTTGTGAAAGAACAATGCCCTGAAGTGGAAATGTTTACGCGTACTTTGGGACGTGAAATCGCTACAAATCTTGTGGGGCAGGAAAAAATGAAAGCGGCGGGTTTGTTTGCAGATCCCGATTTTTTCAACATCTTTTCCTATAAACTGCTTGAAGGAAACAGCAATCAAGTGCTTCAAGATGAATGGACGGTGGTGCTGGGAGCAACTTTTGCCCGAAAAATGTTTGATGATGAAAATCCGGTGGGCAAGCTCCTCATTATCAACGATCAATATTTTACCATTACGGGTATTATGGAAGATTTTCCTGAAAAAACACTCCTGCCCATGTCCGATTTTGTTGCCCATTACAACGCCATCAGCATGTTTTGGGGCACCGACGAAATTCTCAAAAGCAATGATAATTTTGGCTTTACCATGTTTTTCCTTGAAAAAGAGAATGCCGATCTGTGTGCCAAAACGCCGCAATTGCTGGAACTTTTTAAAGAAAATTTCTGGTTTTACCACCACGGTTTTACGAACGATTTAAAATTTGTTTCTCTCAAGGAAGCTTATTATGCCATACAAGGTACTGGTTATATAGGACTTAATCGCAATAATAAAACTATTATTACTGTTTATACCTGCATTGCCATTCTTATTCTGATTGTTTCGCTGTTAAACTACATCAATATGACGGTTGCTCAAGCTGGATTTAGAGGGAAAGAAGCCGCCACAAGAAAACTTTTTGGGTGTAGCAGGCAAAAGATTATCCTGCAATTGTTCACAGAATCGCTAATCATGACTTTGCTCGCTTTTCTCATTGGGTTGTTTCTTGCCTTTGCGGCGGAACCGTTTTTTAACGATGTTTTAAACACCAACTTGCATTTAGAAAATCAATTTACTTTTGACATCATTGTTTTTATAACTTTTTCCATTTTAATGATTTCTATCATTGCCGGAATCGTGCCCGCATTGCTCATATCCAAATTCAATCCTATAGAAATTGTAAATGGAACGCTTACGAGAAGAATAAAAACAACTTACTCTAAAGTGTTGATTATCTTTCAATACACGATCACTACCATTTTATTGATTTGTAGTTTATTCATTAAAAACCAGTCCGATTTTCTCATCCACTACGATCTCGGCTATCAACGTGAAGGCGTTTTTGTGATGAGAAACCTGTTGGAAGACACGCAAGAAGAGGGATTTAAGTCGAAACTGTTTTCTATTGAAGGCGTTGAGAATGTTTCCTTCACTTGCGGCACGCCTTTGAATGGCGGCAACAATATGTCGTATGAACGAGATGGTGAAGCGATTAGTTTTCAGGAGTTTTATGTGGATTCCGCTTTTTTCGACATTTTCAATATTAAATTTGAACTGCTTACTACGCCCACGTCAGAATCCTGGTACGTAAACAGAATTGCCTATAATATATTAAAACCTGATACGCAATCTTTTATGGCGCTGTTTGGCGGTGGTGAAGTTCCTCAAAAAATTCATGTGGCGGGAATTTTAGATGAGTTCCATTTTAAATATAAATCGCTGGCACAAGTTCAGGGACCTTTGCGTATTCACTTTCGTCCAGAAGGGTGGGGCTCATGGGATATTGTGGTTAAGATTTCGCCAAGCGCCGATTTGTACAAAGTGGCGCAAAAAGTGGAAGACGCCTACCGCGAATATAGCGACAACCCTACTGTTGAGGGAAGATTTGCAGAGGATGAAATTCAAAGCTGGTACGAGGATGTAAAGAAGACCTCGAAAATCATGAGCGCCTTTACCGTACTCACCATTTTGATTATGATTATGGGTGTTTTCGCCATGTCGCTTTACACGATTCGCCAAAAAGAGAAAGGGATCGCCATCCGCAAAGTGCATGGCGCCACCATTCGGGAAATCCTGCTGATGTTGAATCTCGAATCGCTAATCTCCATCCTGATAGCCTTTGTAGTAGCCTGCCCCATTGCCTACTACGCTATGAGCAAGTGGCTTGAGAGTTTTGAATATAAAATCCCGCTCAGCGCAAGCATCTTCCTGCTCGCCGGCGTAAGTATTCTCCTCCTTACTCTGTTATCCGTAAGCTGGCTCACCTGGCGCGCCGCAAAAGCAAATCCGGTGAGGTTTTTGAAGAAAGAGTGAAGGGGAATTAGGAATTAAGAATTAGGAATTAAGAGATATGAAATGGAAGGATCTCCACCGCTGGCGGGGGTTGGGGGGTGGAAAAAAGCAGAAAGCAGAAGGCAGAAAGCAGAAAGAACTTTTAAACTTAGAACTTAAATATGAAGAACAACAAAACTATCAGAACGCACTCAATTCCTTCTTCGCTTGCCCAGCGTGCGAGAAACCTCAACAAAGCGGTATCAATTCCAACCATCTTTCAATCTCCGTTGGCTTCAACCAACGGCAATTAACCATTAACCATTAATCACTAATCATTAACCACTAACCACTAATCACTATGAAAAAAATCCTCCTCCTCACCCTTCCCTTCATTTCGTTGTTTGCTTATTCGCAGCAACCGATGAATTTGGATGCCTGCATGAAATATGCAGTAGAAAACAGCTACAAAACCGCTCGCGCCGCTACCGATTTGGACAATGCGAAGAAAGAGTACAGCGGCGCGGTTCTTTCGCACCTGCCCGGTGTAAACGCCTCTATGGGCGTGGGCTCTAACTTCGGGCGCGGGATTGATCCGGCAACCAACAATCCCGTAACTTACACTACTTTTAACAACTCTGCACAGCTGAGCGCTTCAATGCCTATCTTTTACGGATTGCGTTACCTGAATCAAACGCGCTCGGCAAAGATCGCCAAACTGCGCGGCGAGGAACAACTGCGCTACACCCGCGACCAAGTAGCAGAAGCAACCATGCTGACTTACGCCGAAGTGGTGTATTACACCGAAATGGTTGAACTGCAACAAAAAAAGATAGAAAGTTACCAAATGGAAGAAAAACGCATGGCGCGTTTGTTAGAGTTGGGTGGTGGTTCTGCCGCCGATCTGGCGCAAATTCGCGCCTCATTAGCTTCGGAAGAATATAACGCCATTGCCCTAAGAAACAGTTTGGAAATCAGCATGGTGAAACTCAAAGATTGCATGAACTTTCCGTTAGATGATCTGCTTAAAATTGTACCTCAAATAGAAGACGCTACGCTTTATTTGGAGGAACAAACGCCTGCCGACATCATTGCTTTTGCATTTAACGCACATCCGGTTGCCATTATAGAGCAACATAATCTAACGTGGCAAAAACGTTCTCTTTCTATGGCACGGGGCGCATACTATCCCTCTCTCTCACTGGGTGGAAGCATTTCTTCAATCTACTACACCTCTTCAGCAGAAAAATACACTCCCTATTTCACACAATACAAAAACAACTTGGGAGAGTCGGTGAACTTGAATCTTCAGATTCCCATTTTCAATGGTTTGGAAGCTCGTTTGCGCGTTTCGGTAGCCAAAAACAACCTCAAACAGGCGCAACGCGACTACGACGAAACCATGCGCACCCTCTCGAGCGAAATCCGACAAGCCCTAATGGAATTGGAAGCCTCTCACAGTCAATGGCTTCAAGCACAAAAGAATGTAGAATACCAGCAAATTGCCAACCAAGCCAACCACCGCAAATATGAAACCGGCACACTAAGCATCATTGAACTGCAAACCTCAGACAACCAATTCTTCCAATCTGAAATAGAACTCAGGCGCGCTTACTTGCAATACCAAATCAAAGTACGAGAGATGAACTATTACAAAGGAAAAGGGTATTTGAATTAGGAATTAAGAATTAACATGAAGATTGCAACGTGTAACGAAATTTCAATATTTTTGCCCCTCTAAAAAATAACATGGTTACAAGAAGATTTTTGAGGATAAAAGTATTGCAAGCGCTTTACGCAGAGGAAAAAAATCGCAGTGAAGATTTTAGTACAGGCGAAAAAAAGCTGGATCAGGCAATTCAAGATTGTCAACTTCTTTCTGTTCACTTTCTTTCTTTGCTGCCCGAAATATCACGCTACCGCACCCTGCGTTTGGAGGAACTGAAAGAAAAAATAACACCCACAGAAGAAGATTTGAATCCAAATACAAAATTTATTGACAACCATGTTATTAAGCAAATTGAAGAAAATACAAAAATTAAACAGTTTTGCGTAAATAACAAAATAGACTGGGGCGACAGATACGATTTCATTGCACAAATGTACTATGAAATAGCCAATTCGGAATTTTATCTTAATTATCTAACTGTTCCCGAACAAAACTACAAAGAAGACAAAGAATTTGTGCTTAACATCTTGTCAAATATTTTTTCGGAAAGCGAATTGTTGCATTGGTTTCTTGAAGAAAAAAATGTACACTGGTTTGATGATTATAACGATGCGTTGCTGGCTGCATATAAAAACATTGAGAAATTCAAGGAAAACCAGCCCAATAACCTCCCGATGATTCCTCTGTTTAAAAATGAGGAAGAGATCGTTTTTTATAAGGACTTATTTCGTAAAACATTGCTATACAATGCTGAATATCAAAAACGTATTGATGAAAAATTGCAACACTGGGAATCGGAGCGTATTATGGAAATAGATACGATCCTAATGAAAATGGCAATTTGCGAACTAACTCAATTTCAAACTATTCCAATAAAAGTTACCATCAATGAATATATTGAATTAGCAAAGTTGTATAGTTCTCGAAAAAGTGGCGTTTTCATTAACGGTATTTTAGACAGCATTATAACAGATCTAAAAAACGAGGGTGCGCTGGATAAAATGGGAAGAGGGCTAATTAATTGAGAATTACGAATGATAAATTATGAATTTAACCTATCCGCAATACACTTTAAACCTTAATTTTAAATCCAAACAAACAATGAAATCCCCCAATCTACTTTCTCCTGCATTTTGCTTTCTGCTTTCCGCCTTCTGTTTTCTGCTTTTAAGTTGTGGAAAATCTAAAAACAACGAACTTACGATTTCGGATGTTAGAAATCCGGCAACTGCAAACGGTATAGATAAACAAAAAAAAGAGAACATGCCGGAAATTCTGTTTGACAATCTTTCTTACAACTTTGGCAAAGTAATACAAGGAGAAATGCTAAGTTATACTTTTCATTTTAAGAATACTGGAAAGTCGAGTTTGATCATATCCGGTGTTGTAGCCTCATGTGGATGTACCACTTCCCTGCCCCCCAAAGCGCCTATAAAACCAGGCGAAAAAGGGGAAATTACGATTACCTTCGATTCTAAACATAAACACGGCGACGTAATAAGCCAATTGATTGTTGCTGCTAATACTTACCCCGCGCAAACCACACTAACAGTAACAGCCAATGTGGTAGCCCCTTGAGCAATTATAAATAAACTCATACACCTATCAACCTATACACCTTTTATCTTTGAACCTTTAATTTAATATATTATGAATTTCCTGCAATTTTTATTATTCGCCAAACCGGCTCAAGATGGAGAAGCTGCCGGCGGTGGCGGTATGAGCATGTTACTGATGTTGGGCGCCATTATTTTGGTATTCTATTTCTTTATGATTCGTCCGCAACAGAAAAAACAAAAACAAATGCAAAACTTCCGCGATACGCTGAAACGCGGCGACAAAATCGTTACTATCGGCGGTATTCACGGTAAAATTACCGATGTTCAAGAAGGCACTTTTATTATTGAAGTAGAAGACGGTACAAAATTGAGAATTGAAAAGGCAGCCGTAGCAATTGATCCCAATGCACCTGCAACAAAAAAAGATTAGGATTGCCCTCACCGGCGGAATCGGAATAGGGAAAACCTATATCTCAAAGCACTTTTTAGATATGGGTATTCCCGTTTTTTATGCCGATGAAGAAGCAAAAAAACTGTATGATTCCGAAAAAGTTTTAACTTTTTTTAAAGAAAATTTTGGAGATACTGTTTTTTCAAATCAAAAATTAGATTTCGCAAAATTAGCAACTCTTGTATTTGGAAAGCAAGAATGCAGAAAACAGATTGAAGCCTTTATTCATCCATTGGTCATGCAACAATTTGAATATTGGAGTACCCAACAAGACTCCAATATTGTGATGTTGGAAAGCGCCATTGTTTTTGAAGCGTCATTAGAAAAATTCTTCGATAAAATAATCGTTGTGGACGCACCAATAGAAGTTAGAATTCAGCGAATTAAAAATAGAAACCCTCACATGTCAGAGTCTGAAATCTTGCGCCGAATCAATTTGCAAATTCCTCAGGAGGAAAAATGTAAACGCGCTGATTTTGTGATTGATAATAGTGGTTTCTGATACGTGATTAATGGTTTCTAAAGGAGATGATAAACTATGATATATGAAAAAAATTGGGATTTTTTTTGTTGCTGCTTTATTGATAAGTTCTGTATTTTGTCAAGATTTTGATGATCTTTTGACCAAAAAACAGGTGGACTGCTCTGATATTGCACATAATAGCAGTCTGCATTTTATTAAATATATGACTGTTTATGAGGTGGATTCAGCAAAACATTTGTTGGATTATTGGGAAAATAGATGCGGAATACGGGAGCCTATCTTCAGGGCAAAAATATTGTTGGCTTTAATAACAAGCGAATGTGTAGATAGTTTATTGACAAAAGAGCCTTTGAATCAAATCTTTAATTATCAAAGTCGCATGGATATGATTAGATCAGCAAGATATTATTTGTATGATGATTATAGATCGTATTATGGTTATATTCCTCCCGGTGAGGAGTTTGATATTTTTACCCGTCAATTGGCTTTTGATTTAAAAAACAATTACACTCCCGAATCTTTAGAGTACGTATTAGCAGAATTTTACAGCAATAATTATGATGTGATTCTATCAAAACTTCAATCTAAAACATTAGAAAATTGTTTGTTAGCTAAAGAGTATGAAAAGGCTGTTAAACCGTATAAAAGTATGCCGGAGTTTCATTTTGCACTACTTGCAGGAATCTGGATTCCAACAGGGGCGCTCGCTCAAATTGGGGTACACCCAGATTTAGGCATTCAAGTAGGATGGAAACAGCGAAAAATCAATTACGACTTTACGCTAACTACAAAATTTGCAGATGCACCCCGAAAATATTATGCCAAAAGGAATAAAAAAAGTGAGGAGGACGAACTCACAGACCGTTTTTTTGGCGGTTATATTGGATTTGAGTTGAGTGGCGACATTCTCTCAAAGAAAGGCCATGAAATACAAATAGGGGGAGGGGGCGGTTATGACGGTTTTTTTGTGCTGAAAGAAAAGAAAGATGAAAACTTGAAGGCAAGCGCTACTTCAAGTTTCAACCTGAATTTTGGACTGGCATACCGATATTACATCAGCCATAATTTTTACTTGGGACTGCGCGTAAAGTACAATATTGTGGACTATACTTTGAATAAAGTGATTGACTTTACGGGTAATCCTATCACAGTCCAATTTTCGATAGGCATATTAAGGAGTGATGCCAAGGATGAGTATTTGAAGATGTATGGGTTCAAGTTTAGAAAATAAGGAGTTATTGGATAAAAACGCTATTTTTGCCAATCGAAATGATCTATGTATGTCTTCCATTTTTACCCCTTGCCAAATAGGACCCATTGAACTTCGCAATCGCACCATTCGTTCGGCGGCGTTTGAGAACATGTGTAAAAACAACAATCCTACGGAAATGCTCTTCAATTATCATACTGCTGTAGCACGCGGCGGAATAGGTATGACAACCATTGCCTACGCGGCAGTGAACAGAAGCGGCGTTTCATTCGATGGGCAGCTTTATATGCGTGAAGAAATCGTACCGGAATTAAAAAAACTCACGGATGCCATTCATAATGAGGGTGCTAAAGCCGCCATACAATTGGGACACTGTGGAAATATGACGCATTGGTACACCTGCGGGCAAATGCCGGTGGGCGCCTCCGGCGGAATCAACATCTATTCTCCTACCATTGTGCGGGCGTTGAAAAAAGTCGAAATTCTTGCATTAGTTTGCGACTTTGGTAATGCCGTGAAACTTGCAAAAAAAGCGGGCTTCGACTGTGTGGAAATTCATGCGGGGCACGGCTACCTCATCAGCCAATTTCTGTCGCCCTACACCAACAGAAGAAAGGATGAATTTGGCGGCTCACTCGAAAACCGCATGACATTCATGAAAATGGTGATGGAAGAAGTGATGAAAAATGCCGGCGCCGATATGGCTGTGGTAGTGAAAACCAATATGCACGATGGTTTCAAAGGCGGACTGACGATAGACGAATGTTTGAAAGTGGCTAAAGAGTTGGAAAATACAGGTGCTCACGCATTAGTGCTCACCGCAGGCTTTGTAAGTAAAGCGCCGATGGAGATTCTGCGCGGCGCCATGCCTCTCAAAACACTCACCTATTATATGGATATGCTGCGCTTCTGGTGGCTCAAAATCGGAATACGAATGGTGGGCAGGTGGATGATTCCAACCGTGCCTTACGAAGAAGCCTACTTCTTAGAACCCGCTAAAATTTTCCGAAAAGCACTGAAAATGCCTCTGATTTACGTAGGGGGCATGATCTCTAAATCGAAAATGGAAGAGGTGCTGAATGAAGGATTTGTGGCATTCCAATTAGCGCGCCCACTCATTCACGACACCAACTTTATTAATAAAATGAAAGAAGGGACGATTGAAAAAAGTGAGTGCAAACATTCAAATTATTGCATAGGCAGGATGTACTCTGTGGAGATGAAGTGCCACCACTGCGTAGAGAACCTGCCAAAAAAATTGAAAAAAGAGATTGAAAAGCAAGAAAACAGTACTAACAATTAAGAATTAAAAATCACTCGTGTTGCGTTTAATCTACTTGAATAACAATAACATACAATCACGTTCTTTGACATTTTGGTAATCAGATTTATTAAGCAGTTGATTTATAGG
>JGI24695J34938_10002123_pt1 | contig 15503 bp, 15 predicted proteins | sample TergutCo191P3_FD_34938 | JGI IMG/M metagenome (IMG submission 34938)
AATCACTGTAGATTGCAATTTCCGGACTAAGAGAAATCCAAAAGGCGTCTTCTGATTCTCTTTCAGGGACATCCTCGGAAATCAAAGCATCTTCTCCGGCAGCACCGCCGTCAACATTCGCAGAAGGAACAGATACGCCTTCAGGACTATCAGCAGTCTGAGCGGCGGCAAAATTCACAAGGGAAAAAAAGCAGAAACATAAAATAATTAACCGCATTTTTTTACTAATGTTCCCTTTTTTCTCGAATTTAAGCACTTTTATTAAAAATAATAAATTTACCGGTTGAAGTCAATATGTAACGCAAAATTTAGCGTAAATTTGATAAAAAACGGTTCCTCCACGGAGGATTTGTATTTTTTTGTAGTTCCCCAGGGAGGATTTGAACCCCCACAAGCTGATCCAGAGTCAGCTGTGCTACCATTACACAACCGGGGATGGTTAAGGGTAATGTTATAGGAAATGGGACGGGAGAGTCAAGCCTCCTCATCCTATGAACAACAACGCAATGCTATGCCAAATCCTTTTAAAAACATTTCCCTTCTCGTACGCTTTATCTGTAGCAAGCGTTACGCGATGAACTTCGCCGATATTATCGGAAATTTTTATATAACCGACAGGATGATCGGCGGGAAGAGGCGCTTTTAACTTTCTATTGACGACAACTTCGTAAGAAAGCGAATCGCAGCGATCAATAAATGATGTAAAACAAATCTCATTTTTAATTCCTGATTTGTTATCGGCTAATTTGATTTGAACAAACTTTTCTCTTCCTTTCCACAATTTAACATCGTCAAGTTCTCCGATTTTAAAACGAACTGTTTTAAAATTTTTAAATGCCCATGATAAAAGATTGATGCTGTCCGTTTCGCGGATGCGGGCGCCTCTGCGTCCTGACGGAGCGCCCATTAGCATAAGGATAAAACGCGTATTATCTCTTGCGGCTGTGAGGGCGATGCTGTTTCCCGACGCAGGAATGAATCCCGTTTTTAGACCGTCTGCTCCTTCAAATTTTGACAGCAATGTGTTTCTGTTCGGCTGAGTTATTGTGGTAACTCTGCGGCGGTATCCTTCAGGTATGTTTTCCGCCGTCGGATACGAATATTCAACAACAGAATGAAAATCGTTCATGCTGTCAGGATGCAATCTGATATATTGATAACAAAAATACGCGAACTCTTCCGCTGTTGTCATATTTTGATCCGAATAACCTGACGCGTCCTCAAAACGCGTAACATTAAGCCCCATTCGCCGCGCTTCCGCTGTCATCAATCGCGAAAAATCTTCTATACTGGGAGCAAGACGCAAAGCTGCGGCAACAGCGGCATCGTTACCCGAAGAAACCGCGAGCCCCAGCAGAATTTCACGTAACGTTACGATCTGCCCGGGCTCAAGAAACATCAAACTTGACTGCTGCGGCTGACTTTGCGCCCAGCTCTCAACTGTAATCGGGATAATTTCATCGTACGAAGCCCTTCCCTCTTTAATTTCTTTCATCACAAGATGCATTGTCATCAGTTTTGTAATAGAAGCGGGAGGTATTTCTTCGCTTTGATTTTTTGAAAAAAGAAGGGCTCCAGTCTCTGCGTCAATTAAAACAGCGGAACGAGATTCAATCGCGGGAGCTTCGTCAAAATACGGAAAAAGCGGATACGGCGTTTCAAAATACTGCGCGGAAACATTTAACGTTAAAATTAAAAATAAAAAAATCATTATTAACCGTGAACAGTCACGAACAATCACAAACTTTTGATAAGATATCGGACAATTTGTTCGTGTTGGTTTGTGTTGGTTCGTGGTAAAATTTTTCAATTTATTTTAATTCCTAAAACTCTGCCTGACCTACTGCGCGCGGGAAGGGAATTACATCGCGTATATTTGCCATGCCTGAAATATATTGAATCAATCTTTCAAAACCCAAACCGAAACCGGCGTGAGGAACGGTTCCGTAACGACGGAGATCGAGATACCATGAATAATCTTCGGGTTTCATGCCTAATTCCTGAATGCGTTTTGTTAATTTATTTAAATCATCTTCGCGCTGCGAGCCGCCGATAATTTCACCTAACCGCGGAACGAGAACATCCATGGCGCGCACTGTTTTGTTATCATCGTTTAATTTCATATAAAACGCTTTTATTTCCTTAGGATAATCCGTTACAATTACAGGACCGCCTGCGATTTTTTCCGTTAAATATTTTTCATGCTCGCTTTGAAGATCGCTTCCCCATTTCGGATCAAATTCAAATTTTGTTTTTCCCGCGGCGATTGCTTTTTGAAGTTCATTAACAGCGTCGGTATAGGTGATATGCGCGAATTTCGCGCCTGCTACAGTTTTTAGATTTTCGATTAATCCTTTTTCGATATGCGCGTTAAAAAAATTAAGTTCATCGGCGCATTCTTCAAGAATTGTATTGAAAACATATTTTAAAAAATCTTCGGCTAACGCCATATCGTCTTCAAGCCTAGCGAACGCGATTTCCGGCTCTACCATCCAGAATTCGGCAAGGTGGCGGGCTGTATTGGAATTTTCCGCTCTGAATGTCGGTCCGAAAGTATAAACGCGCGAAATTGCTGTCGCGTATGTTTCCGCTTCCAGCTGACCTGAAACCGTTAAAAAAGTTTGCTTTCCGAAAAAATCTTTTGTCCAGTCAATGTTTTTAACGTCTTCTTTTTTTTGTTTTTCAAAATCAAGTGTTGTTACGCGAAACATCGCGCCTGCTCCTTCGCAGTCTCCCGATGTAATAATCGGAGTATGAAGATAATGGAAATCTCTCTCCTGAAAATATTTGTGAATCGCGAACGCCGCGCGGCTTCTAAGACGCGCGACAGCGCCGAATGTATTTGTCCTTGGACGAAGGTGCGCGATCTCCCGCAAAAACTCCATAGAGTGGCGCTTTTTCTGAAGCGGATAGCTTTCGATTCCGTTAATAGTTTCGGCAGGAGAATCGCCGAGTACCAAAATTGAATTACCCGCTACTTCTACATTCTGCCCTGAAGACGGAGACGCGGTAAGTTTACCGCAAATTTTTACAGATGTCCCCGTTGAAATTACAGCAATTGCATCTTCGGTTTTAGAATCAATTCCGGCGCCGCGATCAAAAGTACATTGAATACCCGCGAAACACGAACCGTCGCTTACCTCAACAAAGACAAGATTTTTCATATCTCTCTTTGTTCTGACCCATCCGAATATTTCAACATCCTGCGACTCAGGATTTTCATTTAAAATATTTTTGATTAATTTCGGCAACATTAGATTAGATTATACAATTATTGAGAATTTTCGGCTAGAGGTTTTTATCCGATTTTTACTCTAGCCGTATTCAGTATATGTATGATACTATTAGATAACAGATTTTTATTATAAGGAGAAATAGACTATGAAAAAGATTGTATATCTTTTATTAGCGGCGGTTCTGCTTGCAGGGATACTTGTTATTACATCATGCGGCGCAAAAGAAACAAAACTCGTATGCGGAGTTACAGAATACGAACCGATGAATTACAGGGATGGTTCCGGAAACTGGACAGGTTTTGACACGGAATTCGCCCTTCTTGTCGGACAAAAACTCGGTGTGAAAGTTGAGTTTCAATTGATTGACTGGGGAAACAAGTTTATCGAGCTTGATTCAAAAGCAATTGACGCGATTTGGAACGGCTTCACGGCTACGGCAAATGAAGCCGACGGCACTCCGAGAGTTAATCTTTGCGACATGAGCTACAGTTACATGCTGAATACACAAAGCGTTGTTGTAAGAGCTTCCCGCGCCGCGGAATTTAATTCGATAGAAAACCTTGCAGGAAAAACAATAGCTGTCGAAGCGGGATCCGCAGGTGAATCAAAAGCGAAAGAGTATGTCACAGAAAGCGGAAAGATTATCGGAGCGCCTGCTCAAATTAACACGTTCATGGAAGTAAAATCCGGAGCGTCGGACGCCGCAATCATCGATATTATTTTAGCGCAGCAAATTACAGGAAGCGGTGATTACGCAGACCTTGTAATTGCCGACATTCCTCTTCCCGCCGAAGTATACGCAATCGGTTTCAGAAAGGGCGACGCGTTACGCGATAAAGTTAATAAGGCAATGCTTGAATTATATGACTCAGGCGTTCTTCATGAGTTAGCCGAAAAATACGATCTTCTTGATAATTTTGTAATTGATACTCACTTCGGCTGTGAAGATGATCACGATCATTAATAAGGATATATATTGAATTTCTGGAGTGTCACTGCGATTTTATGGAGCGGATTTCAAACAACGCTTCTATTATTTTCATTGACGTTGGCGTTTTCGCTTCCGTTAGGACTTTTGATTTCATTCGGATCGATGTCAAAGTTCATGCCGNTGCGGGCGCTTGTCAAGATAGTAGTATGGATTGTACGCGGCACTCCTCTAATGCTTCAGGTTTTAATAATTTTTTATGTGCCGGGGCTTCTCTTCGGCACGCCTATTTCAACAAGATTTAACGCCGCAATTATCGCGTTTACAATTAATTACGCTTGTTATTTCAGCGAAATTTTCCGCGGCGGAATTGAAAGCATTTCTCAAAGCCAATACGAAGCCGGACAGGTTTTGGGAATGACAAAAATGCAGATTTTTTTCCGCGTTGTGCTTCTTCAGGTAATAAAGCGCATAACAGCTCCGATGTCAAACGAAGTAATAACATTAATAAAAGACACCGCTCTCGCGCGGGTAGTAATGGTAATTGAAATTATAAGAGAAGCGGAGTTTATGGCTGCAAGAGGTTTTTTTATGCCTCTGTTTTATACAGGAATCTACTATTTGGTTTTTGTCGGCATACTCACGCTTTTATTCGGGTTTATAGAAAAAAAATTGAGTTTTTTTAAAGCGTGAACGGGGTAATAATGCCAATTCTTGAAGTTGTTAATTTATCAAAACATTTCGGTTCCGCCGAAGTTTTAAAAAACATCAATTTTTCTTTAAACGAAGGAGATGTTCTTGCTGTTATAGGCTCTTCAGGAAGCGGAAAAACCACTCTTCTTCGCTGTCTTAATTTTTTGGAAAAAATTGATACAGGCAAAATTATCGTTCGGGGCGAAACTCTTATAGACAGCGGGGATCATACAAGATATAAAAAAAACGTTATACGCCATAAACGCCTTCATTTCGGGCTTGTATTTCAATCATTTAATTTATTTCCGCAGTATACAGCGTTAAAAAACGTAACGCTTGCCGTCGAACTTGCGGCGATTAAACTGCCTGATTACAAAAAAAACAAAAAATCAATTTTGGAAGAAATTAACAGCGAAGGAATGCGTCTCCTAGAAAAAATAGGTCTTGCCGAAAAACGCGATTTCTATCCGCATCAGTTATCCGGAGGACAGCAGCAGCGGGTCGCGATAGCAAGAGCTCTTGCTCTAAAACCGGACATCTTATGTTTTGACGAACCGACATCCGCTCTCGATCCGGAATTAACAGGCGAGGTTTTAAAAGTAATACGCAATCTGGCGGATAACAACACAACCATGATCATCGTAACACACGAAATGCAGTTCGCGCGTCAGGTCGCGGACACAATTCTTTTTATAGACGAAGGTCTTGTAATCGAATACGGACCGCCTGAATTACTGGATAATCCTTCGAGCGACAGAATGAAAAAGTTCCTGGAACGTTACTCGAAAGTAGGATAGTCAATCTTATCTATTCGATATTCTAACGTATTTCCGCCTGATGGATCCGGAAAATACAGCGCGTGTGACCTAAGCGCCAATATGCTGTCAGGCGCAGGCTGTTCTTCATTTACCGAATATAACGGATCATTTACTATCGGACAGCCAATCCACAGGAGATGACACCTAATCTGATGTCTGAAACCTCTTTTAATTCTCAAGGTGAAAATATCATTTTCCTCGTTGATAACTTCAGTCAGGTAAAAACCTCCTTTATCTTTCGCAACTTCTTTATGTTTTTTACCGTCTTCGATCACAGGACGAACAAGTTTTCTTCCGGGACCGTAGGGGCGGAAATAAGATTCGATAATAAAAGGAATATCGCGATTTAGATCATTCTTAATCACATAAGCTGAGTACTCTTTTATAAATTCACCGTTGTCCTGCGCTGATTTAAAAAATAAATAACTGCTTTCATTTTTNGCGAATAACACTAAACCTTGAGTTTCATAATCCAAACGATGCATTAATCTAATCATTTTATTATATCCGCTTTGTGATATAAGCCAATCATTCAGCGTTGTATCAATATTTTTTTTCGGCAATCCCTCACTGTGCATTTTCGGCGGCTTAAAGACAACAGCGTAATCTTCTGTCTCGTCAAGAATGTACGGACTATCCATTTGCTCCCTCAATTCTGTTTAATTTTTCGATTACTTCCAGAAAGCGTTCAGGAAGATTTGAAGAAAATACGCGTTTTTTTTCTTCTCCCGGCAATGCAATCTCAAGGCGTTTTGAGTGAAGCATTAAACCGGCGCGCGGAAATTGTTTGTCTTTGTGTCCGTAAACAGGATCGCCTAAAATTTGACAGCCGATATGGCGAAGATGAACGCGCAATTGATGGGTGCGTCCTGTTTTTGGGCGCAGAAGAAGCAAAGAATAATCACGCCATTTCTTTATCACTTTAAAAAAAGTAACTGCGTGTTTTCCGTTAGCTGAAACCGAAAAACGTTTTCTGTCTTTTGGATCTCTTGCGATATGTGTATCTATACAGCCTTTCATATCTTTAGGCGCGCCGCAAACAATTGCCGCGTAATTCTTTTTAACATTTCTTGATTTAAATTGAGCCGAAAGAAACGCGTGAGCCTCTTCGTCCCACGCGGCAATAATAATTCCCGATGTTTCTTTGTCAAGCCTGTGTACGATACCGGGGCGAATACCCTCTTGTCGAATTAACCGCTCATTGTTAAAAAGCTGTTCGTTTTTATGCAATTTTCTGAAATATAACGCGTTAGCGAGAGTACCGCTTCTGTTTCCCGCGGCAGGATGAACAACCATTCCCTGCGCTTTATTAACGACAATACATCTTTCGTTTTCAAAAATTATTTCAAGAGGAATATTTTCAGGGATTAAATCAACCGGAGGCTGAAGCTCCCATGATAATTCAATTAAATCACCTTGTTTTACAGGATAAGAATTTTTAATTTCTTTTCCGTTTAATTTCGCCTTTACATTTCTGACTTTAATTTGAGAACGCGTCATGAGACGCAAATTCTCGGATATATAACGATCAAGCCGTATCGGAGAAATTAATTTATCGCTTATGTTATGTGAAAAACAGGGCATTATTCATCGCCGCTGCCGTCATCCGGCGATTCTTCGTCTGTTGTAACTTCTTCGGTTTTCGCAGGGGCATGTATCGACCTTGATTCAATCTCATAAGTGCTTGAAGTCCTTGCTTGCTGCCTTTTTCGTTCTATGCTTCGTTTTATTTGTACGACAGCAAAATCGATAAGAGCGATTGTCGCCGATACTCCCAGAGCAATTAAAACTGTTCTTAAATATTCCTCACTTGTCATCGGTTCCGCGCCTGCCGATTTCAGAGGCCATGGCGCATAACGCCGCCCTTCTTCGGTATTTTCCATGCCGTTAGCGTTATTCCAGCGAATCATATCCGTAACAAAGGTAGTAAAAAACATTGAAAAAGGAAACGCGCCGAAAGTGATTATATCCCAGCGGCGCAAATCTTTTGCCCACTGCGGAAAAACAATTTCTTTTTCTTCTTCATTAGCTGTCTGACTTTGAGAATATAATTGCGGCATTGGCATCGCTAAAGAGAAAATTAAAATCATTATAATCGCTTTTTTCATTTATCTGTTTTATTCTCCGTTGAAAATCGCGCTTCCTATCCTTAAAAGCGTCGATCCTTCTTCGATCGCAATTTCAAAATCATTCGACATTCCCATGCTGAGACATGACCAGTCCGAATCCGGAAAACGCTGAATAAGCTCTTTCTGCGCTTTTACAAGCTTTCTGAAAGACAATCTTATTTTATTCGCGTCAGCCGTAAACGGAGCCATAGTCATAAGCCCCAACGGTTTAAGCATTTCACTTTTTAAAACCGACTCTGCGGCTCTAAAAAGCGAATCAAAATCAGAAAAACCGTTTTTTGTTTCTTCGCCGGTGTGCAATTCAAGTAAAATATCAAGAGGCTTTTCTCTTAAAGAAGAATTCTTCTCAAGCTCTGCAATCAACTCTTCTCTGTCTATTGATTGAATACAATCAAAAAAAAGCGCCGCTTGCTTTGCCTTATTACGCTGAAGACTGCCAATCAAATGAATCCGCGCAGATTGATGATTATCCTTAAAACCGTTAAGTTTTTCGGCAGCCTCTTTAACCCTGCTCTCTCCGAAACAGCGGATACCTGCGTCATAAGCCTGCTCGATCAAATCACNCGGAACAAACTTNGACACCCCCATCAGANTTACATCATCGCGTCTNCTGCCCGCGCGATCTAAAGCTGTAATCAGCCGCTCTTCAATTTTCGCTATATTATCGGCAATTGACATCGCTGTTTAATAATCGCATATTTTCAATAGTTTTTGCAAGAGTAACAAAAACATCGATACTCAGGTTTTCCGCTCTTTCATTTCCGTTTAAGGCGTTTTCACGCAAAACAGATGAACAAACATCCTGTATATTGACATTGATATTTCCCAATCGCGAAGAAAAAAACATTAAAAGATTATTTTTTACTGTCTTGCGCCTTGACGTAAAAAGCGACCTAACAAGCTGATAAAAAAAATACGGATACTCGCGGTTTTTTTGTTCTTTTTTTTCAAGAAGAACTCCCATACTGTCAACATTCGGCTGAGGAAAAAACGACGAAGGGCGGATTAACATTAAAGGTTTTACATTGTAAACAGATGCGCATAACACGGAAAACGACGAATAATCTTTGGTTCCCGCGTTAGCGGACATGCGCTGCGCGACTTCCTTCTGAACAGTAACAACCATACGCGGAAAAATCTGTCCCTTCTCGATAAGATCNGCCAATAAAACCGCCGCGATATTATACGGAAGATTACCAAGCAAAAACCGATTTTTTTGCCGCGATGTTTCCGGCTCAGAAAGCCGCGGNTTTTCACTCATACTTACTTGTGTCTGCCATGTTTTTAACACATCGCCTTCNGCAAGACTGAACCGTTCATTATCTGAAAATAATTTTTTTAACACGCGNATAAAACCTTTATCGATTTCAAACGCTTTTACATACAATCCATTTTCAAGAAGCATAGCCGTCATAGCGCCGAGCCCGGGACCGACTTCCCACACTTCATCTCCGCTTTCCGCGCCAAGAGCGTTAACAAGATCCTTTCTTGTTTGTTGATTTATTAAAAAGTTCTGACCGAATTTTTTCTGCATTCCAAGGTTTTCTTTTTCAAGAAAAGCGCGTAATTCGGCTGCGGANTTGTAGTTAATCATAACAAATTATATCATGAAAACGGCATTAATTTTACCNNCGNTTTTTGCCGTTTGAAAGACAGGAAAGCGATTAGCATTATCAAGCCTATNGAGAGAATCAATATTATAACAGGATTAACTCTAATTCCCGGAACATATCCCGCAATCGATGAAATTATTTCCATTGAGCGGTATACCAAAATCAAAGGCAGATTTAAAATAAATGAAATCGAAAANATGTCAAGTAACAGCCAAATTATTGAACCAATCATAAAAATCGTAGTCAAAGGCACGATTGCGAGCCCCGCAATAATCCCAATCGGAGCGATTGTTCNGAAAGAAAAAGCGCAAATACCCGCTGTCGCGAGAAACGCTCCGCAGGAAAGAGCGAGAGGCTGTAAAACAATTTCGGGAATTACTCCTCCTAAAAGCGAAGAAATATGTCTGCTTGTAATTAAGATTCCAAGAAGCGCGGCATACGATAAAATAAACGAAAGTGAATTTCCCGCAGCCGGAGTTAAAACAATTTGTATTAAAAAAGAAAGATATAAAACTGATAATGACTTTTTCGGAACAGAAGTTAAAATTGTAAACACGCCGAGCAAATACATAATCGCGGAACGAACAAGACTGGGCATTGGACCTACCAGCAGACAATAAAGACAAATAATTACGGCTCCTGTAATGGAAGCCGCTTTTAAACCGAGCGGCTTTTTTAAAAGAAAAGCGATTAAAGCTGTAATAACCGCAAGATGCATTCCTGAAAGAGCGAGAATGTACGAAAGTCCCGCGTCTCTGTATACAGTTGTCAGATTTACATCGAGATTGTCGCGAATACCAACAAGAAGCGCGAGAGCGAGCCCTCCCCATGATTTACCGTCAAAACGGTTCATCAGATTTATTCGTATATTTGTGCGCAAACTTTCAACTGCCGGAGCCTTTTCTGTTATGTGCAACGAAGACGCGGTAAAAGAAATTCCGCGATCATTTGATCGAATTTTTCCTTCCGCGAAAACAACCGTTCCTCTTCCGAATTCGCGTAATTTCCGCGAGAAACTTTCTCCCTTCATTTGCTGTCCGTCATCACTTTCCTGCGGAAAAAAAACGGTGATAACGCCTGAGCTGCTGACACTTGCGTTATTTCCCGCTGCGAAAATAGCTGTGCTTTTCTTCAGCGAAACAGACGCCATTACAGCGCCGCTTGATAACATTCTCGGATCTTCCAGCAGAACGCCTTCGATTGCCGTTATCTTGTCTTCCGGAAGACCGAATTTTATTTCGTTCTTTCCCGCGTTTGCCGCGCAGATACCCAAAACAAGTGAAACGGAAATAGAAACCGAACAGACATAAATTATCCGCGATAATCGCAAAATCTCAAAATCATCTTCAGCGAATAAGAAATTACTCATAGCAAGCGCGCGAAAGAAAGACAGCGCGAAAACAGAAATTATTATTATCGTAATAATAACCGCAGTATGCGCGAAAAATAAAATATAAAAACCGGCACAAGCGGAAAGAGCAGCGCAAAAAAGAGGAGAAATAAAATTATTATGAAAAACATTCTTGATCAGACGTTTACCATTTGAGGCGGGTAATCGCCTCCCTTGCCGCGGCAACAATATAATCGGTGTATGGTAAATTTACAACAGATAACAGATGATCGAAGGCGGCATTATCACCGATGGAACCGAGAGCTTGAACAACCGCAAGCGTAATTTCATGATCATACGCGCCTGAGTTTTGCGTTCTGACATTTATAAGACCTAATTGCAGGCAGAGCGCCAGAGCGGCATCGGAATTTCCGACGGCTCCAAGACACATTATCGCTTCAAGTAATCGATCTTTCGGAACAATATTTTGAATATAATCCGCTTGAACGCGGTAATAATGCCTTATCGCAAGAGCATTCGCGCGTGTCCAGCGCAGATTAGAAAGCGCCAAAATTGACGCATAACGCATTGCGTTAAGATCGACATTTTCTTCGGACGAAATAAGGCTTTGAGACAGAGCCGCTTCCGCAAGCCTGCCTCTTTCCGAAACAGTTAACTTTTCGCTGTTCATTACAGCTTTGAACGCGAGAAACTTTTCATCAGGCGGATTTTGCTCTATTACATTCTGCAAAAACCGCGATAAATTACCGGGAATTACTTCTAACGCTCCGTACGCCTCCATCGTAATTACTTCCGGATATCCTGAACAAATAACGGAAAACAAAACAGGATAGAAAGAACTGTCGCCCAATTCCATAATCGCGGAAATACAAGCCGAGAGGAGCAAATAATCAACAGTCTCCCCTCTTTTAAATAATGTGTTTTTCTCGGTTAAAAAATTATTTAAGCCGCTGATCAGAGCGCGGTTTCCTTTTCCTGTTTTTCCGAGAGTAATAACAATATCAGCGCACGTATTTGATCCGGGATATTCAATAAAAAGTTTCCATAAAATATTTTGTATATTATACAAATTAGTAATGTCAATTTTACCGGAATTATATTCCTGAACTATACCTAAAAGAGAGATGCGAATAATCAAATCCATATCTTGAATATCGCCGATTTGCGCGTAATTATCCAAGACAAATTGAAGGGCATATTCATAAAGAGGCGATATACTTCCAAGCTGCGCTTTAAGAGAATTATTCATCGAAACATTGTAAAGCAGTTCGGTCTTTCCCGTTAGATCGGCTTTTATAAAGTTTTGAAGATAAACCTGCATGTTTTCGGAAAATACGTTAGACGACATCAAGATAAAAAATAAAACACAATAAATACGTTTATTTTTCATCGCCAACCTCTTGCTGNAAATCGAAAGCGGAACGGGACGCGGCTTTNCTGTTCNCGGCATTACTATCCGCTTCTTCTTCAAGAACACGGAACGGCAGTTCNTCTTCNTCATCTTCAGGCAGCATATTAAATACTTCGCATAATATATGATTGCGCGTGCCGATAGGAAGAGGATCGGCTTCCATGTGAACAACCGAAACATTTCTATCCTGAAAATAATCCACAGAACGGACAGTAGCGGGAATACAAATAGGCGCTCTGTCAATTGAAAATTGCACCTTTAAACGCATGCCTACTTCAGCCTGTCCGTTAACTCTGAAAGCGCAGCCCGTATCCGAAATATCTTCAAGCATGCAGCGAAGACCTGCCGATGTTTCAAGCCTGTGAGGATTATCGGCATCGTTTACAATATAGAGAAACGCCGGTTTATGAAATTTAATGCGTAAAGATTTTCGTTTTTGCGTTCTAAAAAGAGAATCGTTATGATCAACTTTTAAAGAAGAAATGCCTTTGGAAAAAACTTCATCTAAAACTTGCGTGTCAAAAACATAACCCGCGTCATCTTCCCGCCAAAAATAAACTGATATCTTAAGATCATTCCAGCGCATTGAAGCGGTTACCTTGCTGTTAATAGGACGCGATATCGTAAGATTATTCGGCGTATTCTTTATAACTTCTGATTTAAAGACTCCTGTTCCCGCAACTAAAACCCGTAAAACTTGTCCTTCGCTGATCTGGCGCGAATTTGTAATTTTAACTTTTGTATCTGTCGCGTCCATTTCAATTTTTTTGAAATAATCAAAAAGCTTTGAAAGAAAAAGCTGGGTAAAAGGATCGTTTATATCTCCCGAGAGACGCGCGGTATTGACCATTGAACGGACAATAACCTCAAACTGTTTTTTTGATTTGAAAATCGATGCCGGCTCTTTAAGATTACAGCTTGAAACAAGTTTCCTGATTAGCTCCATATCTTTGATGGTGAAACCGGCTTCTCTTCCTTTCGCGAAAAATTGAATCCAGTTGCCGGATGTTTCCTTTTTGGCACGCGTCAAAAAGTAGACAAGAACGAGAAAAATTATCGCCAACGAAATAAAGGGAACCAATTTTACCTCATTTTCAAAGTAATACTTATAAATTATAATATAAAAATGAGAGAAAACTCAAGGAACCAAAATATAAGTTTATATATTGAGGCGTTAATTCTCTATATNATCCTGTTTTTTTCACAAACAGGATTTGCCCTTCAGTCAGGCGGAACAGGCGCAGAAACCGCGAATTTTTCAGTTTCCGCGGGAATTATCAGGATAATACTCAATTATATTCCTTCTCTTGCCCTAATTTGGTTCATAATCATCAAAAATTGGAAGATAGAATACTGGATAATAAAACCCGGAAAAAAAGACCTTATCTCGGGGGTTTTTACGCTGCCCGCTCTTTTGATGATTGGCTTCTCCGTCTCTTTCGCCCACGCTCTTACAAGCGGCGTTCAAACGCAGAGCGCCGCCCCCCCCAATGCCGCGCTGTGGATAGTGATTTGCGTAACGTGCTTTTTAAGCGCCTATCTTGAAGAAAGTTTTTTTCGTTTTTATCTTCTTTCACGAAGGAATGAGCTGAACCTTTCCGCTCCTTCGGCGCTTATTTTTTCAACGGCGCTGTTCGCTATCTGCCACATAAACACAGGACCTTGGGGGTTTCTTAACGCCGCGCTTTCCGGTTTGTTTTTAGGTTTTATGTTTTTACGTTATAATTCTCTGCACGGAATAGCAATCGCCCACGGCTTTTACAATATTATTGCCTTTATAATAAATACTTTTATTTAAAATTGAAATCCTATTCCTATCCACGGACTTATGCTTCCTGTTTTAATATCGCCGAACAGATGCACATAATTAACTCCTGCATCAAGCAAAAGAAATTTTATTATGCGCCATGAAAATGATAAACCTATATTGAGAAGAAACTTATCCGAATAATATTCCGAATTATACATATATGATTCATCGCTTAGATTAGTAAATATTAACATTCCCGCGCCTGCTTTAAAATTAAGAGATATTATTTCCTTAAATATATATTTTTGAAGCAGCAAATTAAAATTAATAATTAGATTTGAAACGCCTGTAACTGTAATTCTCGTCCCTATTTCGGCTCCCATGTATAAATCCACCGGCAGTTTTCCGGTCAAAGTAAAATTAGCAAATATACTATCCATAGATAATAAATTAATTCCGTAAATACTGATAATAGGACTCCATCCGATATTCAATTTAGTTATTAGTTTTCTTTCCGTTTTAATTACTTCATCTGAAGAAACAGTATCTTCCTCATCCGTATTTTCAAATGCAATTCCAATTTGCGGTTCTAAAAATATATCAGATTCTGTTTCTCTCTCGGCAATCAGCATATCGCCNGGCTTTTTTTGCTCTNTGCTTTTAGCTATTTGTTCGATAATGTCATTAATAACGGTTCTATGTATTTCAGCTTCAAAACCGCCNGGATTTTTTACAATGATATTGTATTCGCCNGGTTCAAGGTTAGCGCTGTCAACNTATATTCGAACATCGCCTTCTTCGCCGTATTCGACATCATCAAGTATAGTNCGCGTATTATTCGGATGACGCAGAAAAAACTCAGCGTCAGGATGAAGATTGTTTCCTGAAACATATACAACAAAACCGTAAGGATCGCCGTTTGTNTCCGTCATAATTTCAGGCTGAGCTTCNGACAACTGCGGNTTAAGCGCCTGACGAACTTCAAGATTTCTCCATTCGGAAGGCTGTCCCGCAATATCAAAAATATCGTAAGGTATAACGCAAAACCTGTAATTTCCGTGAATCATAGAAACAATTATAAACGTAGTTGATGAAAATTCGCGGACATACGGAACAAAAGATTCGTTTTCATTTTTTTCGATAACAACTTCATAACGGTATGTATTCGCGCCGCCTCTCCATGTCAACCGCTGTCTTATCCGCTGCTCTCCGTTTTGAGTCTCAATAAAATAATTAGCGTTTACATCTTGCGAAAAAAGAAAATTAGAAGCTGTTAAATTTACAAATAAAATAATTAACAATGAACACCAAAAACTTTTACTCCTAATTCTTGTTATTGTTCGTGTTGGTTCGTGTTGGTTCGTGGTAAAATTCTTCAGAGATAACTTAGTTTCCATAAAGAATCCCCGTATCTTCGATCTGCACTGCTCCCGGAGCGGGAATATCAATTATAAATGTGCTTTCGCCTATATTTCCGCGCTGTTCGATTGTACTGCCGCGGATATTCAGAGGTTCAACCTGCCAGAGAAAATTTCCTCTGCTGAGTAAACGAAGATTATTCAAAGTGTAAGAGG
>JGI24695J34938_10002124_pt1 | contig 15486 bp, 9 predicted proteins | sample TergutCo191P3_FD_34938 | JGI IMG/M metagenome (IMG submission 34938)
GATCAGATTTCCGAACTCTTAAACTCTTTAAAAAACAATCCCGATAGCCGCAGGCATATAGTTTGCGCATGGAATGTCGGCGAAATAGACAAAATGGCTTTGCCACCCTGCCACTGTCTTTTTCAATTTTATGTAGCGAACAACAAACTGAGTTGCCAACTTTATCAACGCTCCGCAGATATATTTTTGGGCGTTCCCTTCAACATTGCGAGCTACGCCTTGCTAACCCTTATGCTTTGCCAAGTGCTCGGTTATGAACCCGGCGAATATGTGCATACATTCGGAGATTTACACCTTTACAACAATCACTTTGAGCAGGCAGACTTGCAGCTTTCAAGAGAGCCAAAGCCTTTGCCAAAAATGAAACTCAATCCCGAAGTTAAGGATCTCTTTGCATTCAAGTTCGAAGATTTCACGCTGGAAGACTACGACCCCTGGCCTGCGATTAAAGCTCCCGTTGCGGTGTGATGCAGTTCGTGCCCACCGTTGTACACTATGAATTTTCCAAGAGGCAATGCGTTTGAATAAACGCTCAAGTCGCCGAGCAAGTCCAGGATTTTGTGGTATGCCGGTTCGTTGTCAAAGCGCAGTTTATCGTGTGGCAATAGAACGCCGCAGTTTCTCAAGTCCTCGGAGAGGTTTGCTGAGGGCAATTCCTGTTCAAAGATGAATGTTCTCGCTGAGAGAACTTTTTCAAGGTCGCTTGGAATTTGGGCGTGTGCGGTGAACTCGTAGCCGAATCGGTTTATTGTATATTGGATTTCCAGTTTTGGGCCTGAGGTGAATTGCAGATACCGATCGTTTATTTTTATTTCAATATTTTTTGAATTATAAAAATATATTTTTTCTGAAGGTTTAGCGAAATTATTTAATTCATTCATCCATATTTTTGCGCTACCGTCCAATAGCGGAAGTTCGTCTGCGTAAACGGCGAATTCACAGTTTGGAAAAGCGAGAGATGCTGCGCTTAAATGCTCTACGCCTTTTATTTTTTTTCCTGTGCTGTGAACTAAAACCGTTGTTCTGTTTTCGTAAACTACTTTGAAATCTTTTGGATTTTTTTCACTTGGAAACCAATTTATACCGCTTGAGCTTGTGTTCAGCAGTTCAATGGATGCTGTGCATTCCTTGCCCGATATGCCCCTACCTTTCAACAAGAATTTTACCCTTTGCCGTATTTTTGCCGTCTGCGGCTACGTAATAATATAATCCCGGAGCTACAAGTTTTCCATTTTCATTTTTTCCGTCCCAAACAACGGCACCGCCTCGCAAATCCGTTCCCTTGAACAACATGACCCGCTTGCCTGAAGAGTCCAAAATATACAATGAAGATTTCTCGCTTACATAATCTATTCTCACGCTACCGTGTTCTTTTGGGCGAAATGGATTTGGATAAGCTATGGGTTTTTGCGCATCGCCTTGCATATAACCTGTGGCATTGCGAACAAGCTGTGTTGAATAAACGCTGAGACCTAAATCGTGCGCAAAATAAACCTTGCCTCTTATTGTGTCTATGGCTATGTCGTAAACAGTTTCGTTCAAAAGCCCGTCTTTTATTTTATATTGTTTTGCCATCAGCGTGTCCGGAGTTTTTTGCGAGAATGAATATGCTCCATAATCGAGAGTGCTAATCCACAATCCGTTTTGGGCATCCGTTGCCAAGCCCGAAATTGTGCCGCCGCCAAAGCCGCGAATATAGCTGGGTTCTTTCCATTCATCATCGCTCTTATCCAGATAAAAAATTTTGCTGGAAGAAACTGCCCATAAAACACCCTTGCTGTCAAAAGCAAAATCTATTGGTGATTCAAAATTCAAAGTCCATTTTTTTTGATGCGTTGGAGAAAAATTATCTTGTGGAGTCAAGTAAAAGTCTATACCGCCAGTTTTTGATTCCAAAGAGTATTGCCACGCCACATAAATTTCCAAGTCTCCTGTTTCGCTTTGACGGGAAATAATTGCAAGTGCAGTGTTGGAAGAAGCATTAGAATGTTTTTCGCAAATAGGTTTTCCACCGTCCTTATTTACATAACCAAGCCCGTATTTGTTTTCGCTAATATAAGAAAATATATAACCCAAATCATTCGGCGCAGGAACCAAACCCTGTACTATTGTCCATCCGTTGTAAAAATTTTCCTTCCATTCGCTGGGGCAAGTATTGTTTGTTGTTTGCGAATGATAATAACCTGTTCTTTCCGGAATTGGAAAATTAGCATTAAAAACCGAAACGCCGCCTCCGAACATTCCCATAGCAAAACTTCCGTCTTTTAACATAGCTAAAGATTTTGTTGAATAATTTTTTTGATCATTGTCATAAATGTCTTGCCAAAAAGCTTCACCCCACCGATCATGTTGCATTCTGGAGAGATAATTGTATTCATTTCCCCATGCAATAGCATCACCATTGGATGAAATGGCAATTGTTCTTACTTTTTCCAAAGGAAAATTTAAATTATTCGGAACATAGCTATGTTTTGCAACTTCTTCAAAAGGTATGCCATTCGTTTTTTTCCATGAGCTCGGATCCGCTAAAAATCTGTCATCGTATATTTTTTTCCAATCTGTTTTTCTCACCAAAACTTCGGTACCTAAATCCAGCCATATACTGTCATTTCTCACAGCAACTCTTTTAATTTCAGGCATTTCAATTGTTATCACAGACCTGTTTTGCTCATAGTCAAAAAATGCTATTGCACCTTCAAACGGCAGAACAAGAATGTTTTCGGCTCTTTTCCCCAAGCCTTCCAACAGATTTCGTTTTTTTTCAGCAAATGCGTTGTTTATGATTTCAAAATTTTGAGAGTTTTTATTTTTACGAACCAAAATTCCGTTTTTTGATACTGCGATAATATCTTCTCCTGGCAAGGCAAAAAGCTGTACAAAATCCGCCGCTTGCAAATTGTTGCTCCCAGGCATATAATTATTTTCCCTTTTGTTAGCTAGGCGTTCCTGCAATCCCCAGGCAAAAGCTGCCCACAAAGTTCCGTTTTCTATGAGTATAACATCGCGAACATCATTTTGTTTTGTATAGTGAACCCAGTCCTTGGCACAGACAAAAGCCACAGCTATAATAAGGAAAAATATGCGAAACACGGGAATAAAATAGAAAATTTATTCCGATAGCTTTATTACAATTACGTCGGATAGCTTTCTAACAAATCCAGAATTTGGATAAGACGGCATAGAATGAGCTTCAAGTTTCGCTTTCTCAAATTGTTCATCACTTGGACAAGCTAATTGTATTCCTAAAGTGCGCATAAAATCTAGGCTTCTGTTTGTTAATTCATGGTAATCTCCCCATTCAAAGAAAGAATGGCCTATTACATCTCCTTTTAAAAAGTTTGCGTGGAATTTATCAGCAACATTATATTTTCCTATAATTGCAACCGGCAAATTTTCGCTATTGATAACCGAATCTCTAATTTCATAAGCTAAACGAACATCTTCATTATATCGTAACTGATCCGAATAAAGTAACTGAGCTGTTGTTTGTGCCTGATATATGGTTGTAAATATAGCGAAAACTATAATTACAATTGCTGTTTTTTTAGAGCTTGTATTAATGAGAAAGAAAAACATGAATGCAAATGCAAGAGGCAAAACATACATTGTTCTCATGGGTAGTATATTGCCACCAAGAATAGCAAGAAACATAACGCTCAAAGGAATAAATATACCGGCTAGTATATATAAAAAATTTCGTCTGGTTTTTATAACCATAATCATAAAAAATATAATTGTTGGCAACAACAAAATATTTCCGAAAACATTTGATTTATTGATCATGATTTTAATTGATTTCGTATTTGGTATTAGTACATTCATAGTGTCCTGCAATTGCGGAATAATTAGTCCACTTATTATACCGATAAAACCAAATATGCGTAAAATATTTTCTTTAATGGGTCTTTGCCCCCATTGATTAATGTTGTCTAGGTATTGTGCTTTTTCAATGTCAAATATGAAATGTATTAGAATTCTATCAATGATAAAATAAGCCGTTATGGCTGCAATTGAAGTTGCAAGAAGTTTCAAACACAGATTACGATAAATCGGAGGTTTCAAATCCGAAGTTTTGAGCAAAATGATGAAACAGATAAATACACCGCAGCAAAAAAAAGGAACCATTGCCTGATATACGGAAGTCATAAGAATAATCAGTAAAAAAGCAACAATAACTTTATTTTTTTCATTATCGAGAAAACCTTTGAACAGAAAATATATTGTATAAGGACAAATCAAAACCATTAGCGCAACTGCCGTTGATTGATGCAGAAAATAGAATTGTTCTATCCAAATAGGTGATGTGATAAGAATGAGTGCAAAAAAAATGAGCGCATTGTTTTTTTCAATATTATTGCTGAAAATCGCAATCATGTATGCCCAGGAAATAGTGAACAGCCAAATAAGACAGAAAGTGCCTAAAAATGCAATAAAAGGATTAAAGCCCTTGGTGTATAATAACCATTGTATGCAGGCAAGTCCAAAGCGACCTATTTGTAGCGACCACTCCAGTATATCAGCCTTATCAGACATAAAGAGTTCGGTGTCTATGCCAATGCTATATTGAAATAATTTCATTCCATAGCAAAAAAATAGGGCTGCTGTAACTATCACAAGCAGTGGAATATTATTTTTACAAAAATCGCAAAAACTTTTAAAATTAACTTCGGAGAATAATTTCATATTTTCAGAATATAGAATTTCTATATTACCGCTATGAAAGTCTCCATATTAGGAACGGGTGGCTGGGGGCTTGCCCTCGGTAAGGTGTTGCACGGCAACGGGCATAATGTCTCATTTTGGACTCCATCGCTTGCAGAGGCAGAGCTTTTGATTCAAGAAAGGGAATATAAAGACAAATTGCCGGGTGTAAACCTTCCGGAAGAATTTAAGTATTCAACGGATATAGCAACGGCAATAGACAATGCGGATATGATTGTTTTTGTTGTGCCCAGCCAATATATGGAGAGTACCGCCCAATTACTCGGAGAATGCAGCGCTCCTGCAAAAATTCCAATAGCTGTCAGCGCAACAAAAGGCATTTCCGAACATTCGCTAAAGAGGATGAGCCAAGTTATATTAAGTCATGTACAGTGGCTATCCGAAGAGGAAATAGTAGTTTTTAGCGGACCAACCCATGCGGAAGAAGTTGCAAGAGAAGTCTATACGGCAATCGTGGCAGCGAGTAAAAATATTGACAGCGCAAGGAAAGTTCAAGAGGCATTCAGCAACAAATCGCTCAGAGTTTATACTTCTAACGATGTAATTGGCGTTGAGCTTTGCGGTAGCGTTAAAAATGTGATTGCCATAGCCGGCGGCATTATAGACGGTTTGGGTCATGGCGTAGGAGATAATACAAAAGCGGCCTTGATCACAAGAGGACTGGCAGAAATTCGCCGTTTGGGTGAAGCTTTGGGTGCAAATTCGCACACATTCGCAGGGCTTGCCGGCATTGGAGATTTAATTGTGACTTGCATGTCGCAGCATAGCAGAAACCGTTTTGTAGGCGAGCAAATAGGCAAAGGCAAGTTGCTTAAAGAAATTTTATCACACATGAAGATGATAGCAGAAGGAGTTCCAACAGCACGCAGCACATATCAGCTTGCAAAGAGCAGCAGTGTTGAGATGCCAATAGTGAATGCGGTTTATGAAACGCTTTTTAATAAAAAAAATCCAAGAGAAGCTATTATTGAATTAATGGCCAGGGAGTTAAAAGCCGAATGAAAAAAATACTCAGAACCGTGTATTCCAAACCGGCCGCAGATGACGATGATGATTACAGTCCTTGGGCCGGCAGAGCACGCAAGGCAGAAAAAAAGAAAGCCCCGGAAAAACCTGTTTTCACAAAACGTGAACCGCGCGAAGAAATAGATCCGCCCTGGCTAAAAACCATTTCTTCTCTCGCTACTGAAAAAGGCAGAGAAAAAGAAGGCTTGTTCCTGGCAGAAGGCGCACGTGTTGTTGCGGAAATATCGCAGTATCACAAGGATTTGGTTCGTGGCATTTACGTTGACGAATCTTTTGACAACGAAGATTTGCGACAAAAAATAAAAGATGCGAGGCTTCGCATAAGTTCTCTCACTCCGGCGCAAATGAAGCAGGTAAGCGCAGTGGTGAGCGGTCAGGGAATTTTCGCAGTTTGCCGCATGGCAAGCGAGAAGCCCAATTTTGATACGGCGCATACAATAACCCTTGTCGATGCGGTTCAAGATCCGGGCAATTTGGGTTCTATTTTCCGCAATGCGGTTGGCTTTGGCGTTGATGGAATTATTTTGGGCCGTGGCACTGTGGATCCTTTTAATCCGAAAGTCGTGAGAGGTTCTTCGGGTTGCTTTTTGAGGACTCCGTTTGAAACAAGCATAGATTTAAAGGAGCGTTTTTCTCTTTTGAGGCAAAAGGGGTTTTGCATAGTGGCAACTTCGCCTTATGCAAAGAAGAGCATAACGGATTTAACCCCTCGCCAATCCAAAAAGATAGCCTTGTTGATAGGCAACGAAGGCTCCGGCACAAACAGGCAAGTTAGCGAACTCGCAGATGACTGGGTTAAAATACCCATGGCAAACGAACTGGAGTCGCTGAACGTAGCCGTTGCGCATGGGGTGCTAAGTTACCAGATTGCGCAGATGAGGGGCTTGTAATCTACACAACGCTGTAAAGAATTTCTGCATAAGTCGGGAACGGCCAGTGCTTTCCGGCAACCAGTGTTTCCAGCTCATCAACAACAATTCTCAACTCAGACATCGCAATGAAAACCTTATCTTTTTTAGAGGCTTCAATCAACACGTTTTCCAAAGCGTTCAAGCTCTTTAGCATAGAGGTAGAAAGCTTGGAAATTTTTTCCAGCAAATGCGATTCAACTGAAACATCAAATTCACCGCACGCTTTCTTTCTCTCCAAAAGCCAGGCCAATTCGCTCTGGTAAGCAAGGCAGGCAGGAATAATGCTTGACTTCACCATATTCACCATAGTGAGAGCTTCAATATTGATAGTTTTGTAATAGCCGTCCAACAGAATTTCGTAACGAGAGTGAATTTCTCCCTCTGTGAAAACATTGTGTTTTGTAAACACTTCAATGCTATGCGCAGATGTGAATTTCGGCAGTGCATCTACTGTGGTTTTCAGGTTCAGCAAACCACGTTTCTCCGCTTCTACTACCCATTCTTCCGCATAGTTGTTGCCGTTAAATACAATTCGCTTGTGCTCGTGGAATGTATTTTTTACAAGCTTGGCTAAATCGCCTTTGAAGTCGCTTGATTTTTCCAGCTTGTCTGCAAATTGACGCAGAATTTCCGCAACAACGGTGTTCAGCACAATGTTTGGTCCCGCAATTGAGAACGCAGAGCCGAGCATGCGGAATTCAAATTTGTTGCCGGTGAATGCAAACGGAGATGTGCGGTTGCGGTCGGTGGTGTCTTTTGGGAAGTGAGGCAACACGGATACGCCAATTTCCATTTCTGTTTTTTCTTTGCTCTTATATGCAGTGCCGGCCTCAATCGCTTCCAGAATTTCAGTTAGCTCTTCGCCTAGGAACATGGATATAATCGCAGGAGGAGCTTCGTTTGCGCCGAGCCTGTGGTCATTGCCTGCGCTTGCGGCAGAGACTCTCAGCAAATCCTGGTATTCGTCTATAGCTTTGATCACCGCAACGAGGAAGAGCAGGAACTGTGCATTTTCGTAAGGTGTTTCGCCGGGTTCAAGCAGGTTTATGCCTGTGTCTGTGCTTATGGACCAGTTGTTATGCTTGCCGCTGCCGTTAACTCCGGCAAAAGGTTTTTCGTGAAGCAGGCATGCCATGCCGTGTTTGTTCGCAACGGTTTTCATCAGTTCCATTGTGAGCTGATTGTGGTCGGTTGCTATGTTGGTGGTTGAGAAAATCGGCGCAAGCTCGTGCTGTGCGGGCGCAACTTCATTGTGTTTTGTTTTTGCGAGAACGCCGAGCTTCCAGAGCTCTTCTTCAAGATCTCTCATAAATGCGGCTACACGAGGTTTTATGCAACCGAAGTAATGGTCTTCAAGTTCCTGTCCTTTTGGTGGGCGAGCTCCGAAAAGGGTTCTGCCGGTGTAAATCAAATCAGGGCGTTTTAAGAACATTCCTTCGTCTATAAGGAAGTATTCCTGTTCAGGGCCAACGGTTGTGATAACACGTTGCGCAGTTGTGTTGCCAAAGAGCTTGAGAATGCGCATAGCCTGTTTATCCAAAGCTTCCATTGAGCGCAAGAGCGGAGTTTTTTTGTCTAGAGCTTCGCCGCTGTAAGAGCAGAAAGCGGTGGGTATGTAGAGCGTTCCGTCTTTGAGAAATGCATGAGATGTGATATCCCAAACTGTGTAGCCGCGAGCTTCAAATGTAGAACGAATGCCGCCGGAGGGGAAGCTTGATGCGTCAGGTTCGCCTCGAACAAGCTCTTTGCCTGAGAATTCCATTATTATTCTGCCGTCATTTTTTGGAGATATAAAGCTATCGTGTTTTTCTGCGGTTGTGCCGGTCATGGGCTGGAACCAGTGGGTAAAGTGCGTTGCGCCTTTTTCAACAGCCCAATCTTTCATGGCATTGGCAACTACATTGGCTATATCAAGCTCCAAATGCGTGCCCTTTGAAATGGTCTTTTTCAGAGCACGGTAAATATCCTTGGGCAACCGTGCCTGCATAACGGCATCGCTAAAGACCTGACTTCCAAACAAACCTGGAATGTCCTTCATAAAAACCTCCAAAAATGAAAAAAGGCGGTGTTCTCCCTTTCGGAAAAACACACGCCTTTGTGTGAATAATAATGTAATATAGAAAATTTTGGGAGATCTGTCAAGGGAATTCGTTAAAAAACAGGAAATCTGCTCTCTATTCCGCTTTATTTGCTGGGGGGGTTGCGTTATTAATTAAACTTTGCACCTCTTCAAATTCTGTAACCCACTCAGATAATTTTTGCTGAAGTAAACTTTTGTCCGGCAAATACAAACTATATGCTGATGCATAGATATTTGAATCTGCTGGAAGCGTGAGCTCTACAACATTATCGTTTTTTTCACGGCAAAGCAATATGCCAATAGTAGGCTTTTCAAATTCTTTCTTGACATAACGGTCAAAATAATTGACATACATCTGCATTTGCCCTAAATCCTGGTGTTTTAGCTTATCTGCTTTCAAGTCAATAAGGACATAACATTGCAACAATCTGTTGTAAAAGACTAAATCAACCATAAAATGATCTTCATCAAATGTAAAACGCTTTTGCCGTGCTTCAAAAAGAAAACCCTTGCCAAGTTCAAGCAAAAATGACTGTAATTTGCCAATAATCGCCGTTTCCAGATTATTTTCGTTATATTCCGCCTTTTCATCCATATCTAGGAATTCCAAGACAAGTGGATTTTTCAGCATGTCAATAGGCTTTTCCATAGATTGTCCTTCTTTTGCAAGCCGCATAACCTCATCTTTATTGCGAGATAGGGCTAGCCGCTCATATAGGCTGCTTCCGTATTGCCGCTGCAAATGTCTATACGTCCATTGCTCTTTGGTTGCCTCTATTTCATAAAACTGGCGTTCTTGCTCGTTTTTTATACGCATAAGAATCAGATAATGCGACCAACTCAATCTAAAAGGATAGGATTCTACTGGCAATAATTGCAAATTTTGACACTTTTCTCCGTTTGCGAATAAGTCAAGCATTGCTTGACCTTTTTTGTTTTCAGATTCGTCAGTCATTGCTTGACGAATTGAAGGCGCATAAATTTGGTAAAATTTCCTTGAATATTTTAACGTAGTTTCAGAAAATCCATTGCCGAATCGTTTATTGAGAAAAACCGATAATTCCGCAAGCAATCCGCTTCCGTATTTTGCCCTTGCTTCTCCGCCCTGTTCTTTTTCAACAATCATGCGCCCAATCTCAAAATAAGTCACGCACATAGTTAAATCGGCGGTACGCCCAACATACACCCTTGCTTTTTCTATAATGAAAGCTACCTTTTCAAAAAAATCATCGCTCATCTTTAATTCCTTTCCCTTGATTGGCAATGAATATAGAAAATGGGAATTCGCCTTCCATTCCGTTCTTTCACTTAAATTTAATGCTATTGTAACGCCTTTTTAACAATATTCTTCTAAATTTGCACTATGAAAAAAACTTTACTCACCACAGGAATTTCGCTTGTTATGCTATTAGCCGTTTCAAGCACCTCACATTCCGCCAATAAAGTTCCTCAATACAATGAATCTATAAGTTGTGTAATAGGAGACTCAAGCTATGGCGAAAAAGAAATCTTTTGCAATAAAATATCTGTGGGTTATTTAAATAACGGTGCTTGCAGCTTGGAAGACCCCGATGATATGACCGAGTTACAAGATTTGCCACCGGATGACGTAATTTTTGCAGTGTCCTGCGGCAAAGTGTTCAAGGGTTATGTTGAAAGCCGAAGCTAAGATCGCCTATTTCACCACAAACTTCACATTCTGCATTCCGCTAATTTTTGCAAAATACACTCCGCTTGGCAAAGACAGATTTATAGTTTGCTCTGTGCCAGAAACATTGAAGTTTGCCACCTTGTTTCCCTTAATGCTGTAAATTTCCACAACACCGGGATAACCGGTTTTTACATGCAAAGTTTTGTCACCCAAAAAGCGTATTGAGGGTTTTGAATGATCGCTGAAGCGCACAGACGATGAACCATTATCACGATCCTCGCAAGAGTTTGCATTGCCGCCTTCTTCGCCATAAATTATACCACGACCGCTTGTGCCCAAATACACTCTGGAATAAATACATGGATCGCCTATTACCATAGTAATATCGCCATACATGTGAGCATCATCGTTGATCCGGACCCAAGTGTTGCCGCTGTTGTCGCTGCGAAATACGCCGTGCGTACTGCTGCTATTGATTCCTACAGCATAAACTGCAGACGGATCTCCTGCGTTTTTACCTTTGCCAAAGCCTATTGATTTTGCATAAGTTATTCCTGATACTTCAGTGAAAGTAGTTCCGCCGTCTGTGGAGCGCTTTATGCCTCTTGACGCGCCAAACCAAAGCCCGTCAACTCCATCGACTCCCTGCGTAGCCCACAACTCGCCAGCTTTATTCGGCGATGCGTACAGCCGAAATGCCCAATAGGCCCAGTTGCCACCTGCTTGAGCAAGGCTATTGTTGGCCGCAGTCCAGTTGGCTCCGTTGTTTGTGCTTTTGTAGAGGGTTCCGTTTGCTGGATTGTACAGATAAAATGTTCCAGCTGTTACTTTGTCTGCGACCGGCTTGAATCCTTGAAGCAGGCTTGCTTCCGTGGACGATTTTGTCCATGTTGCGCCGTTGTTCGTAGAGTAATACACTCCGTGCGTTATCATGTTCCACACTATTGCCGAGCCATCGGCAGAGACCGCTACATAGTTGTTTTCGCCATTGTCAACAACAGCGTTAGGCGGTTTGCTTGCGAAATTCTTCCATGTTTGCCCGCCATCATTGGACCAGGCACCAAAGTTGTGGCTGCTTGATTTATGTATGCGTACCATGTAATTGGGCATTTGTCCTGCGAAGTCAATATCGTAGTTTGTGCCGGCTTCGGTTTTTCCGTCTTCCAATCTGTGGCGGTGCGATGGCGGAGTGTTGATGTCTGCGTGGTAAAATCCGTCTATGTCTCCGAGCACGCTCACTAACGGTGCGCCGTAGGTTGTGCTGGCGAGCCCAAGCGGCACGGTTTCTTCAATTCCGTGGTTGGTGAAAATCCATTCCGGTGTTGCGGCGGTTGCGTTGAACGTGCTCCAAACTCCGTAGCCTGTGCCGAAGATAACATGATCTGGATCGTATGGGTTTACAGCCAGCGCAGAAATCCAGTGGGGATTGTGAGATGCTGCGTTGTATGCGGTAGCAACGTCATAACTAGCATTGAGCAGAATGTCTTTCCATGTTTGTCCGCCGTCCATAGATAGGAATATGGCATCGTGTGGTACAAAAGAACTTCCGTCTATCGGGCCGCCGTTTCCTTTCCACCATCCGCTGGTGCTTACTAAAACTTGATTGGCATTGCTTGGATTTACGCTTACGCCGATATAGCCGTAGTCTTTGCCGCCTTTTGCCGGCATAGTGACTTGAGTGAAAGCTCCTGTGGACAAATTAAGTTTGCGTACGCTTCCGCCACTTGGCTCACTGTGGTCTTGAGGTTTGCCAGTGTTGGTAGTAAACCAGATTGTATTATCTTCCGGGCTATAGCTCATCTGAAAAACTGCGCCGTTAAAACTGCCTACTTGGCTCCATGATGTGCCGTCGATGCTTTTGTAGATTCCTCCGGCAAACGGGGCGGCGTAAACATTGCCGTCTTTATCTAACAATACTGCGCTGATACCTGATGTATTTGAGAATGTGGATACGGTGGTCCATGTATTGCCATTGTTTGTGCTTTTGAGCAGTCCGTTTTGGTCTGTTCCAAGGTAAATGGTGCTGCCGCTTGCGGCTATGCGATTGCCGGTTCCTCTATTTTGCCCGTTGCCCCCTAGACACAGGTTGGTTTCGTTTAACACTGAAGGATCTGTTCCGCTTACAGTTGATGTATTGAGCCGGATAGCAGTCCATGTAGCACCTCTGTTGCTTGATATAAAGAATGCGCCTCCGCTGCCGCACCATTCTATGCCCTGGGGTCTTGGCTGACCAAGATAAAGACCACCGGTAACATATACAACATTAGGATTGCCGGCATCTAACCCTATTGCTATGGAACCCATGTCATGGCCTTTGGTAAACATATCGTTAAGCGGCATCCATGCACGTTTGTCCGATTCAAGCCTGTAGGCTCCGCCCACATCGGTGCGGATGTAAGTCAGACCGTTTTCGGCAGGGTGAAACGCTACGCCGGGAACATATCCACCGCCCCAAATCTGAACACTTTTCCAAGTATATTGCGCATTTGCAACACAAAATAAAACAAAGCAAAGAATAATTATTCTTTTCATTTTTACCTCACAATAAATTTAACAGGCTGCGCTCCACGCTTTTTTTCTATATACACTCCGCTTGGCAAAGGTCCGGAGACTTTATTGCCTCTAAGATCGTAGATTTCTGATTTTGCGTTTGCGGCTATTGAAGGGGTTTTGGCAATAAGCGCTGCAGGATCCTCAACAATTTCAAAACTCCCGCAGAATAGAGGGGTGCTGAGAAGCACGTTGGTGGCACCACACATAACGTTATTCAGAAAAATATCTCTTATGCCGAGATCGTATAACTGGTACTTACCATCCGGAGAATTCCACCCGAGCACAATATAATCATTGGCCTGGAATTCTGCTGCTCCCGGCTCACCGCTGCTGCAAATTACATTTGGTCTGGAAATTTCAGCACCTGCCATATAGGTGGCTTCATGATCATCCAAATTGCATGTCACTGTAATATTAACCGTTGTTGCCTCAACAATAAAACTTCCGCACAAAATTGGCGTGCTTGGAACCACTGTAGTAGAACCGCATTCTATGCTGCTCAAAGTAACATCTCTTTCGCCGGTGTTGTATAACCTATGCGTACCATTCGGAGAATCCCACCCAGTTACAAGAGAGCCGTTAGCTCTGAATTCAGCTATTCCCGGAGTTCCGCTACTGCAATCTACATTTGGTCTGGGAACTGCAGCCCCCGCAATATAACTTGCATCAAGGTTATCTACGTTGCATGTCGCTGTAACATTAGAAATTTCTGCAACAACATTGATACTTCCGCAAGAAATTGGCGTACTTGGAGTCACGGTAGTGGAACCGCACACAAGGCTGTTCAATGTAACGTTTCTAGTACCTGTATTATATAAAGCATGAGTTCCATTTGGAGAATTCCATCCGGTTACAGCATTACCGCTAGCGCTAAATGAAGCTGTTCCCGGAGTTCCGTTGCTGCAAGTTGCATTTGGTCTGGGAATTTGCGAACCTGAAATATAGCTGGATTGAAGGTTATTCACATTGCATTCTATAGTAATGTTGCTGCTGCCGCCACTGCTGCTACTGCTACTGTTGTTATCGCCACTACTGCTGCTAACAAAACCAGGATTATTTCCATTACCCCATTTCGACTCGGGAACAAGCTGGGCAACTGCATCATAAGCGGCTTTTCTATTATTGCTTGCATCGTGAAGCGCAGGCGTATGGTTGTTGCCGTTGCTATTCAGCCAAGTGTTGGCATCATTGGGAGTCCATATAACAATTGCCGTAAATTTTCCAGCCCTCTTTTCATCATTTATTTTCATCGCACGTTCAAAAATTTCTTTATATCTTCCGGGTTGCGTTGAAGCATATTGGCCATTGTTGGTACTGGGATCTAATTCGGTTGCTTGAATCTCAATGTTGAGTTTTGCATATTCATCCATAGCAGCAAGATAGCGAGTAGAACCGGACCACGAATCATTAGGGTTAGCACTAACATGGCTTTGCATTCCCATTCCATCTAAAGTTCCGGCTTCACGCAATGGTTTCAAAATGTTTGCAATAATATAATCTCTTTTTACCGGATCCCACTCGTTGTAATCGTTGTAGAAAAGCTTGGTGTGAGCTGGCGCATATTTTCTTGCATAAGAGAAAGCGTTTGTAATCCAATCTCTGTTGTTTGTTCCGTAAATAGCTTGCCACGGTGAGTTTCCGGCACTGCTTGAGCCTTGGCCACCTGCGCCATTATGGTCAAATCCTGCCGGTCGCATGCTTGCAGAACCACTTACATAAACCGCTTCGTTTACCACATCATAAGCGTAAATATACGTATTGGGATATTGTTCTTGGTATAAGGCAAATAGATTTTTGATATAGCTTTCCAAACGCTGATTCATAACAGCCGCAGTAGCCCAAGGAACTGCGCTTACAGCCCCGTTGCGATAAGTGTTCCAGTTTGCATCTTGCACATTCTGTATAAAAAACCAGTCCGGAGTTTGGCCGTGCCATGCGAGAACGTGACCACGCACAGGTATGTTGTTCTGCGCACAGAAATTTAGTATTGCAGCAGCATTGTTAATGCGAGCAACGATATTGGTATTGGTAGAACCCGTTCTGTTCATAGTAGCATCGGGTTTCATTTCATTTTCCGCAGTGATGCTGTTGTATTCCTTAATTACCAAATTTCTTATGCCAGTGTTGTTTACAGTGCTACTGTTGAGTATATTGCCTACTCGAAAATAGTTAGCGTAAATGTCTTTGAGGCCAACATTGTCATACGGGGCATGAAAAATCGGATATTCAGGCTCTTCTTGCGTCACTTTGAAATTATCAAAGATAAAATCCGCAGTGCTGTTTGTTGTTATGCTGATGGTGAGATTTTCCGGATTTTGCGGTGCGGTATATTTTGCCGCAAGTTCAACCCATTTGCCAAAAGGCACGACTGCAGAAGCAATCACTTGAGATCCAAGAGCAAGCTTGAAAGTCTCGTCGGCTTGCCCTTCGTGCCTCACAAACACGCTGTAATCATATTCTTCGTCGCCGGAGAGGTAAAAGCTCTTTTCAGAAATAGCACCATCGCTTGGCGTTTTCCGGTCTGTTATCTTCATGCCTCGCGA
>JGI24695J34938_10002125_pt1 | contig 15483 bp, 13 predicted proteins | sample TergutCo191P3_FD_34938 | JGI IMG/M metagenome (IMG submission 34938)
TCTGCAAACTGCTCAGATGCCGTAAGTTGAAATCTGGCATATAGCCATCTAATTATCCAGCCTAAGGTTAACCCGGCAAGAGGGAGGATAATAAACCATATCCATGAAGGCATAACTTCACCCCTTACCGAAGAATATTCAAATTCATTGTAATTTTAGACTAAAATGACCAGAATGTCAAGAAATTACGTTAAATTTTGTGTCAATTATTGAATTTGCGCGTTATTTTGGCGTTTTCTTCGATGATTTTGGGTAAACAAATGATTTTTTATTTTTCAAACAAAAGTTGTACTGTTATGCCATCATCTAGCAATGATGATAATTCCAATTTCCCGCCGGATAACTGCCATGTATTGATATATTGCAAATATCTAAAAAAATCATATTCTTTTAAATGTTCCGGCTCAAAAATTGCCGCCATTAAAGTTGAGCGCCCTATTAACGCGCTGATTGAGTTGTTATTGCCAAGCGTATACGGCGCTGAATAAAGATTTGGCGCTCCTCTGCTGCTTATCATTTCTCCGTCAAATTTTAATGTAAATGATTCCGAGAAATTTTCTGACAATGTACTTCGGCTGTATTGAGTGCTGACTCCGTTAATAATGACGCCAGTAAGCTTCCATTCAATGCCGGCTGCATCGGAAAAATCGCCAGAGCTTACTTGATCATTCGAACCGGGAATCACTCTTTCGGAATTTCTCTCGGCGTCGGTCATGCTCCCTCCGGTATTGGCGCAGCTTATGATAATGCCAGCCAATAAAAATAAAACAATAATTTTTTTCATTATATACCTCTCTATTCAATATAATTAAGTTTCATGATTATTTCCTTAAAAATATTTATTTTTGAACATCAATTTGGAAGTTTTTAGTTCATCATAAAGGACTTGCGCGTTAAAAACCGCCCTTTTCAGGACGGTTTTTAATCGTTTTATTGAAGCAGTGACAATACAGACGCTGATCTTTGATTTGCCTGCGCCAGCATCGCGGTTCCTGCCTGAGACAGGATTTGATCTCTTGTGTAATCGACCATTTGTTTTGCCATGTTGGTGTCTCTTATCTTTGACTCAGCTGCCTGCATATTCTCAGCGGCGTTGTCTATGCCGCGTACCGCGTGTTCAAGCCTGTTCTGATAAGCGCCAAGGTCTGCTCTTTGTTTGCTGACAATTTTTAACGCCGCGTCGATAGTGCCGATTGCTGAATTCGCGCCTTCCGGGTTTTGCAATGTAATAAATGTATTGTCGCCCGCGTTGCGCAGTCCAAGACCTTTGGTTGTCATTGTACCGATAAAAACCTGCGATCTTTGATCCATGTTCGCGCCGATGTGAAACCACATTTCCGATGTAACTGTGTTCTGTCCGGTCTGCCGCGCAAAACGTCCTGTCATCATGTTCATTCCGTTAAATTGCGCGTGATTGGCGATTCTGTCGAGTTCGTCAACAAGAGCTGAAACTTCGATCTGGATGTACGTTCTGTCTTCTTCTGTGTAAATGCCGTTCGCGGATTGAACCGATAATTCCCTGAGACGCTGAAGGATATCCTGAGTTTCCTGCAGATAACCTTCCGTTGTCTTGATAAAGGAAATGCCGTTTTGCGCGTTTGTAGACGCCATGTTAAGTCCGCGAATCTGAGCTCTTAATTTTTCTGATACCGCGAGACCCGCGGCGTCATCTGCGGCTCTGTTGATCCGGAGACCTGAGGAGAGTTTCTCCATGTTCTGTGTAAGATAGGTTTGCGTTACATTGAGCGACCTGTTAGCGAACATTGCGCTAAGATTGTGGTTGATGATCATATCATCCTCCTTGACTTGTGGCGGAAGCATCCATGCTCCCGATTTCTGAAGAATAACAACTTCTGCGACGCAGGCTGTCATTCAGTATCAGGTTACTAGCTATAATGTTGCTGCCTGATAATATATTATCGTTAGTGGATAAAAATACTTTAGCTTTTTTTCGTATTTAATTCCTGTTACTGTATTGGAAAATATTACGATGTTTTGAAATTATTTACGGGCATGCGGTAACAGGAACCTTTTTCCCATTTTCACATTCTGAATTCTTCACCTAGATATACTTTTCTGACCATTTCGTCATTTAGGATGGTGTCTCTGTCTCCGCGGGCGAAAATGTTGCCGTCAGCGATGATGAAGGCTTCGTTTGTTATTTCTAATGTGTCGCGGACATTGTGATCGGTAATTAAAACGCCGATGCCTTTATCGGCGAGCTGGCGGATTATCTGCTTAATTTCATAAACCGCGATAGGATCAATCCCCGCGAATGGCTCATCTAATAAAAGAAATTTCGGTTCGGTGGCAAGCGCTCTGGCGATCTCCGTGCGGCGGCGTTCTCCGCCAGAAAGAGTATATCCAAATTGTTTTCTTATCCGCACGATATTAAACTCATTTAATAGAGATTCCAGTTTTTCTTTTTTTCGGTTTTTGTTAATATCTCTTCGGCTCTCCAGAATAGCCCAGATGTTTTGCTCAACTGTAAGTTTTCGGAATATTGACGCTTCCTGAGGGAGATACGCGAGCCCCATCCTGGCGCGGCGGTACATAGGCAGTGATGTGATATTTTTATCATCCATAACCGCTATTCCGGAAGTAGGCATGTAAAAACCGACTATCATATAAAAAATTGTGGTTTTGCCCGCGCCGTTCGGACCTAAAAGACCGGCTACTTCCCCGTTATTCATCGTAAAACTAACGCCTTTTACAACCGCTTTTTTTCCGAAACTTTTATGAATATTTGATACGCCGAGCGTGTGAAGATCATTCATAAATTAATTAATTATTGTTCCGGAGACAGATCCTTCCATTATTACATCATCTGTATCAAGGTCTACGCGTATTCTGTCTGCGCTGAATTCATCTTGGTTTTTGTAAACTATCGGGAATCCCGACAGATCCAGTAATTTTTCATTCCGGTAATATACCGCGTGATCCGACCGGCAGACCATATCATCTTTAAAAAGCCGCACCGCGATCTGCATAATCGTTATTTCTTTTTCTTCGTCATATTCAATAAAACGTCCCCGCGCGACAATTTCATTTTCCCTGTCTTCAAGGGTTGAGTTGCCTTCAAGCCGCGCGACTTTTAATGTGCGATCATACCGCAGTCTGTCCGTGATAAACAGGATATTTTTTTCTTCTTCATGCCCCCAGACATTGCCGATGCAGTCAATGAATTGATTATCGTCTCCTGATATTTCGATTCTGTCGGCTCGCAGCAGCAGATTGTCTGATCTTACTTCCGCGTTCCCCATTAATATTGTGGTTTCTCTGCCAAGAGCTCTTGTTCCTGACATTCTGTCTGCTCTAAATGTAAACACATCCGCGGATAAGGGCTGCGTTAATAAAAACAGCAATAGAATTTTCCACATATTCTGTTTATTCCTCGTAGTAATATGTTCCGCGGACAGCGCCTGAAAACTCCCATGTGCGGCGGCGGGCATTCGCGCGAAGGCCAATGCCTGTTATTATGGTTCCGTTATCCTGAAAAATATTTACCTCATTTTCATCGCCCGAAGACATGACGCGTTCTTTATCTGTCCAGTTTACCTGATAAGTTTCTATAACTAGATCTTCAGAGTCAATTTCCAGCCATACGCCTTCGTTCATAAAAATATCGCCTGATTCTATTTCTACCGCCGCGTATCCGGAGCTGCCTCGCATATTTACTGTTTCGCCGCTGTCAGTGAACTGCTCAAAGGTAAAGTTATTTAGCCTCATCTGTCCTTGTTTTTCGTAGCGTTCAAAGCGCTCAGCCTGGATACGAGCTATAGGATCCGCTGATCTTACGCGTACATATTCAACATTCTGCATTATTAAATCCGGCGTTAAATTTTCCGGTGAATCCGTTTCGCCGTAATCAAACGAACACGACATTAAAACAAAAAGAGCTAATACGCAGATAACATTGATTGTTTTTTTTTTCATTTGCTCTTCTTTACGGCGTTAATAAATTCCCTGAACAAAGGCGCTGCCGCCATCGGCTTTGATTTGTATTCAGGATGAAATTGAACTGCCAACCCCCAGGGGTGATCGGAATTTTTTCCTTCTGAAGAAGGCCACTCCACACATTCAACTAACGCGCCGTCAGGAGTGAACGCCGCGAGTTTTAAACCTGATTTTAACATATCATCGCGGTATTTATTTGTTAATTCATACCGGTGACGGTGGCGCTCTTTTATTTGTTTTTCCCCATAAGCTTTATATATATGAGAACCTTCTTCATTTATTGTTTCGCTCGCGCCAAGACGCATAGTTCCGCCGTAATTTTTTACGTTTACCTGTTCATCTAACAGGCTGATAACAGGAAATTTTGTGCCTGACGCGAACTCGGTAGAATCAGCCTCTGTCCAGCCAAGCACATTGCGCGCCCATTCAATTACCATTACGTGCATTCCAAGACAGATTCCAAGGAAAGGTTTTTTATTTTTTCTTGCCCACGACGCGGCTTTTATCATTCCGCTGATCCCGCGTTCGCCAAAACCGCCGGGAATTAAAACGCCGTCAATTTGTTCTTTTTCCAAAAGCGGATCCGCGTTTTCGTTTTTCTCCAAAGAAGAGGAATCAATCTTAATGACCTCAACTTCGACTCCGCATTCTAGGCTCGCGTGGAAAAGCGATTCGTAAAGTGATGTGTAGGTGTCATGAATATCCATATATTTTCCGATAACGCCTATTTTTACTTTTCCCTTTCTTGATGAAAAATGATCCATCACAGACAGCCACGGAGTCATATCCGCGTGACGGCTCTCTACTCCCATTTTTCTCAGGATGACCTGATCTAGTTTTTGTTCCTGAAAAATTATCGGTATTTGGTAAATGGTGGTTTCAATGTTAGGTGACGTAAACACAGCGTCAAGATCGACATTTGTGAACTGCGCTATTTTTCCGCAGGTTGCTTCATCAAGCATTACCGGAGATCGGCAGATCAAAATATCCGGCTGAATTCCCGCTTCCAGCATTGTTTTTACCGAGTGCTGAGTAGGTTTTGTTTTTAATTCTCCGCCCGCTACTTCCGGGATTAGTGTTAAGTGAACCGAGATGGCGTTTTTCTTTCCATGTTCGTGGATTATCTGCCTTGCCGCTTCGATGAAAGGGATTGATTCTATATCGCCGACAGTTCCGCCTATTTCGATAATTACTACATCAGTGTCGTTTTCCTCATTTGCCACAGCGAGGATACGGCTTTTTATTTCATCAGTTATATGAGGAATTACCTGCACGCATTTTCCAAGATATTTTCCTTCGCGTTCCTTGCGGATTACTGAGTCATAAACCTGTCCTGTTGTGATTGAGTTTGCCTGACTTAGCCGCCCCTTTGTGAATCTCGCGTAGTTGCCAAGGTCAAGATCGGTTTCCGCGCCGTCATCTGTTACATAAACTTCGCCATGCTGGTAAGGACTCATTGTTCCCGCGTCCACATTGATGTAGGGATCGCATTTTACCATGCGGACATTAAGCCCCCTGCTTTCCAGCAGCGCTCCAATTGAGGATGCCGCCACACCCTTGCCTAAACTGGAACAAACGCCGCCTGAGACGAAAATAAACTTGTTCATGTCTAATAAGTATGGTGAATTTATACCTTAAATACAAGCGCGGCGGCGAGTTTGGCTTCTTCACCGTCTGACATTTCTCCGGGAAGAATCAGAGGGTATGCCGGATCCGGCGGAAACAGGAAGCCTGCCTCTAAAAATTTGTTGTGTAATGAAATCCAATCTTCCTTGTTAAGGGACAGAGCGCGATCTGTTCCTTTGTAGTAAATGTATATCCCTTGTCTTTTCCAAATACTGCTTTTTAACGCCTTCATAACGCGGGGAAAGTTTGGCTTTGCTCTTTGCGCGGACGCTAGAAGGTCATGCGCGCCTCGCGCGGCGGCGGCAAGCAAAATTGGCGAAAGATTGTCGTTCCGCGGAAAATTTAAAAAGAGCTCCTCGTTTTTCGCCGCCGCCGCGCATAGTCCAAACGGCAGCCCGTCGCGCCATGTCTGTATGCCGGAAATTACCGGAATTATAATTCGCGTATTATCAACGGCGAACGGTGAATTTTCGTTGACATACGGCCTCCATAATTTCGCGACGCCGCTGTGAAAAAGCCCTGTTAGTTCAGGCGGCGGCGCGGCGTATAGCCGGAAACTATATCCGGGAAATATTTTTAATAAAGCCTTAATCAAACGTCCCTGCGAAAAATGCGGGTACGGGGCGTAAAGGCCGCGGCTTGCTGTGTTTTTAATTTCGCGTAACAGATTAGCAGGCGTATGCCCTAAAACCGCCGCGCCGCCGTTGAGCCAAAGATCGACTAAACGCTTGTTATTATCAAGATAAAGGCGGTAACCTCTGGCTCGAAGCACATTCGGGAAATGACGCATAAGAGAAAAGTCACTGTTAATTGGATCATCGTTTTTTTTGTTAACTGTCATTTTAATAATCGTCTCCGACTTTTTCATAAGCTCTGCCCTGTATCTCGCTTAAAAAACGCCTTTCCATTCCATTGTCAAAAAGAACATGCACAACAGGACCGTCTTCGCTGTCTTTCACGCCAAGAACAGCGCCGTATCCGCAACTGTCATTAAAAAGACGCTGTCCTCTTTTCCAGCCCGAACGTTCTTCTATTTTTTTGCTGTCTTTTTTATTATCGCCTGATATTTTTACGGCATTCTGCAAACTTTGCGGATTGTTGCTGTAGAGGCTGTTTGTTTTAACGCGCGCGGCGTAATCAATCCGCGATGAACCGCGATAATCCGCGGTTCTTATTTGATTTGATTCTTTTATAATATTTAAACAGCTTCTGTCAATTTCGCGCAAGAACAGCGAAGGCTGAGATTGTATTGTCTTTCCGTACATTCTGCGTTCCGCGCATGTAGTTAAATAAAGTTCATCCATCGCGCGGGTAGCTCCGACATAAAAAAGACGGCGCTCTTCCTCAAGCTCATCATCCTTTTTATCATCTCTTGGAAATATACCCTGATCCAGTCCTGTCATTACCACATGTTTAAACTCAAGCCCCTTTGTATTGTGAAATGTAATCAGCGTTACAGAGTTCCGCGCGTTATTTGATTTTTCTGCGTCTTCAATCATAGAGCGATCAAGTTCAATATCTTCTAAAAATTCCAGCAAACCTTCGGCGTTGTTCGCGTATTCGCTCGCGCCGTTTAAAAGTTCCTGCAGGTTATTTATTTTTGAGTTTCCCGCTGTTTCATCCTGCGTTTCATGATATTCAGCCAACCCGGAATCAATCAAAAGCTGCCTGATGCAGACTGAAAGCCCTTCGCCGGATTTTAAATCTTTATGTTTTATTGAGCTTTTATTTTTTCCTGATGATTTTTTCTTTTTATTTTGACTGGCGATGCCGGACGCTTCGCCGTCAGTCTGGGAATTGGGATGCTGGACGCCGCGCTGTAAGTCAAGGTTCGCGGCAGTGTTTGAGTTAGTTTGTAAACATGATCTGGCGTCTTTTATCACTTGTAAAAAAATTTTTAATCCTGTTCTCGCTTTTTTTGACAGTTCTGATTTTTCTCCTGATTCCAGCAAATCAATTTCTTCCTGAATTGAAACATCGACAATTTTATCAATTGATACGCCGCCTATGCCTCTCGCAGGTTTATTTACAACGCGGCGGAACGCAACTTCATCGCGCGGATTAACAAGAAACGCCAGCAGCGCGAGAGCGTCTTTTATTTCTTCGCGTTCGTAAAATTTTAACGAGCCGACCACGCGGTATGGGATTCCTCTTTTTAAAAACAATGTTTCAAAACCAAGCGACTGCGCGTTAGTACGATAGAGGATTGCCCAGTCAGACCATGATGATTTTTTATTTATTAAAGACGCTTCTATTTTTTCCGCGCAGAAAACCGCTTCCGCGTCCTGATTGGGAAGGTACGCGAGAATTGGAAGAGGACCGTCTCCTTTTTCCGCGTTTAATTTTTTTCCGAGCCTGCCGCGGTTAAAATCTACGACAGAGGACGCGGCTTTTAAAATCGGCGAAGTGGAACGGTAATTTTGTTCTAATCGAATAATATCCGCGCCTGAAAATTTATGCGGAAACTCAAGAATATTTTTTACTTCCGCGCCGCGGAAACGGTATATTGACTGATCGTCATCGCCTACTACGCAGACATATGTGTCAGGACCGCACAGTTCTTTTAAAAGCTGAAACTGCGCCACGTTCGCGTCCTGGTACTCGTCTACCATGATCACTGAAAACCGGCTGCGGAAACGCCTTGCGACTTCGGGGAAGTTTCGCAGAATTTCAACAGGTTTTTTGATCAAGTCGCCGAAATCAACATTGCCAATCTGCGTCAAACGATCTTCGTACTGTCTGTAAATATCGCGGAATTTTTTCTGATGATCTATTACGGCAAGTTCCGGATCATCCGGAGACAAAAAATAATCCTTTGCCCGGGAAATGTTATGTGCATAATATCTCGCGTCTGCTCTTGAGGAATTTTCCATTATGGAGGAAAGAAGCGAGATAACATCGTCATCATCATAAATTATAAAACCGGAATTTAGTCCGATAAGATTTCCGTTGCGCCTTAGAAACCACGCTCCGAATGAGTGAAAAGTCCGCATCATCGCGTCCGCCGCGCGTTCATCAATCTGGCGGGCGCGCTCCGCCATCTCCCTTGCCGCTTTGTTTGTAAATGTAACCGCGAGAATTGATCGCGGATCTAACCCTTTCTCCCTTATAAGCCACGCGATTTTTGTTGTTATTACCCTTGTTTTTCCCGATCCCGCGCCCGCGAGAATTAAAAGCGGTTTTCCGGTGTGGAGAACAGCCCTCCTCTGTTCGTCATTAAGCGGTTCAAGGTATGAAGGGCGGGAATCATTCATCATTTAATTGTAGCAATAAAAATTGTGTCAGTCATCAAATTAATATTTGATTCATTTAGACTGCTGTTTTTGACATGTTTTATTTCCTATGTTAAAATAATTTCAGAGGTTATCATGAACAAAGATACAGAAGAATTTTTGAAAAAACAGGCAAAAGAAATCCGTAAAATGACAATCGAGGAAATCGGGATTTTGGGAACAGGTCATATCGGCGGAGCGATGTCGATTGTTGACCTTTTGGCGCTGCTTTATTTTCACCGCATGAAGATTGATCCTCAGAAGCCAAGGTGGGAGGAACGGGATCAGCTTGTGGTTTCCAAGGGGCACTCAGGTCCCGCCGTTTACGCCGCGCTTGCGCTTAAGGGATATTTTCCGGTAGATTGGCTTGCTACTTTAAACAAAGGCGGGACGAGTCTTCCCAGCCATTGCGATCGAAATAAAACTCCTGGTATCGACATGACAACCGGCTCTCTCGGGCAGGGTTTTTCCGCGGCGATCGGGATCGCTCTCGGTTTAAAAATGGATAAAAAAACATCGACAGTATATACAATCATCGGCGACGGCGAGTCAAACGAAGGGCAGGTTTGGGAGGGCGCGCTGTTCGCCGCTTACCAGAAGCTGCCTAACTTGATCGCCTTTACCGATTGTAACAAACAGCAGCTTGACGGCTTTACTAAAGACGTTCTTGATATGGGAAACATTGCGGCGAAGTGGGAAAGCTTCGGGTGGTTTACGCAGGAAACTGACGGCCATGATATCGCCGCGCTTGACGCCGCGGTTGAAAAAGCGTTAGCTGAAAAAGAGAGACCTTCGATGATTGTTATGCACACAATCAAGGGAAAAGGCTGCAGCTTTGCGGAAGGTGTCGAGAAAAATCACAGTATGGCTTTTGATATGGAGAAGGCGAAAGCGGCGATCGCGGCATTAGGTTAATGAATAATCATGAAACGCTGTTTCATGTTCAATTATAAAACGCGGTATACAACCGCATTAAACAGAGGTTTATGATGGCTGAACAAAAAGAAATGAGAATGGCTTATGTCGATACAATAATGGCGTTAGCTGAAAAAAATAAAAATATTGTGGTATTGGAAGCGGATTTAATGAGCTGCACAAATACCGGAATTTTTAAAAAAACTTATCCGGATCGTTTTTTTAACTGCGGAGTCGCGGAAGCTAACATGATCGGCATCGCGGCGGGTCTTTCTACTTTAGGAAAAATTCCTTTCGCGTCAGGTTTTGGCTGTTTTTCTTCAAGGCGGGTATATGATCAATTTTTTCTTTCGGCGAATTACGCGCAGCTTAATGTTAAATTGATCGGCACTGACCCGGGCGTAACCGCCGCCTTTAACGGCGGAACTCACATGCCGTTTGAGGAACTCGCTCTGATGCGCGTTGTTCCAAAACTTACAATGATTGAACCTTCCGATCCTGTTTCATGCGCCGCTTTTGTCCGCCTGATGGCTGAGGAATATGGCTGTCACTATCTTCGTATTCCGCGAAAACCGGTGCCGGCGCTGTATCCAGAAAATGAAACATTTAAATTCGGCAAGGCGAAAGTTTTAAGAGAAGGAACCGATGTGTGTTTTATCGCGCTTGGAAGCCTTATGGTTAACCAATCGCTGAAAGCCTGCGATAAACTTGCCGAGACCGGAATAAACGCAGGCGTATTGGACGCGCTCACATTAAAGCCCATCGACCGTGACGCGATATTGGATCAAGCCGGCAAAGTACGCGCGATAATCACCGCGGAGAACGCGCAGATAATGAGTGGGTTAGGCAGCGCTGTCGCGGAAATTCTCGCCGAAGAAGGATGCGGCTGCAAATTCGCGCGCATCGGCATCCGCGATGAGTTCGGCGAAGTCGGCACGCAGGATTATCTTGTAGAACGCTTTGGTCTTGACGTTAACAGCCTTGTAAGTAAAGCGCGGAAATTGTTAGGATAGAAAAAAGGAGAGGGCATACACCCGCTCCTTATATAAAGAGATTTGTAATTTCTTTTCTCAATTGATTTTCTGCTGTTTTACTCTCAATCTTTCCGCTTCGTGGTATTTGTAATTGTCCCAGAACTTTCCGTATTCGGCGACGATGAGAGGGAAGAATGATATGCCGACACAGATCAGCCAATGATTGAAATCCATCGCGGTAAAGCCAAGCGCGGAAGCGACCGGCGGAATCGCGGCAAGACCGGCAAGCAGGATAAGCATACATACCGCGCTTATTATAAGCTGAGGATTATCCGTTATTGAACGTTTAAATATTGACGATCTGCTTCTTACTACAAAGATATGTATTACTGATGTCCATCCAAGAACAAGAAACGCCATTGTTTGACCGAGTAAGTGCGATGGAGGATACGCGCCCGGAATTATCACAAACTTTCCGATATAAAAAGCCGTGAGAACCACAACGCTGCACATTATTGTCTGCTGAATTATTACTTCCATTAAACCGCCCGCGAAGAAACTTTCCTCGCGGTCTATTGGTTTTCTTGCCATTATGCGGGTGTCTGTTTGTTCTTTCGCGAGGGCCATCCCGGGAATGCCGTCCGCAATTACGTTTACTATTAACAGCATGATTGGCGTAACAGGAACTCCCCACCCTGAAACCTGTCCGAAAATCATGATTACGATTTCCGAGATGTTGCACACAATTAAAAAATAGACAAGTTTTTTGATGTTCGCGAAAACTTTTCGACCTTCGCCTACGGCTTCCACAATAGTAGAGAAATTGTCATCTGTCAGGATCATGTCCGACGCGCTTTTTGAAACTTCTGTTCCGGTGATGCCCATAGCAACGCCAACATCGGCGGCTTTGAGCGCGGGCGCGTCGTTTACTCCGTCGCCGGTCATTGAAACAACAGCGCCCTTTTGCTGCCACGCCTGAACTATGCGGATTTTATCCGACGGCGATACTCTGGCGTATACGGAATAAAATTCTATGCTTTCAAAAAATTCTTCATCGGAAAGTTTTGATAGTTCTTCTCCTGTTATGATGCCTTCTTTCGCCGCGATAATGCCAAGTTCTCTCGCGATGGCCGCGGCTGTCACCGCGTGATCGCCTGTAATCATGATTGTGCGGACTCCGGCTTTTTTCGCGCGGTTAATCGCCGCGGCGGCTTCCGGGCGCGGCGGATCGATAAGCCCGATGAATCCTTCAAATTTTAAATCCGCTTCAAGCTTTTCTAAATCTTCCTTTTCGGGCAGAACGTCAATTTCCCTTGACGCCAGCGTAATGACACGTAACGCGTCGCGCGCGAATGAATTATGAATGTCATCAAGTTCTTTTACATAATTTAAATCGTCTTTTACAAACGGTATTTTATCAAAAGCGCCTTTTGTGACAACAAGATAACGGTTTTTCGTATCTGATGACGCCGCGTTTAATTTTTTATAAATGATTGTCATCATTTTTCTCGCGGATGAAAACGGAATTTCCGCGGCTCTTTCGTATTCCGCGTTTAAGGTTTCTCTTGTTATGCCTTTGCTGACAGAAAGGCGCATGATCGCTGACTCTGTCGGATCGCCGATTATTTTTGTTTCGCCCGCCGCGTTTTTTTCCATTGTAACATTGCTTGCAAGTAGGAATTTTTTTATAAGTTCGATATGTTCGGGGGAATCCGCTTCCGTATCGCTGACGGGCTTTCCGCCGCAGAGCCAGAGTCTTTTAATCGTCATCTTGTTCTGCGTCAGCGTTCCTGTTTTATCAGAGCAAATTACCGATGTGCTTCCCAGTGTTTCAACCGCCTGCAGTTTTCTGATAAGCGCGTTTTTTCCGACCATTTTTTTTACGCCGTGGGTTAGCATCAACGTAACAATAAGAGCGAGTGTTTCAGGAACCGCCGCTACAGCGAGAGTGACAGCTAACATGACAAGGTGCCAAATTTCCTGACCCTGTAATAACCCAATCATAAAAATTGTGAATGCCGCCAAAAGCGCGATTGAACTGACTATTTTTCCGAGTTTATCAAGGCGCATTTGCAAAGGAGTTTTATTTTTCTTTGTGTGATTGAGATACCCCGCTATTTTTCCGATTTCAGTTTTCATTCCGGTCGCTGTTACAACAGCGGACGCGTGACCTGAAACGACAAGACAGCCTGAAAATACCATATTATGCCTGTCGCCAAGCGGAGCGTTTTCTTTTTGTATAGTATCTGTTTGTTTTTCTGAAGGCTCACTCTCGCCTGTAAGCGACGCTTCATCAATTGAAAAACTTTCACTTTCAAGAAGACGCGCGTCGGCAGGAACAAGATCGCCTGTTTTCATCATTATGATATCGCCCGGAACAACAAACGTCGTATCAATTTCCTGTTTGCTGCCGTCCCTCAATACAAAACATGACGGACTATTTAAAACCGCCAGGGCTTCCAGCGCTTTTTCCGCGCCGCGTTCCTGCGTTACTGCAAGGATTACATTCATTATTACTATGGAAAGAATCACTATCGGTTCTATAAATTGTACGCTGTGACCTTCCATTAATTCGCGGAGTTCCAGTATAAATGAGAGTACAGCCGCGATCAATAAAATGATTACAGCGACATCTTTTAAATGGTGAATAATCTGGGAGATCAGGCTTGTTTTCTTTTTCTCCGCGAATTTATTGCCGCCGAATTCCGCGAGTCTTCTTTCCGCTTCGGCCGCGGTCAAGCCTCTTTGTATATCTGATTTTTGCTGCTTTACCGCTGCGTCTTTATCTATGTTGTACCAGTTGTCCACATGTTCCTCCTGAATTTTTTTTATTTTTTTTCTGAAAGCATATTATATATTATCATCCAATGGTCGGAATAGAATTCACAGGCTTTGTTGTAAAAATCAGCTAACGGCATCCAAAGAACTTCTCCGGCTGCTTTTGAGCATATAACGGGAAGCCCTTGTTGAATTGAATCTGAAAGCGTATCAAGGTTAAAAAGATGCACATTCGCTATCAGCCGTCCCCTCTGATCCCTGTGGGGATCATCATAAGTTTTTACCTTAATAAACGCTTTATTGAGCAGTTCATTTGGGATTTCTATTCCGGTTTCTTCTTTTAATTTTCTGATTGCTCCATTGCGGATAAATTCGGTCTGGTTCAGAAAACCGCCTGGTATTGCGAATAAATCCCTACCCGGAAATTTACCGCGCTTTATTAATAAAGTATTTTCGTTTCGGATAACGATTGCGTTAACAATATCAAATGTCGGGGGAAACGGAGAGGACGCCCATTTTAATTTATAATCGTTAATAAACCGGTTTTCATCGATAATATTTTTTAGACACTCTTTTTCCATAAGCGATGTTACGCGCTCAAGAATTCTTGGATTGAGAATTTTTTCCAATTCTATTTTTGATTTTTTAATATTTTCCTTGGACATATAAGGCATTTCAAATAAAATTTTTCTTACATCGGTCGAGCTGAGTCCGTTTTCCTGTTCATCCAGAGTTTTTAATTCCCATTGCGGAAAATGATTTAGATAATAGGAAGAATTATCTTTAAAAAAACCGTATAGGGTTATTTTTATTTTATTATCTGTTCCCGGAATTTCCGCCGCAATTGCGCTGATTTTCGCTTGGATGTTTTTTCCCCAGTCATTGATATTATAGGTATAATCGGAAATGCCGCTTACTGTACAAGACGCGGCGGTTTTTGGAAGTATGTCCATGATCATCGCGCGTCTTTCTTCGGCGGTAAACGGATTTCGGATTGATCTTGCCCTGTTATTGCTTCCGACAAGAACAACAACATGATCGTTTTCCTCGTGGATTTGCCGCAGGATCGCTTCGTGGGCTTTAGTAGGCGGCTGGAATCTGCCGATGAAAACCCCCAGTCTAATGTTCATAAGCGGACGACGGGAGTCGAACCCGCGTCACGAGCTTGGGAAGCAAACAACTTTTAATATCAAGCTGTATCACGCTATATCTGGTGTATCGGTATAATATTCTACACCTCATATAGTATATATATCATATTATATCAGATTTTATCAACTGTTATCATACAGGTAATGTAATATAAATATCACTTTTTGTATCACTCGGCAGGGTGTTTAAGTGTATGCAAAGATAAGCGGCGGCTTCTTTGCGGGATAAAACCTGCCTTTCGATTACGTTTTCCAAAACGTTATCCTCCTGATAAATATTTGCATGATAACAAAGAAGGGGAAACAAAGCTTCTTTTCACCATGCGATAATTTCTATTTTAATACATTGAGACGTTTACACAGTGACAGGAGGCTGTGAACCTCTTAGCCTCGATCTGTTTTTGATGTGCGTCTCATTCAGGGCTGTTATATCTATTCAAGGGATAGGAAAAACTACTGTGCAGGAGCGAAGGTTTCTTGATTTTGCATAGCGCGCATACGTTCTTCCATGTTGTCAAAATGAACTGGGCGAAATTCAGCTAACTGCTTCGGCGCAAGTTTAGGACTATCCTCATCATATTCCAGGGGGTATTTCTCCGCTTTCTCCAGCATTGCCTGCTCTTCCTGGGTTAACCCTGTACCAGCCGTCCGCCTGAAAATCACGTTCTCCATAATATAACCTCTTTTCTTCTGTGTCCGCTANACGGANTGAAATAACATGCGGTAATTCCCCAGCCTCTGTATAGACCATAAACAGAACCTTGCCAGCCATTCCGATTGTTTGCCATCGGTCTTGTCCCGGTGTGCTGT
>JGI24695J34938_10002128_pt1 | contig 15466 bp, 10 predicted proteins | sample TergutCo191P3_FD_34938 | JGI IMG/M metagenome (IMG submission 34938)
TACAAGCCGTTATAAAGGTTTTAAAGCCGTTTTTTCAAAAGTTTTTAATAAAATTACATCTTTTTTTAAAAAAGCATCTGTGCTTTTTTTTAAGATTTGGATCATGGTAATGCTTATTGGGTATTTTATTCTTTTTATTGCAATCGCTGTAGCGTCAATTTTAGTTCAGATAGCGGCAAGGTCTAATAATTCAAGCAGCAGTTCAGGTGATAAGGGAGGATTTTTTGGTTTAAATTTGTTTAATTTGATTTTCCGAATTTGGTTTTTTAATGAAATAACAAAGCCGCGTTATAGTTATGATACTTACGGAAATTTTAAAAATAATAACACAAAAACAAAACACCCGATGCACAAGGCGATTTTTTCATTTGTATTCGGAGAGGAAGATCCAAATAAAGATTGGGACGAAGTAAGAGACAAGGCGGTTATCGCTTTTTTACAGGCGAACAGGGGAGTGATTTCACTTTCCGAGTATATGGCTTTAACGGGAGACAGCGCTCCTGATGCAGAAAAAAATATTCTTGCGTTTTGTTCAAAGTTTGAAGGAAGAGCGGAAATTACAGAAGAAGGCACAATTATTTATTGTTTTGATAAATTATTGCTGTCAAGCGATAAGGAAAATTTTTCGGACCTAATACCGGGATACCTGCGGATGGGCGGTTCTGCTCTGAAAGGTTCGATGATCGCGCCTCCTGTAAAAAGATTAAAAACATTTTCCGATAATTCAAAAAAAATGAACGGATGGTTTATCGCGATAAACGCGGTTAATTTCCTTTTTGGATCATATTTTTTATATCAGTCATTCGCTGTAGGTAAAATGATATTTGACGCGGCGGAACCTGTTATACAGGGACTTTACGGAACAGTTCATTATTTTTTAAATTATATAATGAGCGAGCCTCATAATTTTATCAGAATAGTCTTAGGTTTTATTCCGCTGATATTTTCATTATTTTTCTGGATAATTCCCGCCGTTAGAAATTCTTTTGTTAAGAAAGAAAATAAAAAGAACAAGCTATCCAATTTCAAGCGTTTTTGTTTCAGCAGAATATTTAATTCGCCTAAAAACATTGATATTGATTCTTTAGAGCCGAAAGCAGATGAGTGTTTTCCGGATGATTATATTGGAGCTAAAGACAAGATTATCAAAGAAATCTGCGCGTACTCAAAAGCTGATATTGATACAGGATTGAACGGTAAATTTATCTATTCGTTTAACGATCTAGAAATAGAAAAAGAAGAAGTCAGAAAATTCCGCGAAAGCGTTGACTTATCAAAATCAGATCTGGGAAAAACTGTTTTTGATACAAACGAGTAATATAGGCAATTTACAGGTTAAGCTTTTGTAATCTAAAAATTAAATCGGCTCAAAGTCTACCGCGCCGTGTTTGCATAACGGACATACAAAACCTTCGGGCAGTTCGCCTTCGTGAACATATCCGCAAATTTTACATACATAGCCTTTTTTAACTTCTTTTTGCGCCTGCGGTTTTGGCTTGATAATTTCAAAGTAATACTGGTATGTAACGCTTTTCTCGTCCGATAAAACAAATGACTGCGTAACATCGGCTGTGAATAATGTGTGCGTTCCGTAATCATAGGAATTTACGACATTAGCTGAAATAACGCAGTTTACATACCCGCTTATATAACGAATCCCGTTTGCGGCGCGGTCACTGTAGCCGCAGTCTTTAAATTTATCTTTATCTTTTCCGCTTGAAAACCCGAATTGCTGGAAAATACTAAACGGCGCTGTCTCGGATAAAACCGAAATGTTAAAACTTTTTGTTTTAAGAATCATGTCATGGGTAAAGTTCGCTTTATTAACCGCGATAATTATCCTAAGAGGGGACGCTGTTATTTGCATAACAGTATTAATAATGCAGCCGTTATCTTTATCTTCGTCTCTTGCGGTTAACACAAAAAGCCCGTAAGAAAGTTTAAACATGACGCTTGGGTCTATAGAAGCGGTGTTTACATCTTTAGCATGTGATGATGCGGACGTTGAATTGCTTGTAAAGCCGGCGGCAATCGCGTTTGCTATTGCTTCAATTTCCGGAAGCTGTTCTTTTTTTAGGCTAGATTTTAAGCTTAAAGTCTTGTCAAGTATTTTTATATTTATACAATTTTCAAGTTTCTCGCGAATCAAACTGCCGCTTGCGGCAGCCCACGAGCCGTTTTCAATAACGGCGACAGTCCTGTTTTGAATGTTATGCGAAACAAGATCATTAATAAGGTCTTCCATAGTAATAAAAATTCCCGCGTTATAAGTAGTAGAGGCAAAGACAAGATGACTCCACCTGAACGAGGAAGCGACTATAAAAGACGCAGGCGTTACAGATACATCGAACATCACAGTTTTAATTCCCAAATCGCGAAGGCGGCATGAAAGAATTTCTGCGGCATTCTCGGTGTTGCCGTAAACAGAAGCGTAAGCAATCATCACGCCTTTTTCTTCTGGGATGTAGCAGCTCCATAAACTGTATTTTTCGATGATATAAGAAAAATTATTACGCCAGATAAAACCGTGAAGAGGGCAAATCATATTAATTTTTAACGCAGACGCTTTTTGCAAAAGCGATTGAACCTGATCGCCGTATTTGCCGGCGATATTCGCGTAATAACGCCTGAACTCGTCCAAGTAATCCTTGTTAAAATCAACTTCATCTGCGAAAAGCGCTCCGTTTAAAGCGCCGAAAGTTCCGAACGCGTCTGCAGAAAAAAGAATCCCGTCAGTTGAATCGAAAGTGACCATAACTTCCGGCCAGTGAACCATAGGCGCCATAATAAATTGTAAAGTATGTTTACCTGTGTTCAATGTATCGTTTTCTTTGACAACAATTGCGTTTTTCTCAAAATTAAAATCAAGATCAAAAAATTGTTTAATTAACGCCAATGATTTTGAATTGCAGATAATTTTTACATCAGGGAACTTTATGATCAATTCGCTAAGACAAGCGCAGTGATCAGGCTCCATATGCTGAACAATTAAATAATCAAGTTTCCTGCCTCTGAGAGCAAAAGTAATATTCTCAAAGAATCTCTGCATCACCGCCTTGTCAACAGTATCAAACAGCACTGTTTTTTCATCGGATAACAAATATGAGTTATATGAAACGCCGTTTGCAACAGAATAAACACCTTCGAACATAGCTAAACGCCTGTCGTTTACTCCTACCCAAAATAAATCGTCGTTAATTTTTTTTATACAATGCATTCCAATCCTCCAAAAATTAATTAAAACGCCGAATAGACCATTAAATTGACAGACACGGGATTCGAACCCACCGCCTTCAGCTCCGGAGGCTGACGCTCTATCCAAATGAGCTAGTCTGTCTTGAATAATTAAATTTAAATGATTAATTATTATATGTCAATGCTGAATGATGCGCGAAAAATCGAAATTATTAAAATAAAATCGTTTAATTTATTAAAATAATTATACTTACCTAAGAAGATCAGCGTTATCTCTTTTATTCCATCTTAGCGCGATGTCATAGGGCGTTTCAGAGGCGATATTTCTTATTGACTTGTTTGCGCCTAACTCAAGAAGAAGCGAAATATTCGCGGCGCTTCCGTGGCGGGCGGCTAAATGTAAAATTGTGTTTCCAAGGCTGTCTTTCGCGTCAATATTTCTTCCTGAGAATAAGGCCATTATACATTCGTTGCCTTTTATAAATGAAATTTCGCTCGGCGTTTTATTATCCGCGGCTTCGATAAAAGGATCGGCTCCAGCGTCCGCAAGCAGCTTAACAGAAGTCCACGCTTCCAAATCAATCGCGGTTCTAAGAGGCGTTTTACCGTTGCTGTCAACTGCGTTTATTCTGCCTCCGAGGCTCAATATCGATCTTAAAATATTTTCTGACGCTCTTTCCTGAACCGCTATATGAAGAATTGAGTTTCCCATATCATCGGGAGTGTTGATTCGTCCGCCTGCCAAAAGAGTAGAAACCATTTGCTGCGATACGCTTATTGATACTTGAAAAGGGGTTCTGTTTCTTGTGTTACGCGCATGTATTGATGTGCCTTTTTGTAAAAGCAAATTTACAATATTATAATTTTCAAGGCTTACCGCGACATGCAGGGGAGTATCGCCTCTTGTGTTTCTTGTTGAGGGATCCGCGCCGCTAGCTAAAAGATTTTCTACAGACGGAATCATTATTGTTCTTATCGCTTCCATTAAAGGAGTGTTGCCGTCTACATTTCTAACTTCAAGATTCGCTTTGCGCTGAATTAAAAGTGTCTCTATATCCGAAATTCCGAACAATACAGCGTCATGCAGCGCGGTATTCCCGTTCAATGAATGCGCGTTTATATCAATCCCGGATGTTATAAGAAATGCGGCCGAGTTTATCGCGCCCCATCTTACAGCCGCGTGAAGAGCGGAGTTTCCCTGATTATCGCGCGCGTTTAAATTCGCGTTATTTTCTGTCAGGATTCTTATTGTGGAAATATTATCGGTTCTTATAGCCATAAAAAGCGGCGTCTGCCCCGTAGCGTTTGTTACTTCAACAGATAAGCCGTTTTTAATAATTACTGGAATCGCGCTGTTTAAATTCCATTCTGCAGCAAAATGAAGAATAGTGTTTCCAAGTCCGTCTGTCGCGATTATCGTATTTGAATTTATTATCCATTCGCGTAACGGACTTGAAGATAAAGCGAAATAAAGCGGGCTGTAGCCGGCGCCGTTAAGCGCAAAAATACTTGCGCCTCTTAAAATTAAAAATTCACCGTTTTCTTTTTGATTTAGTCTGACTGCTATATGTAAAGCGGTTTCTCCGTCTCTGTTTCTTGCGTCCACAGGAGATCTTTGATCAAGTATGCGTGAAATTTGTTCAGGGCTTCCACGGTTAATTACAGCCGAATGCAGCATGGTGTTTCCTGCGCTGTCTCTTTGCGTTACAGTTTCAGCCGTTATCAGCAAATTGAAAATATTATCGCTTGCTTTTATACCAATATCAAAAGGAGTAATACCCGCGTTGTCAGCTGCGAATATTTCCGAACCATAAGATAATAAAACAGGTATCAGCGAAACTCTTCTTTCCTGAACAGCGATATAAAACGCGGTTTTGCCCTCGATATTTCTGATATAAACATCGGCTCCTCCGTTTAAGATTGCCTGTATAACATCGGCGGAGCGGTTCAAAATTACAGCGATATGCAAGGGAGTGTCTCCGTGTTCATCGCGAAGATTAGGATCCGCGCCGTGCGATAAAAGCCTCATTATAACTTCTTTGTGAACTTCGGAAGGGATTCCTGTATGAAGAGGCGTGTTTCCTTTCGCGTCACGCGCGTTTGGATCTGCGCCGCGGTCAAGCAGCATTGATATTACAGATATATTTCCGTTTCGCACAGCTTCATGAAGAGCTGTCGCGCCCGAAATACTTTTTACGTCAAGATCGATATTTTTATTTAACAAAAATGTAATAAGACCCGCGTAATCATCAATTACAGCGAAATGAATAGGAGCAAGCCCGTCATTGCGGCGGATGTTATAATTCGCGCTTCTTACCGCAGGGCCCATATATTGAAATATCGGATTTTCCGAAAAAGCGCCCGCAAGGATTAGCTGTTCGGCGGTTTCCATGTGCTTTGCGGAATCAGGTTTTTCAAGCGTATAGTCAAGAGCGTTTTTATCTGTGTTGTCTTTTTTATTAATTATTCCGTTAGATGAAGATGAAGTAACAGAAATTATATCATGAACCGCCTGAACTTTACCCGCGATGCTCGCGATATGAAGAACAGTATGACCGTTACTGTCGGCTGTATCAATATTGGAAGGAGTTAAGATAGATTTAAAAACCTGATCGCTTTTATTAAGCGCGAGGTAAGCGGCTGTGGTGTTATTTAAAATTTCCATGTGTATATCGCCGCCTGAACGGGCGATAATTTCCGCGGTTACAGGATCATTTTTTTCAATGCAGATGCCAAGAGGACTTTGACCTCTATTGTCACGGGCGTTTATATTTGCGCCTAACGTTATGAAAAAACTTGTAAGCTGCGCGTCGCCTGTTTCCGCTGCGTAATGAAGAGGAGTTTTGCCGTAGGAATCAACCGCGTTTACGTCAATTTCCCCAAGGAAATAGCTTCTTGCGCTTGCGTCACCCTTTGATAACAGCGACCAAATATCGACAGTTGTTCCGGATCTTGTTTCAATAGGCGCAGACGGCGGCATTGAAGAATCTTGCGAAGTTTCATTTATAGTTTCTCCCTCTTCGTCCGGAGTGCTGGCGCATCCTGAAAAAAGAAGTAAAATTACCGATAAAACGCATGCTAAAAAAGAAAAAATAGTTGCCTTTTTCATACATCTATTATCGGCAAATTAACAGTTAGGAGTTAGTCCTTAAGCCATATCCGGCTCACATAAGCTGGTTAATATTAAAAATACGGGTTCATTTATTTAATGATATAGCCTGGCTTATGTTGGGAAAATCTTCCTCCCAAATTCTCCGTTTACTACCTGAGCCATTGCTGAATAGATTGCCGATAATCCGCAGAATATTCCCACACAACCTGCGATTCTTGTTATATGACTATTTTCGGTAAATTCGCCGGCTGAAAGAAGGAAAAATAAAACCGCTAATGATAAAAATACTGTCTTTGTAATCATATTATGCGGCAGTGTCCCTATAAACATAAAAAAGGTAAAAACGCCCCATAAGGCAAGATAAAAACCTAAGGAAATATTGTCCGCTGAATTAACGCCGAAAGGATTAATCCATATAAGACATAACGACCACCAGAATAAGCCGTAAGCTGTAAACGCTGTTCCCCCAAAAGTATTGCCTATCCGAAGTTCACTGATTCCGGCAATAATCTGCGCCAATCCGCCAAGAGCAAAACCCATGGCAACGATAACAACAGTAAGTTCGATTATCCCCGTATTGTGAAGATTTAATAAAATGGTCGTCATGCCAAAACCTAAAAGCCCAAGAGGACCGGGATTGGCTTTCTTTTCAGACGAATTTTCAGACATAGCACCTCCTTTTTTTGCCGCGGCATACATAAGGTTCGAAGCGGCGGCGTATGTCGAATACACCGCGTAACAGTGTAATAACATATCTTTTTAAGTATAAGCTAGAACAGTAAATAATGCAAAATTACTTATATATCAGGAATTTTTCACCGCGAAGCACGCTACTATATGATCTTCGTTGCCTTCGGTTCTCGCAAAAGCAGGAGCCAATTCAAGCTGCGGCTGGCTTTCTTTGCATTTGTCCATTTTGCATGGGCAGCGGTCGTAGAAATAACAACCGGGGCGCTGGATATTTGGGGAGGGCACATCGCCTGTCAAGATGATTCGTTTTCTTGCCGCCTCAATTTTTGGATCAGGTATCGGCGCGGAAGATAAAAGAGCCTGAGTGTACGGATGAAGCGGATTCTTATAAAGGTCTTTGTAAGAGCTGACTTCAACTATTTTACCGAGGTACATTACCGCAATTCTGTCGGAAATATATTCGATAACCGCAAGATCGTGCGCGATAAATAAATACGAAAGGTTAAATTCCTTTTGAATATCCTTAAAAAGATTGAGGATCTGGGATTGTATGGAAACATCAAGAGCCGACACAGGCTCGTCCGCAAGAATTAACTGCGGGTTTAAAGCAAGCGATCGCGCAATTCCGATTCTCTGGCGCTGACCTCCTGAAAACTCGTGCGGGTAACGGTTTTTATAAAACTTTAAAAGTCCGACTAAGTCCATCAGCTTTTCTACCCTTACCGCTATATCTTCATTACTCATTTCCAAAAGGCCGAGCTTTTTATATATTCTTAACGGTTCCGCGATTATATCGCCTGTAGTCATTCTTGGGTTAAGCGAGGCATAGGGGTTTTGGAATACTATCTGCATATTTCGCCTTGCTTCAAGCAGTTCCTGTTTTTTCATTCCGATAAGACTTTTCCCGTTAAGATAAATCTCGCCTGAAGTCGGAGTATAAAGCTGAGCCAGAGCCCGGACAACCGTTGACTTGCCGCAGCCTGACTCTCCTACAAGACCAAGCGTCTCGCCTTTATCAAGATTAAATGAAATACCGTCAACAGCGTAAATAAATTGTTTTTGCCGCTTTATTAAATTTTTGTACCCTGCGGGAAAATGCATTCTAAGATCTTTTACTTCAAGCAGTTTTTCCATTGTTATGCTCCTTCCTGTAAGGATCCAAGCCAGCAGGAGGCAACATGCCCGTTATTGTATTCCTTAGAAGGCGGATATTGAGTTTTACAAATATCAAGCGCTTGAGCGCACCGCGGAAAGAATGGACAGCAAGGAGGAAGGTCAATTACATTCGGAGGCTGCCCCGGAATGGAAAACAATCTTTCAGTGCCTAACTTGTCAAGGCGGGGGACAGAGTTAATAAGTCCTTTTGTGTAAGGATGCTTTGGATTTTCAAAAATATCTTCTGTAAGGCCGCGCTCTACTATCCGGCCTGCGTACATTACATAGATAGTGTCGCACATTCCGGCTACAACGCCGAGCGAGTGAGTAATTAAGATAACAGCAGTGCCGAATTTCTGTGTAAGCTCTTTTATAATATCCAGAATCTGCGCCTGAATTGTTACATCTAAAGCGCTTGTCGGTTCGTCGGCAATTAAAATTTCCGGATTACAGGAAAGTCCCATTGCTATCATTACACGCTGACACATTCCGCCCGAGAACTGGTGCGGATAATTATTAATCCGCTCTTCAGCGGCGGGGATACCCGCCATCGTGAGCATTTCGATTGCTCTTTTACGCGCGTCTTTCTTGTTTAATTTTTGATGAAGCTGGATTGTTTCTATCATCTGGGTCGAGATTCTTAGGAACGGATTTAAACTTGTCATCGGGTCCTGAAAGATCATCGCGATCTTTGCGCCGCGAATCTGGCTGAGTTTTTTCTCGTTCATTTTAAGAATGTCTTCACCGTTATAAATAACCTCTCCTCCCATTATTTTACCGGGAGGGGATTGTACAAGATTGATTATCGAAAGGTTTGTAACGGATTTTCCTGAGCCTGATTCGCCGACAATGCCCATTATCTCGCCTTTTCTGAGCGAGAATGAGACATCTTCTACTGCCTTTACAACGCCTTCGTCCGTAAAAAAGTGAGTACTAAGATTTTTAACCTGCAGGATTGTTTCTTCTGATAATAGCATTTTTTGTTCCTTACATCCTGTTTTTTCCCTGAGGATCAAAAGCGTCGCGCAGCCCGTCGCCGAGGAAGTTCATAGCAAACAGGAATACGGTCATCATCGTGGCAGGCGCAATTAAAAGCCACGGATACAGCTCCATTCCTCTTACGCCCTCGTCAATCAGCGAACCCCATGATGACATCGGAGCTGAAACGCCCAATCCTAAAAACGAAAGAAAACTTTCCGACATTATAAAACCCGGAAATGACAGGGAAGAGTAAATGATAATAATTCCGAGAGTATTTGGAAGAAGATGCTTGCTTATAATCCGCGGAGTTGACGCTCCTACGGATTTAGCCGCTTCGATAAATTCAGAATTTTTTAAACTGATGATCTGTCCTCTTACTACGCGCGATATTGTCAGCCATGAAACAAGCGCAATCGCTATAAACAAAAGGAAGATACTTTTTCCTCCGAACAAGGCCATAAAAACAATTACCACCATCATGTATGGAAGGCCGTAAATAATATCTACAATACGCATCATCAGGTTATCAAGTCTTCCTCCGACATACCCCGCGACGGCTCCCCAGATAATGCCGATTAAAAGAGCTGTTATCGTTCCTACAACTCCGATACCAAGCGAGATTCTTCCTCCGAAAATTGTACGTGAAAGTATGTCTCTGCCAAGAATATCGGTGCCTAATAGATAGACGCGTTTATGCACAGGATCGGTTTCTATTTCGGCTCTCATTTCTGCAAGTTCAGCTTTTTCCTTTTCTGTGTATTCTGTGCGATCTTCTCTTACCATCAATTTTGTATAATAATTTTCCCGAACGCGGATTCTGACATTCCCCGCGATGTCAAACGAAGGCGGCAGATGAATGTGGCGCATCTCCTGCCTCTCATAAGGATAAAGCGGCAGAATAGGAGCTATAAGAGAAATGATAAAATAAAACAATACGATAATGAGACCCGCCAAAGCCATTTTGTTTTTTTTAAGCCTCTTCCACGCGTCAGCGTAGAGTGAAATAGGCTTTACGCTTTGACTGAACTCGTTAAGAGCGGTTTCCACTTTCTTTTTTGCGAATAACATTTAATTTTGTCCCGTCTTATTTATATGAAATTCTTGGGTCTAAAAACCCGTAAATAATATCTACAATAAAATTCAATGCAATTAAAATTACTGAGTAAACGATTACCGTTCCCATAATCATTGTATAATCCCTGTTTGTAGCAGAACGTACAAAGTGCATTCCCAAGCCGGGGATTGCGAAAATTTTCTCTACAACAACAGAACCTGTTATAACAACAGCCATTGCAGGCCCTAAATAACTTACAACAGGAAGACACGCGCCTTTAAGAACATGCTTAAAAATTATTACAGGCATCGAAAGCCCTTTGGCGCGCGCCGTTCTTACATAATCGGAGCGAAGGGTTTCAAGCATACTTGCCCTCATTAACCGGGCTATATAGGCAAATTGCGGAAGGCATAATGTGATCGCCGGCATTATGATGGTTCTAAATCCGTTGCGGCCGTCTATCCAGCCGGAAGTCGGCAGCCATTTTAATGTTATAGCAAAAATTAACATTAGTACCGGTCCGATTACAAATGTCGGAATAGAAATTCCCGCGACAGCGACCGACATAAATGAATAATCGGCGGCAGTATTCTGCTTTAGTGCGGAAACAATTCCTGCCGTAACTCCAAGAATTAAAGCTAGAGCGATAGCGACAACTCCAAGTATAATGGAATTAGGAAGGCTTATCGCGATAAGCTCATTTACAGAAAAATCTTTGTTTGTAAATGATGGGCCAAGATCGCCTTTAAGCACACCTCCTAGAAAACGCAAATATTGAATATGAAGCGGCTCGTCCATGTTGTATTTTGCCATAAGGTTTGCAAGGACAGCGGGCGGAACCGCTTTTTCTCGTGAGAAAGGCCCTCCGGGCGCAGCGCGTATAATAAAAAATCCAAGAGTAACAATAATAAAAACAGTAGGAATAATGCTTATGAATCTTTTAAATACAAACTGCCCCATAAAGACCTCCGATGCAAAAGCCGTCCCGGCAGAAAACCGGAACAGCTTTAGTAAATATTTATTTTTTCTTCATACCGACATATGGATGAACGTCAAGAACGTTAGGATACCAGCCGTCCCACTTTGTAAGATCAATCATGCTCTGAGAAACATAGAAATAAATGGGAATTAAAGCCTGATCACGGACAATCCCGAGTTCTTCAGCCTGACGCATAATATCATTGCGCTGCGCGCCGTCCGGCAGACGTGATGCTTGTCTTAAAAGAGCGTCATATTCAGGATTACTGTACTGACCGTCATTGTTTCCGCTTCCCGTAAGAAGAAGATCAAGCAGGTTCTGAGGATCAAGATAATCTGCAATCCAGCCTGCGCGTGCCAGCTGGAAAGGACCTGTGCTTCTGTAATCAAGATAGGTCGCCCATTCCATGTTTGCAAGAGTTATATTGATTCCAAGATTATTCCTTAATGACTGCTGAATATACTCGCCGATGACTCTGTGAGAATCAAGTGTGTTGTATACATATTCCAATGTTGGAAGTCCCTGTCCGCCCGGGTAACCGGCTTCGGCTAAAAGACGCTGAGCTTCCGCAACATTATAACCCTGGCCTGCAGGCGGCTGATACGCGCCCATCGCCGGAACAAGGGTAGTAGCCGGTAATTGGCCGCCCTTTGTAATATTGCTGACAAGTTCTTCGCGGTTTATAGCCATTGATATAGCTTTGCGTACACGCGCATCCCTTAACGCAGCATGGCTGCTATACTGGTTTATAAGAACATAATAAGTACCGGCTTGCGCTGAAACCTGATAATCTCTTCGAAGTTTTACTTCATCAATTCTTGCAAGGGGAACATCTGTACCCCAGTCGATTTCGCCGTTTAAGTAGCCGTTATACGCTGTGTTTTGATCCTCAATGGGAAGGAATGTAATCTTTGTAAGATGAACATTTGCTTTGTTCCAGTATTTATCATTTGGAACAACCACAATTCTGTTATTGGGAATATATTCCGAAAGAGTAAACGGACCGTTACCGACAAAATTCTCCGCTCTTGTCCAGCTGCTTCCAAACCTGTTTACAATGTGCATTGGAAGAGGGCTGAATGTATAGTGAGCCATCATATCGAGAGCATACGGTACAGGACCTACAAGGTTTACCTCAAACGTCCTTGCGTCAACTGCGCGGATTGCGACATCATTTCTGCTGCCATGCCCTGTGTAAAAACCTTCGGCGCCCTTTACAACTTCGCCCATCATGTACGCGTATTCAGACGCGGTATCAGGATCGAGAGTGTGAAGCCATGAATCCACCATTGTCTGAGCGGTAATCGCGGTTCCGTCACTCCATGTGATCCCCTGACGGATTGTAAAAGTGATTGTTTCATTGTTATTGCTGTAAGTCCAGCTTTCAGCAACGCCCGGCACCGCTTTCGCAGTCTTGGGATCATAACTTACGAGACCTTCGAAAAGCGCCATGTATACGCGGTGTTCCGGAACACCGGTGATTTGGCTGGGATCAAGAGACTGAATCTGTGTTCCGTTATTGATCACCATTTCCATAGGAGCCGCTGACGCTCCCGAAGGACTTGCGCTTCTCTGGCAGGAAATAAAACCTATACATACTACCATCAGAAGACACACGATAATTGAAATTCCTTTTTTCATAAAAACCTCCGTAAATGAAAATAAAAGTAATCAATAATAACAATTTTTGAAATTATGTTCAAGTAAAACGCAAAATTTTTTTTGAATTTATCAAAAATTTTTATCTGTCGAATCAATTTTAACGCTGATATATACATATATTTAACAAATTGTTATAATTTTCAGGAGAAACTCAATTTTTATGCTGGTAAAGGAAGATAGAATGTATTCATTCAAAGATGATTATTCTGAATTGGGACATGAAAAAATATTAAACGATTTATTAAAATTATCGAAAAAACAAATGAACGGGTACGGTCTTGATTTTGTATCCGCCGAAGCCAAAGAGTTAATAAGAAAAAGGTTCGAAGTTAATAACGCGGACATTCATTTTATATCGGGCGGGACACAGACAAACATGATTTTATGCAGCAGCGCCTTATCTCATATAGACGCTGTTATCGCCGCCGATACAGGCCATATCTGCGTTCATGAATGCGGCACAGTTGAGCATAACGGCAACAAAATTTTAACCGCGTTTAATAAAGACGGAAAACTTCTCCCTGATGATATTGAATCAATATGCAATGAACATACCGACGAACATATGGTAAGACCAAAATTAGTGTACATTTCTCAGTCAACGGAAAAAGGGACAGTGTATCAGAAACAAGAACTTAAGGATCTGTATGATATTTGCAAAAAACTCGATCTATATCTTTTTGTTGACGGAGCAAGACTCGCGGCCGCTTTAACTTGTGAAAGAAGCGGTTTAAAACCCGAAGATATGGGGAAACTCTGCGACGCTTTTTATATCGGCGGAACAAAGAACGGAAGCCCTCTGGGAGAGGCTCTTTGTATAATAAACGATAAAATAAAAGCGGACTTCCGTTATTACCTGAAGCAGCACGGCGCTCTCCTTGCAAAAGGCGCTTTAATCGGCAGCTGCTTTAAGACTTTATTTACAGCCGATCTTTACTTTGAAAACGCGGCACACTCAAACGCGATGGCGCAGAAAATTGCCAGAGCCATGATTGCCAAAGGTTATAAGATGAGCTGTGATTCTCCCGCCAATCTTATACTGCCGGTTCTACCAAACGAAAAAATCGCTGAATTAAGAAAACATTTTATTTTTCATGACTGGGAAAAAGTTGACGCGAACAATACAGTTATACGCCTTGTATGCAGCTGGGCGACAGATGAAGCAGAGGTCGATAAATTGATTTCGATGCTTTAAGCTTTGAGCCAATTTTCAGGATTTAAGAAATTACTCTGTAAGCGGCATTCGATTTTATTATCAAAATACAAATTGAACAAAACGCAACATAAGTCCATATAATGGAGCGATTTGTCTATATAAAAGTGATAATTTTTATGAAATAATTTTAATTGGGAATAGATATTAAATTGACATCAGGGGAGTGTAAACCAGAATATGAAATGTATAAATTGCGGAAGCGAATGGCAGGCAAGCGGCACGGTATCAGTCACTGTAACAAATTGCCCTTTTTGCGGCGAAAGCCCTGTCGTTAAAAAACAAGAACAAAAAACATTTGAGGACACTAAAGGCGCGCTCGCCGCTATCTATAAACAATTCGGCGCGGATGTCCTTCTAGGTAAATTAAACGCGTATATAGCTGATTTCGCTCCTTCGTTATCGACTGCCGATAAACGCCTTGTTAATTCTGTTTATGAATTCGGCGCTTCCAAAGTTTTAAAAGAAAGCATAAACAGCTCGCAGGAAGATAAGGAAAGAGCCGTAAAAATCGCTGTAAGGAATATGACAGAGGCGTATGTCGCCCCCGACATCGCCCAAAACATTATTTGCGAATTTACTGACGCGCTTGGATGGAAGATCGATAAACCTGCGCCTGTTAAGAAAGAAGCGGCGGAAAAACAATCCCCATCAACAAGCTCCGATAGCCGGAAACCTTCACCAGTAGCAGCCGTTAACCAGAGACCTTCTACAACAAGCGCCGGTAACAAGAAACCTTCATCTTCTGGAACTCACTTAATCGAATTAAATATAGCTTTTAAAGACCGGCAGGGTAAACAGACAGTGCAGCATATTATGCCGTTTAGTGAATCCTTTAAAGGCATTCTTGAAGAAGTATTAAATTGCAATGTAAAGCGCTGTGAAATCTACCTAAAATCGACAACCGAATCCATTGCAGGTGTCGGCGCGTGTGTTGGTTTTACAGGTGACATTTCCGGCAGACTCTTAATTAATATGTCTAAAGACGATGCGGTATTTGTATCCAACCTCATGATTGGCGAGGAGCTTATAAAAGAAACGGCTAAGGAGCTTACTAATATGACCGCAGGTCAGGCGGCAGTTAAACTTAAGGGGCTTGGCATAAATATTAACTTGGCTGAAGTTGTTTTTTTTGATAATGATTATATAGAGAAATGCTCAAATTTGCCTTTTGAAGCGCTTGTCGCGCCATTTAATGTGTCGGCGTGATCGCGACTAGAAAATAATATTACTGTATAACAATAAATAAAGGAGAATTTTATGGAATTAAAAGATTTCACGGAAGATGAAAAGAAGGTTTTGTCACAGGCATTATACGGAAATTATTTTACAACACAAATAAAATACAGAACAAAATTAAAAAAAGGAAAATTGGAAAAAACAATAAAAAATTTAATTTCTAAAGGCGCTGTGTCAGTGTTAGAA
>JGI24695J34938_10002133_pt1 | contig 15451 bp, 13 predicted proteins | sample TergutCo191P3_FD_34938 | JGI IMG/M metagenome (IMG submission 34938)
CCCCCCCCCATTCAATATGTACCATTTTCTGGCATCTGCCTGACAGATACCTTTCAGCTAGGAGAAACAAACGAGAGCGAGAACCTTTTTAGCGAGATTTTTCAGCAAAATTCAAAAAGAGTACAGGAACAATGTAAAACACCTATGCGGGTTATTATCAGTAATCCTCCTTATTCAATCGGACAAAAATCCGCTAATGACAATGCTCAGAATCAAGGGTATCCAAAATTGGAAAAACGCATTAGCGAAACCTATGTTGCTTCCTCGGAAGCTAATTTGAACAAAGCCGCTTACGATACTTATATAAAAGCTTTCCGCTGGGCTTCTGATCGCCTTGATCCCAAAAATGGCGGTGTTATCGGTTTTGTTACAAACGGTTCATGGCTGGACAGCAACGGGCTTGATGGTTTTCGTAAATGTCTTGAGCGGGAATTTTCGTCAATATATGTTTATAATCTGAGAGGAAATTGCAGAACCAGCGGTGAATTACGGCAAAAAGAAGCAGGGAACATTTTTGGGTTGGGCAGCAGAACACCGGTAACGATTACGATATTAGTGAAGAAAGGACAACCCTAATTTGGGCGATTTCGCCGTAATTTAATCTTGACTATAGTATAAACATTGTTTATACTATATGCGGAGGATAAACTTTTATGGAAGCAGTTATCAAAAAATGGGGGAACAGCCTTGGAATAAGGATACCAAATCTGATTGTTCGTGAATTATCATTAAAAGACGGCTCGTGCGTTGACATCAATGACAGAGGAAAAGAAATAGTAATTACGCCAATCCAAAAAAATAAATTATCCGAAATGTTAAGCAGTATTAACGAACAAAATCTCCATGCCGAGATTGAAACTACAGGTCCTGTTGGTAAAGAAGTATGGTGAAAAAAAAATATATACCCGAACGAGGTGACATTGTTTGGCTGAATTTTAATCCGCAGTCAGGACATGAACAGAAAGGGAAAAGACCGGCGATTGTTATTTCTCCAAAAGAATACAATGAAAAAACAGGATTGGGACTTTTTTGCCCAATAACAAGCGCTATTAAAAAGTATCCCTTTGAAGTAGAAATTAAAAATAAAAAAATTAACGGTGTTGTATTGGCAGACCAGATAAAAAGTCTTGATTGGGAAACCAGAAAAATTGAGTTTATCGCAAAGGAAACCGCTGATATAATTTATACGGTTATTGATAAGATAGGAGTGTTGTTGTTTGACTAAAGCAGACATATTTTATAAAGATATCGGCGATTATCATTCCCGTGAAGAAAAATTAAGACTTGTTAAAGAAGCCGGAAGTGTTCTAAATCCTGAACTGGAAATGACACAAATTACACCTAACGAACACGGCGACTGGATAAGTATGCGGAATTCTATATTTGATGAGTTTATTCCGTTGGAGTCGGAAAAAAAATTTAATAATAAATCTAAAACCTTTTTTACTACTTATGCTATTGGCGTATCAACAAATAGAGATGCCTGGGTTTATAATTTTTCGGAAAATGAACTTAAAAACAACATGAAAAGAATGATAGCTTTTTATAACGAGCAACGAAAACAATGTGAAAAAGAACGGAAAAAAAATAATACAATAAATTTAATAGATTATTTAGACAGCGATACTCAGAAAATTAGTTGGACTCGTTCATTAAGAAACGATGTTAATAGAAATATAATTCATAAATTTAAAAATGAGGAAACTGTAATTAGCCTACATCGCCCTTTTACTAAGGAATATCTTTATTATGACAAATCATTTATTGAAAGCCCGGGGATATGGTCACAACTTTTTCCAAACAACGATAATGGTAATATTGTTATTTCTTTAACAGGAATGGGGGCAGCAAAAGATTTTTCTGTAATAATAACAAATATTATTCCTGATATACAACTTCAAGCTAATGGTCAATGTTTTCCGCTTTATTGGTACGAAAAAAAAGAAAAAGCACAAGCCGGTCTTTTTGAGCAGGCAGAAGATGATTATATCCGCCATGACGCAGTTTCTGATTTTATTCTTGAACAGGCAAAAAATAGATATGGACCTAAAGTAAACAAAGAAGATATTTTTTATTATGTATACGGTATATTACATAGCTCTGATTATCGCAAAATTTTTGCTAATGACCTCAAAAAAATGCTCCCGCGTTTACCGCTTGTAGAAAAAGTAGCTGATTTTTGGGCTTTCTCAAAAGCTGGCCGAGAGCTTGCGGATTTACATTTGAATTATGAGGAACAAGAACCGCCAAAAGAAGTGCTGGTAAATGGAAAACCTATACCAATAAAACAACTCCCTGACAGCCAATTAATCGTTAATAAAATGTCTTTTCCATCAAAGGAGAAAAAAGATACGATAATTTACAATTCGTATTTGACTATTTCTAATATTCCTGAAAAGGCATACGAATATATTGTCAATGGTAAATCCGCTATTGAATGGGTAATGGAGCGTTATCAAATAACTACACATAAAGAAAGCGGCATTAAAAACGACCCAAACGATTGGGCTAAAGAACATGAAAATCCGCAGTATATTTTGGACTTGCTTTTATCGGTTATAGCAGTAAGCGTTAAAACGGCGGAGATTGTTGAGGGGCTGCCTAAGGTAGCGTGGGAATAATTACTGCTTTCGGGTTTTTCAGTATCATCAATTAAGCCATTTCAAGCGTGAGGTCGCTTGTTATGATCCTATCCGTGGCGGACACCGCTTTAGAAAATTCACCGCGGATCAAATAGAGTGATATATCATTTATAGTGTTATTGACGGCATCCGGCCATGTTTTCTGCTTCAACTCTTTAATCGCTTTCTTTGCGTCACCTGGAATAAATTTCGCGCACGCTGTTTTTATTTCATCCAGTTTACTATGTAAAAAAACAATATCATCAGGCGATACAAGACCGCTGTTCTTTGTTACTGTGCGTTTTATTTTATCATTTAAAGATCGAAGCGATAGAAGAAACTCAGGCGTTTTTTCCAGTATTACGTCTATCTCATTATTGCCGCCTGCCTTTTCCAATTTTAAAGCGGCATCCGAAAGCAGGTTTTCCCCGATGTTAGCGAGCGCACTTTTCATGCCATGAACGGTTGTGATAAATAAATCAAGATTCAGAACGCTCCGCTCCTGCCGCAGGCTGCCGGCGTTTATATCAGGCAATATCCTATTGATTATTGTCACGGCGTTTTGTATATCAAGGACAGCCGCGGCTGTTAAGGCATCGCTTAACGGAACATCGACAGTTTCTTCATCATCATTATCCGGCATTATGTTTCCAATAAATTCGATTAGTATATTATTTAACTCGCCTGAGCCGATTGGTTTGGAAATAAAGCCGTCAAACCCGTTAGATAAAAACATTTCCTCCTGCCCGATAACCGCGTTAGCTGTTAAGGCGACAATAGGACGTGTGTAACCCATATCACGCAGAATCTTCGCTGTTTTTACGCCGTCCATTACAGGCATCATGTGATCCATAAAAATAATGTCATAACTATTATTACTTTTAATTAAATCAACGGCTTCAAATCCGCTGTTAACAGTTTCTATGTTAAGCCCGTATGGACTTAAAAGCCCTTTCGCGATTATCAAATTTGATATGATATCATCTACTATCAGAACTTTACCAGCCGGCGTATTTTTGTGTTTGATCCGCGGTCCCGCTCTCAGAGACGGCTTATCAAATTTGAATTCCTGAAAACCGGAGCCGCAAACAGCGGGAGAGCGCCGTATCTGCGAAAGGCGCACTGTAAATACAGAGCCTTTGCCCGGGCTGCTTTCTATAATAATCTCCGCGCCCATCATATCAATAAGACGTTTAGTGATACTCATGCCAAGTCCCATACCGGGAATGCTGCGGTTAACGTCCAGATTAAAACGCATGTATTCATCAAATATCCCGGCAACTTGATTTTCCGCCATGCCCTGACCAGTGTCTCTCACCACTAAAACAAGAACCGCGGTCTTGTCATTTTCCCCCTCTTCCGCGCGGACTGAAAGCTCTACTTCGCCTGTATCTGTAAATTTAAAAGCGTTAGAAAGCAGATTATAAAGTATCTGCTGTATGCGAAATTCGTCGCCTGTCAGCTCGTACGGCGTGTTTTTATCAAGGTTAACCTGAAACGAAACAGAATTTTTTTTATACCGCGGATATATCAGCTTAATGGTATTTTTAATTAAACCGGGGATATTATAGTTTGCGCAGGCTATCTCAAGCCCGCCGGAATTCATTTTGGTAAAATCAAGGATGTTGTTAATTGTGCTCATCAATAAGCTGCCGGATTCATATATCTTTTTATAACCTTCTTCAGCGTCTTTGCTTAAATTTTTATTAAGCAGTTGAATTTCCGAAATGCCTAAAATTACATTCATCGGCGTGCGAATTTCGTGGCTAACCTGAGCGAGAAACATTTCCTTTGTATGCGCGGTTTCCTCAGCAGTGATTACATCATTCATCAGCCTGTTAGTGAAAAATTTAGTAATAATTAAAAACGCCGCGAACACAATCAGCAATACCAGCAGTTCGCCAATGATGTACATATTATTGTTATTAACCCTGTTTATTAGCAAAACGGAAAAAACCAGAATAATAAGGCAACATACAACAGAAAGCGTTATAACAGGAATCAGGAATTTTATTCTGAAGCGGTGATCAATTTTCTCATTATGAATAACCGGCATTTTTACCTTTGTAAACAAGTTTTTATCCGGTTAAGAAGAGCCTGACCGGAAAACGGTTTAAATATAAAGTCGATAACACCCATTTTAAAACCAAGAGCGGTTACAGATTCGTCATTCTTACTTGTAAGAAAAATTACGGGTATCCCCGAATACCGCTCATCGGCTTTTAAGCGTTTTAAAGCCTCGAAGCCGTCTATTTCCGGCATCATTATGTCCAGCAGTATTAAATCGGGCATGACGTTATCAAGTAAATCAAACATGGTAGCGGCGGAAGCGAGAGTAAATACATTGTACCATTGCGATAAATTTTCATCCGCTGTAACCAGATTCACATTATTGTCATCAACAACAAAAATGGTTTGCATAAAAATCTCCATAAAAACAAAAAATTTTCGGCAAAAACATTCAGGCATAAATAAAAAAACTATACTGAACATTTTTATACAATGTAAAATTTTTTACAAAGGAATTATAGTCAATTTGCTGATAAATGTAAATATAATTATTACGTCAAAATGCTGATTGTAAAAGAAATAATTCGGCTATTAGCATATAAGAATGTCTTTAAAACAAATTTTTATCCAAAATTTAAAAAAATTCCGCAAAAACGAGGGAATATCACAAATGAAGCTGGCGGAATACTGCAATACCGCCACCAGCTACATCGGTGATATAGAAATAGGGCGGCGGTTTCCATCCATCGATATGATAGAAAAAATGGCTCTTGCCCTTAGAATAGAACCATATCATTTTTTTAAGAATCAGGGAAACAACAGCCTTGATCCGGACACTGAATATTTATTCCCGCGCCTGCCGAATTCGATGAAAAAACAAATTAAGACTCAGATTAAAACACAGATAGAGCAATCTACGAACGAAATAATTAATGAAATAGACGAAATATTAGGCAAATATTAATACCACTCCTTTACAGGTTCATTGTAAAATAAAATCATTCTATGTCCAGAACCGCTGTCTACAATGCTTTAGTTCTCAGGTGCCGGTCATCGGGGGAATCCAACAGCGAAGTAACTCTTCTTACAGCGGAGGAGGGCATCATCAGGGCGACATTGTTCGGGGGCCCAAAGAGCAAACTGCGGGCGTATTCAGCGCCGTTCAATACCGGCAGGGTTTGGATTTACCGCGATAAATCGAAGGATTACGCGAAACTCAGCGACTTTGACGTTCATTCGTGGAGGGCCGGATTGAGGGAGTTATACGAAAGATCAATAACAGCTGCATCCGCGGCGGATATAATTTTATCGTCTCACGGCGGAGGCGGAGACTGGAATGCCGCGCTTGATCTGGCGGTGCAGACGCTGGACGCTCTTGAAAACGCGGACGAAAATCTTTGCGCTCTTTTACAAATCCATTTTGCGTGGCGATGGATACGCTTTTTGGGATTACAGCCTCATTTGGATTGGTGCTCAGAATGCGGAAACCCAATTAACGATAATCTTCTATATTATGATGTACGCGACGGCTCCGCGCTCTGCGCGGACTGCTCTCCCGCTCTCGCCGCGTCACATTCACCGCTGTTACAGTGTAATCCGGGGGGCCGGAAATGGCTTTCCGCTGTAAGCGGGCTGGAGCCTTCCGGAATTCACCGTTACTCTATGGATAAAAAATCTTTTCAGGAAGCGAAGTCGCTGGTTAACTCGATTTTGTCAGAAGCGCTCGGGAAACAAATAATCACATGAAAAATTAATGTTTGCATTATTATTTTTATACATTACAATATACAAATGAATAATGAATTGAATAATAACTTTATCAAAAAGTACTCAAACCTCATGCTTGAGCACGGAATGATCGATAATGAGCTTTATATAAAGTATGAAGTAAAACGCGGATTAAGAGATATCAGCGGCAAAGGCGTAATGGTCGGCCTTACTGAAATCTCCGAAATTATTTCTTATGTGATGCAGGAAGGCGATCTTGTCCCATGCGAAGGCAAGCTCTACTACCGCGGCATAAATATCGAGAAAATGGTGGACGGGTTCCTGAATGAAAAACGGTTTGGTTTTGAGGAAGCCTGCTTCCTTCTGCTTTTTGGGCATCTCCCGAATAAAACAGAGTTCGCGGAATTTACATCAATAATCGAAAACCACACCGAACTGCCGGAGAATTTTGTACGCGATACAATAATGAGCGCCCCAAGCAAAAATATGATGAACTCGCTTTCTAAGGGCGTACTGACTCTTTACGCGTTTGATGATAATCCTGATGATATTTCTGTCGAGAATGTGCTGCGGCAATCCATACATTTAATCGCGCAGTTTCCGCTGCTCGCGGTTTACGGCTATCAGTCTTTCGCGCATTTTCATGAGAACAAAAGCCTCATGATTCATCCGCCGCATAAAGAAAAATCCATCGCAGAAAATATTCTAATCATGCTCCGGTCCGACTCAAGTTATACGGAACTTGAAGCGCGGATACTTGATCTCTCGCTGGTGCTTCACGCAGAACACGGAGGCGGTAATAACTCTACGTTCGCGAATCATGTGGTTACATCGACGCATACAGATACATACTCAACTGTTGTCGCGTCCCTCGCTTCATTAAAAGGACCCAGGCACGGCGGCGCGAATATCAAAGTAGTGCAGATGATCCGCGACATGATGGAAAAAATTTCCGACTGGAACGATGATAACGAAATCAACGTTTACCTTGAAAAACTTTTAAATAAGGAAGGCTTTGATAAATCAGGGTTAATTTACGGTATGGGGCACGCTGTATACTCGTTATCGGATCCAAGGGCATTAATCCTGCGCCGTTTTGTCGAGCAGCTTGCCGCTGAAAAAGGCAGGGGCGATGAATACAAACTCTACTCAAAGGTGGAGACTCTCGCGCCGCAGGTAATCGGAAAGGTGCGCAGGATTTATAAAGGAGTAAGCGCCAACATCGATTTCTACTCAGGTTTTGTTTACAGTATGCTCGATCTGCCGGAAGAGCTTTTTACGCCGCTGTTCGCGGTCGCCCGCATCGCAGGATGGAGCGCTCACAGGCTTGAGGAGCTTGTGAACAATGGAAAGATCATCCGCCCGGGTTTCAAATCCGTGACAAAACAACAGCCGTATATTCCGTTTAATGAACGGAAGCAGGTTCTGCCCTGAACAATCATGACTTCGTTTTCTTTTGGCATGAATAATCCAAAAAGGAACCGGAAGGAATGATTAACAAAGACAAGAAATAATACGGAGAATACATGCCAGGAAAATCAAATGGAATGAACTACGCGCCGAAAGGAAAACCAGCGCCGGTAGTAAAAAAAGGCGAGTTTGTGTTTTCGGCAATAGCTCTGGATCACGGGCATATATACGGTCAATGCTACGGGTTAATAGAAGCCGGCGGCGTTTTAAAAAGCGTATACGATCCTGATCCAAAAAAGACGGATGCTTTCTGCAAAACATATCCCGGCGTAAAACGCGCCGCGAGCGAAGATGAAATTTTAAATGATAAGGAAGTGATGCTTGTCGCGGCGGCGGCGGTAACATCGGAACGCTGCGCTCTGGGGTTACGCGTCATGTCGGCGGGGAAAGATTACTTTACGGATAAAGCGCCGTTTACAACGCTCGAACAGCTTAAAGCGGCGAAGATAAAAGCTAAAAAGACAGGCAGAAAATACATGGTTTATTACAGCGAGCGCCTTCATGTAGAGAGCGCCGTTTACGCGGGATACTTGATCGAACAGGGAGCCATTGGCAAGGTGATTCAGGTAATGGGGCTTGGACCTCACAGGCTCAGCGCTTCTACCAGACCTGAGTGGTTTTTTAAAAGAGAAAAATACGGCGGTATATTATGCGACATCGGAAGCCATCAGATTGAACAGTTTTTATTTTACTCTGGCGCGAAGAACGCAAGAGTAGCGTACAGCCAGGTCGCTAATTATAATCACAGCGAATATCCCGAACTTGAAGACTTCGGCGACGCTATGCTTGTCGGCGATAACGGCGCGTCCGGCTACTTCCGCGTTGACTGGTTCACCCCGGACGGACTTCAAACATGGGGTGACGGGCGCACATTCATTCTGGGGACGAAGGGTTACATTGAACTGCGCAAATACATGCAGTTAGGTGAAAAGGACAGCAGAAGCGGCAATGTTTATCTCGCCAACGGCAGGGAAGAAAAATACATTAATGTCGAGGGACAGGTCGGCTATCCGTTTTTCGGGCAGCTTATACTGGACTGCCTTAACAGAACGGAAAACGCGATGACTCAGGAACACGCGTTCAAAGCAGCGGAGTTATGCATTAAAGCGCAGACACACGCTGTAAAGATCGCCTGAGAATATTTTAAAAATCTTCACTGCCGGTTATTAAGCCGGTAATTTTTGGCAGATAAACTTATTGCTTAGGGTATGCCGCTTTTAACAGCACTGGTGTAACCAGCACTGTAACCAGCACAACTACTATAACGCTAGGATACATGATGGAGCCAAGATATCCTAACGCAATGCCTTTAGAAGCGACAATAAATGAAACTTCGCCGCGGGCGACCATGCCAAAACCGACCTGTAAACATTCCCTGTTAGAAAATCTGCTGAACTTAGCGCCTAAACCGCAGCCGATCAATTTTGATAATATTGATACAAGAACAAGTAAAACTGTAAATAAAATCAGGCTGCTTGTCATGCCGCTAAACGATGTGTGCATACCGATATTCGCGAGAAAGACCGGCGTAAAAAACATATAGGAAAGCCAGTGAGTTTTTGTTTCAAGATATTCCACGCATCTGGTGCTGCAAAAAGCGACACCCGCGATATACGCGCCTGTGATATCAGCAAGCCCGAAAAGCTCGGCAAGATACGCCATCAAAAAACAATACGCGATCGCAAAAACCGTGAATCTTCTTTTCTCGCCCATTCTCGCGTAAGCCCAGTTAAACAATTTATTAACAAGAAGACCTGCTCCGATAGCGAACGCGAAAAACGCGATTATTTTAACAAGAATTATTCCCAATGCGCTAAATGAAAAACCATTTGAGCCAATACCCATAGTAACTGCCAGCACCATTATAACAAGAATGTCATCAAAAACAGACGCTCCCATAAGCGCTGTTCCTGTTTTTGTTTTGAGTTTCCCCATTTCAGAAAGAGCTTCCACTGTTATGCTTGTGGACATGGACGCTATTACAACGCCGATAAAAAAACATTGAAACAGGGAAAGACCAAGCGCCCTGCTGAACACAAGCGCAAGGGCAAATCCTCCGCCCAATGCCACGACTACGCCCAGAACCGAGATTAAAAGGGAAGGCTTTAACATGCTTTTAAGCTGCCTGAAGTCGGTTTCCATTCCGGCGGAAAAAAGCAGAAAAATAACCCCGAACTCGGCGATTGCGCTAATCGTTTCGTTCGGCTCGACTAACTTGAAAACAGCAGGCCCCAGTAAAACACCTGCGATAAGCGCGCCGATTACCTGCGGCATATGGATGCTTCTCATGGTAATGGAAAAAATCTTTGTCGTAAGAAGGATCAAAGCGATAATAAGCAGTAAATTAATATCAAACATGTCAGCCGCTCCTTCCCTATAGTATACACAATTTTTTCAAATTATGCCGCGGTCATATCAAATTATAAAATGTTTTTCAGCATCTCCTCTTCTTTCTCTTTTTCGAACTGCTGAGTGTAAAGCTTGTGGTAATGCCCGCGCCTGCTCATAAGCTCGCTGTGCGTTCCGCGCTCGATAATTTTCCCTTCGTCAATGACAAGGATAACATCTGCACCGCGTATTGTCGAAAGCCTGTGCGCGATAACAAAACTGGTGCGGCCTTCCAGGAGAGTGTGAATCGCGTCCTGAAGAAGCATCTCCATTTCCGTGTCAACGGAGCTTGTAGCTTCATCAAGAATAAAAATACGAGGATCGGCGAGAACCGCGCGCGCGAATGAGATCATCTGCTTCTCACCTGTAGAAAGTTTATCGCCGCCCTCACCGGCTTCGGTATCATAGCCTTTTTCCATCTTCGCGATGATTTTATCAGCGTGAACAATCGCGGCGGCTTTCTCAACATCCTCATCGGAAGCGTCCAGCCTGCCGTAGCGGATATTTTCGCGTATTGTGCCGGAAAAAAGATGCGGGCTTTGAAGCACGTAACCAAAGGCGCTGTGAAGCCAGTGCTGGCTGCGCTCGCGGTAATCCTTTCCGTCAATTAAAATCTCTCCGCTGGTCGGCTCAAAGAAACGGCAGACAAGATTAACAAGCGTTGATTTTCCCGCTCCTGTTTCACCTACAATCGCCGCATACGTTCCGGCGGGAATTGACAGATTAAAATTTTCCAGTACTTTTTTGTTATACCCCGGATAGCAGAATGTCACATCACGAAACTCTACATTTCCCGTAATAGGCTCCCAGTTTTCTTTTTTAGGCTCAAATTCATCGCCGTATTTTTCTATAACATCCCTGCTGTCTGTAATTCCCGGGCTCTGCTCAAGAAGGCTTGTTACCCTTTCGACATTCGCCTGAGTTGAAACTATATCAGTTATAATGCGCGCGATATTCTGAATGGGATGAAAAAATCCTCCGGCATATTGAAGAAAAATAGCCAGCACCGATAATTCCGCGCCAAGGAAAATAATTTCATAGCCGCCGTAACCCAAAACAGCCGCAGTAGCGAGAGAGCCGACAAAAAGAGTAAGCGGAATAAACAGCGAGCGAAGGCGCGCCATATGGAGCGCGTGGCTTCTGTATTCATCAGTAATCGCGGAGTATTCGCCGAGGCTCTGCTTCTGTGAGACAAGCACTTTCACTGTCCTCGCTCCTGTAATGCCTTCGTTCATAGCTCCTGTCATTTTGGAATTTAGTTTGCGGATAACGCGGTTGACTTTTAGGATGCGCACCTGAAAAAACCATGTAAGAAGAGCCATTACGGGAACTGTAGCGCAGACAAGAACCGCCAGTTTCCAGTGAACTATAAACATCGCCGCTATCGCCCCGATGCAGTAAAAAACCGACCATGTAAAGTCGATAAGCCCCCACGCGATTAAATCCCCTATGCGTCCGGTGTCAGACGCGGTACGCGCCATAAGATAACCCACAGGTGTTTTATTAAAATAGGAGAGACTGAGCTTTTGCAGATGGAGAAAAACTGAGTTTCTCAGCCTTCTGCATATTCCGACTTCCGCTTTAATTCCGACAGAAACAAAAAAGAGAACATTGACCGCCTGAACCGCGACTAACACAACAGTCGCGGTAAGCAGAAATCCAAGCCCGTCCGTGCGCTGAGGCTGAATGTTATTGCTTATCGCGTAACCTAAAAGCAGCGGAAAAGCGATATCAATAATCGCGACAAGAAACATTAAGCCGATACAGATAAAAAGGTTTTTCTTTTCCGGTAAAATGAACGGAAACATTTTTTTCCATATCTTTATCGACATTGGTTTGTTATAATCAATATCTTCGTAATCAGCCATAAATTATTCCTCCATTCCCGCGGCCTGCATATCAAATATGCGGCGGTAAGTTCCTTCGCGGTTTAAAAGCTCATGATGCGAGCCAATATCTTCTACAGTGCCGTTCCGCAGAACAAGTATTTTATCCGCCTGCATAAGGCTTGATATGCGGTGCGAGATGATGATCGTAGCGGCTTCCTTTACGCGGCTCTTTAAAGCCGATCTTATGCGCATATCAGTTTCGGTATCAACTGCGGAAAGGCTGTCATCAAATATCATCACGGGCGTTTTTCCCGCAAGCATACGCGCGATAGCGACACGCTGTTTTTGCCCGCCCGAGAGCGTGACGCCTCTCTCTCCGATAAGCGTATTGTAGCCGTCGGCAAAACCTTCGATAGTGTCATGAACCATCGCGGTTTCACAGGCGCTTTTAAGTTCGGTCATCTCAGAACCGGATAAAAGAGCGTTATGTGACACGCTGATGTTCTCGCGTATTGTTTTTGAGAACAGGAACGGCTCCTGAAGGCAAAGCCCTATATGACGGCGCAGGTGATCACGGTCAATCTTTCTAATATCAATTCCGTCTATCGTGACGCTTCCGTTACCTTCCTTAAGATCGTAGAGTCTGCTTAAAAGATGAACTAACGATGATTTCCCCGAGCCTGTCGCTCCGAGTATAGCCATTGTTTCCCCGGGCTTAAGCGTGAACGAAATGCCGCGCAACACAGGTTCGCTGCCGCCGTACGCGAATGTCACATCAGAAAAACAGATTTCGCCTTTGATGGCAGGGCGAAGCGCGTCTTCCGGATCGGATTCAGGCTCTTCGGCGAGCACTTCGCGTATTCTGTTAGCTGCAACAAGCGTCTTGGAAAGGTCTGATAAAAGCCTGCCGAGCTGTCGGACAGGCCAGATCATCCAGTTGCAGTACGCGTAAAACGCGAGAAACGTTCCGGGCGTAAGATTTCCCTGGACACTGCGGAAAACGCCGGCGCCGACAACAAGAGCGAGCTGAAGACCGCTTAAAAGATCGCCCGCTCCCCAGAAAAGACCGAGCATCTTCCCGATGTCGATCCAGATACTCGCGTGCTCATGCGTTCTTTCACTGAACTTGTTCATCTCGTAAGCTTCTCTTCCAAAAGCGCGGACAACCCGCACTCCTGTGTAATTCTCCTGAGCCGCGGCCTGCATCTTTCCTTCGGCGATATCAGCGCGTGAAAAGTTTTTGCTGACCTTACGGAAATAAACAATGGAAAAAACCAGGATGACCGGAACAAGAGACAGAGCGACAAGCGACATAAAAACATCCATAGAGAACATCATTATTACCGCTATTGTAAATACGCATACAGTCCGCAGCAGCTCGCTTAAGTTGTATTGAACAAACCCGCGGATATTATCAACATCAGTAGTTGAGCGCTGAATAATGTCTCCCGTTTGACAGCTTACATGCCAGTTCCAGGGCAGTTTCTGGATATGCGCGTAAAGCGTATTCCAAAGCCGCCAAGCGATTGTTTCGCCGATTTCAAAACTTGTGTAATTGCGGACAAGATTGAAAAGCTCCGCTATAAGCGCCGCTGCCATAATAACAAGAGCGCAAATCCAAATATGCCCGCGTAAATAATCAAACCCGCCAAGGGAATCGATCAAGCCGGATACAAACGCCGGAGCGTCTAACGGCTGCGCGCCGATCACATTGTCAATCGTATAGCGGATAATCTGAGGATTTAAGAGCGCGAACGCGATATTTACAAGTGTCGCAACGCAGCAAATAGTGAAACTTAATTTTCTGTCTCCGGCGGCGGCGGAAATTAACGCGACACGTCCGCCTTTCCAAGGCAGTTTCATAGTGTTTACTCCATTATGAATTTAATGACCCGATTCATTCGGGGATCCCGATAATTAAGATAACCGGGGCGCTGGAATAATAATAAATTTATTTAAAATAAAATATGAACAAATTTGATCAATATAGAAAAATATTTATTCAAATCAGGAGGTTAGCTGGTGTCAGCTAAAGTATATCCTTATAATCATTTTGCATCCTCCTTAAAGATGATATTTCGCGGCATGAAACGCGGCGCACGATCTGCCTGAACACATTCTTATATAAAACAGGCAGTAAAAAAAGTCTAATATTTATTTAAATTTTTGTCAAGCCGGAATTTTCCCGCTCAGTCTGATAAACCGGCGGAAAACAGAAGAGCCGCTGAAAGATAAAAAACGCGGAATCCGAGTTAGCGGATAACGCTTAAATTAAACATGTTCTTTCTGGGCATTACACGCGCGGCGGCGGGCTCAGGATCGTAATCGTTGAACGCAAGCCGCGCGTCGGGATCAATCTTAAAGATTTCGTCCGCGAAAGTATTAGCGGCAATAATATACTGTTCAGCCGGCCTGAACGCGCGGCAGGCAGGGCACGCGCACCATGTGTTTTCGTATTTCTCGTCCGGCAGAAGATGAAAAACGCGGGGAACAGTAACCTTTTTTACAGTATACTCAAGAAAAAATTTCGCGCGCCCGGAAATAACCGCAGTAGTCATAGGATTGGTCGCGCAGAAATGAGGGCTTTTTTTCCGCTTGCCGTGCTCCATCCTGAATAACTCGCGGTTAGAAAAAAATAGTTTTTTTGGCATCAGCAGAGGAAAATCCCGCCCTCCTGCCTCAACATTAAGCTCATAATCGCTGATTAATTTTATATATTTCGCTTTCCTTGTTTTAAAAAATTTATCGTTAAGGGAAAAAATAAGCGTGTTGCATCCGTTCTCAAGCGCCAGTTTAATTAATCTCTCCCGTTCGCGGTTATTAGTTTTTCTGCTGATAAACAGTCTTTTTCTGGATTCTTCCATAAATATAATATATGGCATTATTACAGATATGGCTATATGATTGTACTATGGTCCCAAAAAATCAGCCGGATTTATCAGACGATTGTCCGGTGTTTGATGCCGCTGTAATCGGCTGCGGGGTTTCAGGCGCGAATATCGCGCGCAGACTTTCCGCGTACTCAATAAAAACCGCGGTTCTGGAAAAAGACAGCGACGTATCATTCGGAACATCTAAAGCCAACTCCGGCATTATCCACGGAGGTTTTCATCATAATAAAAAATATTTAAAGGCGCGGCTGGAAATGCAGGGCAGCCTTATGTTTGATCAATTAAGAAGGGAATTAAATTTTCCGTTTAAAAGATGCGGGATAATTGTCGCGGCTCTCCATTATGATGAGATGAAAATAGTTGAGCACTTGTATCTTCAGGGACTGGAGAACGATTGTCCCGGCATAGAACTTTGTTCGCGGCAGAGGCTTCTGGAACTGGAGCCGAAGCTGTCATATGATGTGGCAGGCGGTCTTTACGCGCCCGGCGGCGGAATTATTGAGCCGTACCGTTT
>JGI24695J34938_10002136_pt1 | contig 15441 bp, 11 predicted proteins | sample TergutCo191P3_FD_34938 | JGI IMG/M metagenome (IMG submission 34938)
TATATCAACCCTTTCGTAGAGTCCGCTTTTGGTGTATTAAAAGAGGTGTTGAATTCCGATGTAAAGCGCGGTGAGATTTACCTCAAGCCTACCTCAATGTCAATAATGGGCGTGGCCGCTCTTGTCGGTCTAGCGGGAGATGTAGAAGGACGTGTTCTTTTCGACATGACAAAGGATACTGCTTTACATGTCGCAGGCGCGATGAACGGTGAAAATTTCACAGCTCTGGACGAGCTTGCTAAAGCAACCATTCAGGAGCTTGCAAACATGATTACCGCCCAAGCGGTAACTAAACTGCATGATCTTGGTTTCAAGTTTGACCTTACTCCGCCCGCGCTCTTTACAGGTGACAATATGGAAGTATCCACCAACCTCGGCGAAGTGGAAGCTCTTATTGTTCCGATGGAACTTGGCGCGAACGGAAAGATCGAAGTTAACGTCGCTATCCGCGAAAGAGTAAAATAGTTTAAGTATTTTACTTCAAATCCCGGCCGCCTGATAACCAAAACAGGCGGTCAAAATTTAGGGGCGGTTAGCTCAGTTGGTTAGAGCACTAGCTCGACACGCTAGGGGTCACAAGTTCAAGTCTTGTATCGCCCAAATATTTTGTCCAGTGTTATGAAGAAAATATTTATATTACTGCTATTTTTCTCCGCCTTGAATGTTTTTGCGCAAAGCGGTCTTAGAATTATGGTAGAGAATAATAATACAGGTCTTACCATTACAGGCTCCGAAGGCAGAGCGGCTGCTCTTTCAATTCCTGAAACCATCGACGGTAAAAATGTAACAATGATAAGCGACGGCGCTTTTATCGGCAAAGGTCTTAGTGAAGTTTCGATTCCCGATTCTGTTACGGTAATCGGCGACGGAGCGTTTTCGTATAACAGGCTTACAACTTTAACAATCGGCAGCAATGTGACGCGCATTGGAAGGGGAGCGTTTACAAACAACAGGATTTCAAGCGTGACTCTTGGCACAAGCGTAGAGATAATCGGCAAAGGCGCTTTTTCCAATAACCAGATCGAAGAAATAACTCTTCCCGCGTCCGTTACGCAAATTGATGATTACGCGTTTTTTAATAATAAATTAAAAAGCATAGAAATCCCGGCTAATGTCACATTGATAGGAGAAGGCGCGTTTTCGGGTAACAAACTTACAAATGTTGAAGTCGGCTCCAGCGTAACCACAATCAGAGCCGGCGCGTTTTATAACAATCTTATCACAAGCGTTACTATCCCCTCATCGCTTCAGAATCTTGGAGAACGCGCTTTCGACGCGCGTTCCTCCGACGGACGCATCAGGAACAATATTGTTTTTACAGACGCAGGCGGCAATGTTCTTTACACCACAGCTAATAATTTTGACGCCTTTTTTGAATCTAACGGAAAGAAACCGGGGAAATATTCACTGAGCGAAGGCAGTTGGAAGTTGGAATGAGCTTTCCTGTCAGTTAAAAAACAGATGTTCAACTAATATTTTAATGCCAAGAGCGACTAAAATTATTCCGCCTGCAAGTTCGGCTTTGGATTTAAATTTTACTCCAAAGATATTTCCTATTTTTACGCCGGCTGTAGAAATGCAGAATGTTGTAAAACCGATTATCACGATAGAGATATAAATATTAATTTTGAAAAACGCGAATGTTACGCCGACTGCAAGAGCGTCTATGCTTGTCGCAACCGCAAGAAGAAGCATATTTAAAAAAGTGAATTTGTTTGCGTCGGATTTTTCTTCGTCTTTGGAGAAACTGTCCGCGATCATTTTTCCACCGATAAAACCAAGCAGAACAAACGCAATCCAGTGTTCAAACATATTAATTTTATCCGCGAACAAAGTGCCCGCGAAAAACCCGATAAAAGGCATTAACGCCTGAAAAAAGCCGAAGTAAAGCCCCGGGATTAAATATTGTTTAAACGACGGCTTTTCAACAGACAATCCCAGTGTGATAGAGACGGCGAAAGCGTCCATTGAAAGACCGATAGCAATTAAAATAATTTCTATGTAACTCATTCACTTTTAACTATATATATAGTTCCTTCTTTTTCATAGCCTAGCTTTTCATAATATGGATAATTGTCGCCCATTACATAAACAGTATTCCCTGGGAAATTCACGCATTACCTTCACGCTCAATTAACGCTAATAAAATGTTTTCATCTTCAGGCGTGTATTTTCTGATAGTATAATGAATGATTGTTTTCATGGGTTATGATATGATATGAATATATGACTGTCAACACAAAAAAAATTATTGAGCAGATTCTTGCGGTGCCGAAAGGAAAGGTTTGCAGTTACCGCGATATTGCGTTAAAAGCGGGAATCCCTAACGGAGCGCGTCAGACGGTAAGGACGCTTCATTCAATGTCCGAAAAGCATAATCTGCCGTGGTATAGAATTATCCGCTCTGACGGAACAATTGGTCTTGAAGGTGAGGGCAGGGCGCTGCAAATAAAACTTTTAAAAAAGGAAGGCGTAAAAATTTCCGGGGATGGAAAAGTGGACATGGAACAGTTCGGCTGTTAAGTATAGATGGAGATTGTTTTAAATTATGGCGTTAATATTGTTTTGGATTAAAATAGCGGATAAGCGGATTATTGCATCCCTTAAATCCTCTCCGTTTATGGTTGTCTGGATTGCGCTTGTTATTTGCGTTTTTGTTTATGGATTTGCCAACAATTATATTAATGCTGTATTTGACGCGAAGCCGGTATTTCTTGTAACTCCTGTATTCATGTTTTTTTCGCTGTTAAAATCATTTAAAAATTATAATCTGACGCCGTTATTAATTATGTATTCAAAAAGCGGGTATAATAACAAAATTATTTATACAAGATATTTTTTAAAACAGGCTTTCTTGAATAATATTTTGTTTATTATATTTAATATTATTGCGTATAATTCCATGACTGATAATAAATATTTTGTTTTTATTCCCGGATTAACGGCGCTTTCGATATTTGCATCTTTTTTGATAATGTATTTAAAGTGCGGTATTGTAAATAGAAGCATTACGAAAAAAACAGGCGCAAAAAGAAAAGGGAATCCGGTTGTTAAAAGTATTATATGCGATTATTTGTCTTTTGACTTTATCGCTTTGATGGTTTTATGCGCCGCTTTATTCATTTTTTTAACAGTTGAATTTGCAAAAGACGCTGAAAGTTTTTTTAACTTGTATTCCAATTACGGTTTTTTAATTTTAATAACATCGATTCTTTCTGTTGGATTTATGGGGATTTTGGAATCGATACCAAAAATAAACTGGAAATTTCAAGCTATAATTTCTAAGAATGATTACAAATATCATTTAAAAAGAACGGTAATTTTTATCGGTATTGCTTACGGCTGGCTTCTTGCGCCATTTTTTATTTATATAATTGCGGGAAGCATTATTTACAGGATAATTTTATTAAAGTATTTATTATGTCTATTTGTAATTTTTTTTGCCGTTATTAATATCGCGTTTACCGTAAGCCATATTTTAATAAAGGGAATAAAATCGTTGCTTGTGATCGCTTTGACAATGTGGTTCAGCGCGCTGTCTGTTTATCATTTAATTGGATTGTTTATTTTAATATTTATTACTTTTATAAAAGCGAAAAATGAATACGGGGAGTGGTCTTTACAATGATTATATGTGAAAATCTTTCAAAAATATTTAACTCAAACTCAGGGATTAAAAATATCAACCTTAAATTTTTGCCGGGAAAAATATACGGCGTTATAGGTTATAACGGAGCCGGAAAAACCACGTTATTTAATTGCATTGAAGGTCTTTACGATGCGACATCCGGGTTTGTATCACATAATAATGTCACAACCGAAAGTAAAAAAGAGTTTCCTGCTGTCAGAAGAAAAATCGCGTTTCTTCCGGGTGATGATTATCTGTATCCTAAATTAACCTGCATGGAAAATATAGAGCTGGCAACAATTCTTAAAACAGAAAAAAATACAATTTTACCAGAAACCGAAGATTTAATTAGGTTTCTGGAAGTTGATAAATATTTGCATAAAAAGTTCAATGAGTGCTCTTCTGGGATGAAAAAGAAGGTTCAGATTGTTATAAGTCTTATAGGAGATATTGATACAATTATCTGGGATGAGCCTAATAACGGTCTTGATATTGTTTCAAATATTAAAATTAAAAATCTTCTTAAATATTACAAAAGCAATAATAAAATAATACTATTTTCAAGTCATGTAATTGAGTTTCTTGATAATTTCGCGGATATCTGCATCCTGTTACATGAAGGAGAGGTCGTCGAAAATAAAGAAATGAAGGCGGGTGAGTCATTGGGAAAGCTATTTTTAAACAGGATGCCTCAAAATGATCTTCAGTTTGAATATAAATAATGTTTGCAGAAATATATCCTTGATAAATTGGCGGTTTAATAATATTATATTTATTACGGAAGCGGATTGTGAAGAATAACAGTTTTTTTAAGAAAAGTGACGGTATTAAAAATTTCTTTCTTCTCATATTACAGCGTTTATGGCTTACCTTTGAGTTATTTAATAAAAATGGGCTTATGAATCATGCCGCCGCCTGCGCTTACGGGTTTTTGTTATCGGCGGCTCCGGCGCTGCTTTTTATATCATTTGTTGTTTCCCGTATTCTTTCGGTGCCTCCTGAAGCATTAGAATCCATGATCGGACAGATAGATCTTCTTTTCGGCGTTTTTGACGCTAAAAATTTGATTATTAATTTTTTAAGTTTTTCCAGTTCAGGATTAACGGGGTTAGTTTCTGTTCTTATAATTTTTTGGACTACAAGACTTTGCGCTCTTTCGATACAGCGCGGTCTTGGGGTGGTTTTTTCAGGCACAAGATCCATGCTGAAAGATAATGTCTTCACTCTTGGGCTTGGATTACTCGCCATGTTTATAATTATTATCACCTTAACAGGATTAAGAGCCGCCATAGTTTTATTAAATTCAATTGAGTTTATTTCATCCGCGGCTATCGCTCCTTTTTTAAATATCGCGGCGCGCGTGTTTTTTATGTTCAGCCTTGCTTTGCTTGCAACGGCGGCATATCGTTTTTTTCCGGCTAAACATCCGAGGTTTAAATATATTCTTGTTGGAACTCTTATATGCATTATTTTTTACCAGATATTCGCGGCGGGTTTCGCGGTGATTATAAACCCCGATAGATACAATCTCCTTTACGGAACTCTGGGAAGACTGTTCCTTTTTCTTGTTAATATTTATTTCTTTTTTGTTTTTTTCTTTTTTGGCGGACAGTTAATAAAAGTTCTTGATTCTTCTGACGCTATGCTTTTTATCCGTCTTAGACAGGTGTATTCTGAAGGTTCGCAGCCTAAAACATTATTTGACAAACTTTTTGCAACGCTTACAAAGCCGCTTAAAAAATATAATACGCTTTATAAAAAAGGAGAGCCGATTTTTATAATAAACAGTCATGGAAAAGAAGTGTATTACATACTTTCCGGTAAGGCCGGGGTTTACCTTGATAATGAATTTAAAAACAGAATCTCAATTGTTAACGAACACAACTTTTTCGGCGAGATGGCTTCTATTACTCTGGATGAGAGAGCGGCTTCTATAAAAGCGGAGACAGATATTTCAGTTTTAATCCTTCCGCCTGCTCTTTTCCGCGTTATCCTTCACCTTGATCCGAACATCGATCAAAGTCTTATTAAAATTTTATCTCAGCAGATAAAAGACATTAACCAGCAGATGCAATCTAATTAATTTATTTGCGCGTTTTAGGTTCACGAGGAAATATAATAGGTTACAACTTTTTTAATATTACAGGAGTTTTGGAAGTAACAACAATTGTCAGTCCTGTTTCCGTTGTGTAATTACTTACAGGCCGATCCCCTCATCAACCTGTCGTTAATCGCTTCTCCAAGTCCTTGCTGCGGCGCCGACTGCGCGATGATTTGAGAGACGCTAGAGCTGTCGATCTCGTGGAGGGTTTCAAAAAGATTGGAAGCGGCTTCTACAAGATTACCGGTTTCGGAAAGAACTTTAATAACAGTTACTTTTAAATGCTTTTGCGTTTTTTGCCAAGCCTCTCTTGTTGTACCGTCAAAAAATAAAAGAGCTATTTTCTCTTTTTCGGCGCAGAAAGAAGCATCGGGCTGTTTAATAATTTCATCGCGGCTAAATACTTTAAGAGGCGTTTTCGGCGAATAATGGCTTTTCATCTGCCCCGGAGAGGCAAGACCTTGTGCTTCATGCGCTTCTTTCGTTTTATTCTCAGTTTCTACCGTGCCAATTAATTTTTCTATCGCTTCTCTTGGTGTGCCGCCGGGACGCAGGATTTTAATTTTCCCGCTTGTTATATCCAGCACGGTGGATTCAAGCCCTATCTGCGAAGCGCCGCCATCAAGAATCAGATCAATTTTGCCGCCGAGCCTGTCTTGCACATGCTCCGCTCTTGTCGGGCTAAGGCTGCCGAAAGGGTTCGCGCTTGGAGCCGCGATTGCCGTGCCTGAAAGTGAGATCAATTTTTGAGCGGCTTCGTTTGAGGGGAAGCGGATTGCCGCAGTCTGCAAACCAGCCGTGGCGATGCCGGGTATTTTTTCATTTTTTGGCAAAACAATGGAAAGCGGACCCGGCCAAAGGTTGTCCGCAAGCAGAAAAAGTTTTTTGCGTGTATCTTCGATTAAAAGTGAAAGATCGGCGACCTTTTCCAGGTAATCTATAGAAGCGATATGTATTATTAAGGGGTCAAAGAAAGGGCGGTTTTTGACCTCAAAAACTTTTGCAAGCGCCTGCGGATTGAACGCGTCGGCGCCAAGCCCGTAAACTGTTTCCGTTGGGAACGCCACAAGCCCGCCGTTTTTGATTATATCGGCGCCTTTTTTAAGGGATTCGTTTGTAACTGTTAATAAATTCATGTTCCTTCCACGGTGTAATGGTATATTTGTTTTTTTATTTTAACAAGCGCATAACAATTTTAGGTATGCAAGTCTGAATATTAATTTTTTAATGTCAGTTTATTATATTTTTTTCATATTGACTATATTAATATAAACAATAATTTCTTAATATTACCATAAAAATAAATTCCAATTTTTTTACCGAGCCTCTTGTCAGCTACGCTGTATATGGTGTACACTCTGATCCACGACGCTATTAGTGTGGTCATGTGTTGTTTTCTACCGCTCTTTTCGAGCAGATACTTTAAAAAAGGATTTGGGGATGAAGGTTCAACGTTATTTCACCGACTGCGAAAGCGGTCCGTATTTTGATATTGTATGGGAACGGCGCAAGAGCGAAATCCGAAATCCCAACGGTAAAGCGATTTTTTCCGAAGATACAGTGGTCGTTCCGGCGTTTTGGAGCCAGATTGCGGCTGATATTATCGCCCAAAAGTACTTTCGCAAGGCTGGAGTGCCTAAAGAAAAGATTTATGAATGGAAAAAATGGGCAAAAATCAATAATAACCGCGAAGATCCGGGGAATTCCCTGCCCGAAGACGGCGCAGAACACGATTCCCGGCAGGTTTTTCACCGTCTAGCCTTCACTTGGCTTGAATGGGGCAGGGAAAATAGATATTTTGACACTCAGGAAGACGAAAATGCCTTCTACGACGAGACTTGCTATATGCTCGCCCATCAATTTGCGGCTCCGAACAGCCCTCAATGGTTCAATACCGGTATGTACTCGGTTTACGGGATCGACGGACCTGCGCAAGGGCATTATTATTTTGATGTTGAACAGGGAAAGGTCGTAAGATCCGACAGCGCTTACAAACGCCCGCAGCCCCATGCCTGCTTTATTCTTTCTATTGATGATGACCTTGTGAACGAAGGCGGCATCATGGATCTTATGACCCGCGAAGCCCGCCTTTTTAAATACGGCTCCGGGACTGGCTCCAATTTCTCCCGTATCCGCGGAATGAACGAAAACCTTTCAGGCGGCGGCGTTTCGTCAGGGCTTTTGTCGTTTTTAAAAATAGGTGACCGTTCGGCATCCGCGATTAAATCAGGCGGCACAACCCGCAGAGCTGCCAAGATGGTAACCCTCGATATCGACCACCCCGATGTTGAAAAGTACATCGGCTGGAAAGCCGGAGAAGAGCATAAAGTCGCTTCGATGGTAACGGGTTCTTTGATTCTTAAAAAACACGTAGACGCGATTAAACGCGCTCTTTCAGGATTCCGCGGGCCGGAGGACGATAAGTTCAACGCCGAAAAAAATCACGAGCTCGCGATAGTTCTCCGCGCTGCGTTAGGTGACAAAATTCCGCCTTCCTACCTTTACCAGCAGCTTCGCCGCCTTGAACAGGGAGACGACGAAGTTGATGTTTCGCAGTATTCAACCGCGTGGGACGATGAAGCTTACAACACGGTTTCAGGTCAGAGTTCAAATAACAGCTTGCGCCTAAGCGATGATTTTATGCGCGCTGTGTTAAACGATACAGAATGGGAACTTAAAAGCCGCACAGGCGGAGAAACCGTAAAAACTGTTAAGGCAAGAAAAATTTGGAACGACATCGCCAAGACTAGCTGGCAATGCGCCGATCCCGGGCTGCAGTACCATACGACAATTAACGACTGGCACACATGCCCGGCAGGCGGCGAAATACGCGCTTCCAATCCGTGTTCTGAATATATGTTCCTTGACGATACAGCCTGTAACTTAGCTTCGATAAATCTTGCGCAATTTTACGACAAGAGAAAAAAAGAATTTAATGTTGACGGATACCTTCACGCGATTGATATCTGGACGACAATTTTGGAAATCTCCGTTGTAATGGCGCAGTTTCCCTCTCCGCGTATCGCCGAGCTTTCGTATCAGTACCGCACCTTAGGGCTTGGTTACGCCAATTTGGGGACCCTCCTTATGGTCATGGGTCTTGCCTACGATTCAGATCAGGGCAGAGCTGTGGCAGGATCTCTTTCGGCTCTTCTTTCAGGCGAGGCGTACGCGCAATCCGCCCGCATGGCGTCGGAACACGGCGCGTTTATGCACTACGGCGAAAATGCAGATAACATGCTGCGCGTTATCCGCAATCACAGGCGGGCGGTTAACAATGCTTGTGACAGCGAATATGAAGGACTTCACACTCCGCCGAGGGAGCTTGATCCTGCGCACTGTCCGGCTTATCTTTTGGAAGCCGCAAGATCCGCGTGGGACAGAGCTCTTGATCTAGGCAAGGTACACGGTTACCGTAACGCGCAAGTTACAGCAATCGCGCCGACAGGGACAATCGGACTTTTAATGGATTGCGACACAACAGGCATCGAGCCTGATTTCGCTCTTGTTAAATTTAAAAAACTTGCAGGCGGCGGCTATTTTAAAATTATAAACCAATCGGTGCCGCCGGCTCTTGAAAACCTCGGTTACCAGCCGCAGGCAATCGAAGAAATTGTCGCTTACGCAATGGGAAGAAAAACCATAAGCGGCGCTCCTGCGATCAGCCACGAAACTCTTAAAGAAAAAGGTTTTACTCAGGATGCAATCGCCGCTGTGGAAGAAGCGGTAAAAACAGCTCTAAGTTTTGAAGGCGTGTTTAATCCGTATGTGCTTGGTAAAAAATTTGTCGAAGAAAATTTAAAAGTTCCGGAAAGCACATGGTCGCTTCCCGGCTTCAGTCTTCTTAAACATCTTGGTTTCAGCAATCAGGATATCGAAGACGCAGAACTTTTCGCGTGCGGCACAATGGGACTTGAAGGCGCTCCGGGGCTTAGAAAAGAGCATTACGCTGTGTTTGATACAGCCGCTCCTTCTGGAAAAAAAGGGAAACGCTCTATTTCGTGGACTGCGCACATCGGCATGATGGCGGCTGTGCAGCCGTTTATTTCCGGGGCTATTTCCAAAACAATTAATATGCCCAACTCCGCCAATTACGACGATGTAAAAGGCGCTTATATGCTCTCGTGGAAAAACGGTTTAAAAGCTGTCGCCCTTTACCGCGACGGTTCAAAACTTTCGCAGCCGTTGAACACCTTCGCTCCGGGAACCGATCCGTTAGCCGACACTATTCTTAAGGTTGAAAAGGGATTGGAGCTGCCGTCTTCTGTTCCCGACCGCAAAAAAATGGCAAGCGTCCGCGGGCTTAGAAAACCTCTGCCGAACCGCAGGATGGGTTACACCCAAAAAGCGAAAATCGGCGGACATTCGATATTCATTAGAACCGGCGAGTTTGAAGACGGAAGCCTTGGCGAAATTTTTCTTGATATGCAAAAAGAAGGTTCTGCGTTCAGAAGCCTTTTAAACAGTTTCGCGATAACTGTTTCCCTCGGTCTTCAGTACGGCGTGCCTTTGGAAGAATATGTTGACGCGTTTACATTCAGCCGCTTTGAGCCGAACGGCATGGTTCAGGGACACGATTATGTGAAAATGGCGACAAGCGTTATTGATTATGTTTTCCGCGATCTTGCAATCAGTTATCTGAAACGCAATGATTTAGGTCAAGTAAAACCTGAAGATCTGATCGCCACAGGGACAAAAAGCGAAGCCGACGCGGCGGATCCAAAACCACGCGCGGATAAAAGCAGCGCAGGTTTCAGACCGAACAGCGTGACAGTTCCGATAACGCCGAAACAACCGCCGCAGCAGCAGAACGCTTCAGGCGGTTTCGCGAATGTTCCAAAGGGGCAGATATCTTCGCCCTTAGGGCTTCATGCGCAATCCGCTTCATCGCCTCAGTCGCATGTTGCGGTAATGGAAGCGTATCCGCAGGAAAGCGAAGTTATAAAGATTGTTCAGGCCCGCATTAAAGGCTATGAAGGAGACCCGTGCTCTTCATGCGGTTCGTTCACGCTTGTAAGAAACGGCACCTGCATGAAATGCGATACCTGCGGCGGAACAACAGGCTGCTCCTGATACTTTAAGTGAACCTTTTTTACGCGGCATTCATACCGGGTTTACAGGATTTTATCGCCGGTGTTATAAAAGAGCGCCTTTCTAACGTAAAGATACATAAACTTTTAGACGGCGCGGTTCTCTTTGAAACTGAAACAAGTTACGATAAACTAAATTTTCTTTGTTTTAACAATATCTTCGCGGTGATTAATTGGGAAGAGGTTGATTTAGAAAAACATATAAAAATGTTTGTTAATGATAATTGTAATTGCAACAATGATATAATTGCCAATAATAAAAAAGGCTTTCATTCTTTCAGAATAATAGTTTCCAACGAAAATGTTCCCGCGGCAATCGACGAAAAACTTCGCGCGGACGCGGAGAAACAAATATCGCGGCTTTCCGGTTTAAAAGTTAACCGCGCGCTCTGCGATACCGAGTTTTGGTTTCTTCGCCGCAACGAAGGGTTTTCTGTTTTTATGAAGCGTTTAACCCTGCGTTCTTCCTGGGAAAAAACGCTTCATAAGGGTGAGCTGCCGCCTCCCCTTGCGTGGACATTATGCCGTATGGCGGATCTTTCGCACAGTGATACCGCGCTTGATCCGTTTTGCGGCTACGGCTCAATACCGGAGGCGGCATTAAAATATTTTCACATAACAAACTTTATAGCCTGCGATAATAACATGGAAGCGTTTAAGTATACAGGCGAAAGATTTAAAAAACGTAAAAGCGGCGCAGTTACTCTTTATAATACCGATTTTAATAAATTGCCTTTATTAATTAAAGAGAAAACTGTTGACGTTATTATAACAGATCCGCCGTGGGGGCATTACAAGGAAATTGACGCAAACGGCTTTTACGCGAAAATGTTTGACGTTTTTAACAAACTGCTCAAAGACGGCAGCGGCAGTGAAACTTTATACGCAAGAGCGGTGGTGTTATGCGCTAATGATGACAGCTTTAAAAAGGCTGTTCCACAATATTTTAAAATACAAACACAGACGCCGATTCTCCTGTCCGGGAAAAAGGCAGTCATATATGTATTAAAAAAGGTTACTTAAAATTAAATCCTTAGTCTTTGCGTGTTGTGATATGCCGCAGAGCGGAGCTGTTTTACGCTTGCGTCTGATAAATAGTCGTCAAACTGCATCATGCGATCGATGCAGCCGCCGTTTTCCCCCTGCGGTAAAATTTCTATGATGCGGTTTGCGATTGAGTTTATAAACTCGTGATCATGCGAATTAAAAAGAATCACGCCGGGAAATGCCGCAAGTCCGTCGTTAAGGGCTGTGATGGCTTCCAAGTCGAGGTGGTTTGTAGGCTCGTCAAGGATTAACACATTGCTGCCTGATAACATCATTTTTGACAGCAAACAGCGCACCTTTTCGCCGCCTGAAAGGACGCGCACAGGTTTTAAAGCTTCTTCACCGGAAAAAAGCATCCGACCAAGGAAACTGCGCACATAGGTTTCATCCTGATCAGGGGAATACTGGCGCAGCCAGTCTGTGATTGATAAATCAGAATTAAAAAAAGCTGAGTTTTCTTTTGGGAAATATGAAAAAGACGTTGTCTGCCCCCAATAGATGTCGCCGCTTTCCGGTTGTTTTTCGCCTGAAATAATGTCAAAAAAAGCGGATTTAGAAGTATGTTCAATTCCGACAAAGGCGATTTTATCGCCCTTATTTACAGTTAGAGAAAAATCTTTTAAGAGAGCACAGCCTTCAAAAGAGAAGTTTAATTTTTCCGCGCGAAGGACATTGTTTCCGATTTCGCGGTCAGGTTTAAAGCCGACATACGGGAATTTTCTGCTTGTTACGGGAACATTGTCAAGGTCGAGTTTTTCCAATACCTTTTTACGGCTTGTCGCCTGGCGCGCCTTGCTTGCGTTAGACGCAAACCTTTGTATAAACTCTTTTAATTCTTTCGCCTTGTCTTCGCGTTTTTTTAACTGGTCACGCGCCTGACGCTGTAAAATCTGGCTCATCTGGTACCAGAAATCGTAATTGCCCGAATACGGAGTGATTCTTCCAAAGTCGATATCGCAGACATTGGTGCAGACAGAATTTAAAAAGTGGCGGTCGTGAGATACCACAATTACTGTGTTTGGAAAATCGATTAAAAAATCTTCAAGCCATTGGATTGATTCTAAATCTAAACCATTGGTCGGCTCGTCCAATAACAGAATATCGGGGTTTCCAAAAAGAGCCTGCGCTAAAAGGACGCGCACTTTTTTTGATTCATCAAGCTCCGCCATGAGCTTTTCATGATCTTCTTCGTCTAGTCCAAGACCGGAAAGAAGCTGACCTGCCTGCGCTTCGGCTTCCCATCCGCCAAGTTCCGCAAAATCCGATTCAAGTTCGCTTGCCCTAAGCCCGTCGGCTTCAGTAAAATCTTCCTTTGCGTAAATCACTTCGCGCTCTTTCTGCACGGAGTAGAGCTTAGGATAACCCATAATAACAGTTTCCAGCGCGGGAAATTCTTCATAGGCAAAGTGATCCTGCTTTAAAACCGCAATACGCTGATTCTTGGCGATTGAAATCTCTCCCTTGTCATGTTCAATCTCGCTTGAAAGAATTTTTAAAAATGTGGATTTTCCGGCTCCGTTAGCGCCGATTATCCCGTAACAGCTGCCGGGGGTAAATTTTAAATTGACATCTTTAAAAAGCGTACGCTCTCCGAAGATTAAGCTCAAATTGGTAATAGTTATCATTTTTTTTCTTATTAACCTCTTTCTTGTGCGGCTGAATAGCAGCGTTTATAAATCGATTAGGAAATTTATTTCCTGAATAGTCCTATAATTTTTGATAAAAATCCCTTCTTCACGGGCTCTTCTTGAATTTGCGGTTCCTGACTGACAGGCTCGATTGGAATTTCTTTCCCGCCATTATTTGACTGCCCTGCGTATTTTTTCTTGTAAATCGCCATCCTCTCTTCCATGGAGAGCCGGGATAAATCTTGCTGCGGAATTTGCTTGGAAGCGTTTCTTGCGAAGGCTGCAGATGGATGCTCTGAAGAAGAGTTAAAAGAATTATTTTCGTTTTGCATCCTCTGCGCTTTCTTAGCTTTCGCGCCTCTGTGTAGACCATTTCCTCTCTTTCCTTCTTCTTTTGTGTTTGAATCTTTGGTTCGAGTTCGCGCGGTTCGCGGCAAAAATTCTTTCTTCTCTGTGTCTCTGCGTCTCTGCGAAGAACTCTTCTCTCTGTTTCTATCGCCATAATCATCAGTTTGAATGCGAACACCCGCGCTTTTATCTTCTCCATAATGTTCTTCCATCGCCATTTCTGAAGGTATTTTTTTACCGATATATCTTTCAATTGCAGGTAACTCGTAAACATCCTGTTCGCTTGCAAGCGTTATCGCCTTGCCTGTCTTTCCCGCGCGGGCAGTTCTTCCGATACGGTGAACATAATTTTCCGCTTCGACAGGAAGATCGAAATTTATAACCATCGAAAGACTTTCGATATCAAGACCGCGCGCGGCGACATCGGTAGCTACAAGCATTTTAATTTTTCCTGATTTTACATTATCAATTATTTTTAAGCGTTTAACCTGAGGCAAATCGCCGATGATAAACTCGCATGTGTAACCGTTCATCTTCAATCTTTTTGCGACAATCTCCGTATGTTTTTTTGTATTGCAAAAAATAATCGCGCTTTGCGGCTGCTCTCGTTTTAATATCCCCAAAAGGAGCGTCATCTTTTCGCCGGAAGGGACATGGTAAAGAATCTGAGTGATTTCCTCGACGGTAACAATTTCAGGTTTAACTTCAATTTCGAACGGCGTCTTGGTATATTCCCACGCGAGATTTTTTACCCACGCGTTCAATGTCGCGCTAAAAAGCATAGTCTGCCTGCGGTCGGAAGAAGGAACCACCCTGATAAGTTTTCGCAAATCAGGATAAAAACCCATATCAAACATTCTGTCGGCTTCATCAAGAACGAGGAACGAAATCTCCATCAAATTCATTTTGCCGGATTTATTAAGATCGAGAACCCTGCCCGGAGTCCCGACTAGAATCTGCGCATTATCGCGAAGCAATTTTTCCTGTTGAGCATAACCTACGCCTCCGTAGAAAGAGCCGGTCTTAAAAGGAAGGTACTTCCCAAGCATTTTCGCTTCTTCTTCGATTTGAACAGCAAGTTCCCTTGTCGGAGCCATAATCAACGCCTTTCTTTTAAAAAGCGCTTCCTCTGTTAACATTCTCTGGAAAATAATTATTAAAAAAGCGGCGGTTTTACCTGTCCCTGTCTGAGATTGAACATATAAATCCTGTGATGGATTTGCGCTCTGAGCGCCGAATGCATGGATAAGCGCTTGCTCCTGAACAGGCATACAAGTTTCGTATCCAGCCTCAGAAATGCCTCTCTGTAAATCCTGATGCAGGTTAAAGTCTGTAAAGTTCATATATATACGATAAGTGTAGTGATTTTTATCATATTTGAACAGGTCAAATTGATTGTTTATCGGATTAAATCATTATAAATACATTCATTTTATCAATCTTGACTTCTAGCGGAATATGCCTCACCATTATTATATAAATACGTTATTGGAGGACGATATGAGTTTAATTGAATATGTGGAAGCTCGTGAGATTCTTGATTCACGGGGAAATCCCACTGTAGAGGTCGATGTAATGCTGGAAGACGGCTCTTTGGGC
>JGI24695J34938_10002137_pt1 | contig 15436 bp, 9 predicted proteins | sample TergutCo191P3_FD_34938 | JGI IMG/M metagenome (IMG submission 34938)
AGTCCTAATGCAGTATATCAGATTTCTGCGAAAGCACTTTTCCTCATTAAGCAATATGGAACAGATACCTATCAAATATCGCTTGAAAAATTCCGAACTGAAACATGCTCTCTTGTACAAAAATATCAGCAAGAACGAAAAATGCAAATGATACCTGTTCAAATAAATAAAGATGAAAATATTTCACTTAGTCCGGGTAAGCATAGTCAATTGATAAAAGAAATTATTGAAGAATTTGCTCCGCGTTTTCTTTCCGGTTCTACGCTCTTGTATGTAGGTGATACCGGTAATAAATGGGGTTATTTCGATGAGAAAACATTCATGAATATCGGACTTACATTTGACGAACATGGGAAAATGCCGGATGTTATATTTTATAATCCTTTAAAGAAATGGCTAGTACTTGTAGAATCTGTAACCAGTCATGGTCCTGTTGATAGTAAAAGACAGCTTGAGCTGCATAAACTTTTCGATACTAATCTTAAAAAGATATATGTATCAGCATTTCCAAATAAACAAATATTTACAAAATATAGTCAAGACATTGCTTGGGAAACTGAAGTTTGGATTGCTGATAATGCTACGCATATGATTCATTTTAATGGAGATAAATTTATTGGGTAAGGAAAAGTGTTTATATGATTACTCCTGATGAAAAAATAAAAATTTTTATTAGCTCTAGGATTGGAGAACAAAAATATGATATTGTTCGCACTGGACTTAGAACACTTATTGAATCGACCGGATTGGCTAATACATATGTTTTTGAAAATGAAGAAGCTTCTTCAATACCGGCTGGACGCCATTACTTATATGAACTTGAAGATAGCCATTTATGTATTTTTCTAATAGATAATAAAGATGGCGTTCCAAATGGTGTTCAAGCAGAAATTGACGCAGCGAATAAACATAATATAAAATCTATTTATTATTTTTGTGCAGAAAACTCAACTGAGAAGACTCCTTTACAAAAAAGTTTAACGGGAGCACAATATACAAAAAGTAAAACTGTTAATTCATTTAATGAATTATTAACCTGTCCAGCAAAAGCATTGTTAGACGAAATAATTGATGTTTATAGGTATTATGGCAAAGGACGACTTGTTTGGATTAATGCAAATAATTCTCAAGAAAAAAAATCGGAAATACAAGATGAAATATTCTTTTTAGCACCTCAAATCCCAAAGAGTGTTTTATCCAGCATAGATAAATGTAAGAATTATTTTTCTCAATTTATATTTCAACGAGGAATTAACATAGAAAAAACTAGTATGTTAGACACATTATGCTGTAATTTTTTACAAATAATATTTGAAAATCAATCTATTCTCAATTTTAATGCTGCTCTTTTTTTACAAGAACTTAAAAAACTTCATTCATTTGAAAAATATTTTTCTGTAGTTGAAAAAAGATGGGATGCTTTACAAGCTTATTATCAAGGCAATGTTTCAACATGTATAGATTCACTTAATAACGCATTAATTGACGCGAAAACCTATCCTTTGCCTGAATGGTTTATTCAAGATATACTAATTGATTTGCGAAATATAACAAGCATTCATGAAGAAAATCAAGGTGAGTTTTCTTGGGGTGGTGCCGCACAAGAAGAGATAGACAACTGTAATAGCGTTCTTCATTATCCTTTAATTGATAGATTTGATTCAAATTTATATGAAAATTGTCTTACTGATGAGATAAAAGAAAAAATAAAATCACCGTATACTGTAACTTTTGGCTATGACTTAACGTTATATGCAGAATTGCTAGCGAGTAAATTTGTTGTAACTTTAATAAATGGTTCAATAACACAAATATTAATACTTTATAATCAGATAAGAATTATTTCTGATCATTTAATTTCTCGATTTTCAAATTGGAGTTTTCGTTTGCTGATGCTAGAGACTACTATTATTAGTAGAGGAAGTGCAGACATTGATGGAATAATAACACGCTACAACGATCTTCTATGTAAAATGAATGATAAAGATGCAAAAAAGGTTTATGATTTTTCATGTTGTCGTCCCATTGGATATCAAAAATTTATCTCGAATTTAGAAGCTTTTAGGGTTGTTGGATATTTCTTAAACGATGATGATTTTACAAGCATTTGGGATGAATTGAAAAAGCAAATCAATGAATGGATTATTAACAAAATACCAAATATATATATCGGGCAACGACTCTTTCCAGCTCTTTCTGGTAACATCCATAGAATAGATGTAAATTCTATAGCGGAAATTTGTAATCAAGTAATGGAAAAAGGGTTTTGGAGAATCTTTGATGAAATGTTTAAGATGCTTGCTACACCAATCGAATTATCTGCATTATCTCCAGAAATAAATAAAAGATTGCTTGATAATATTATCACAATTGTTTCCAATGATGTTGATATAAGTTTTATAGGATCTCTTAGAAAAGTTCTATGTATTTTTAGTAGAAAGTATAAAAATATTATAAAACCACTTGATAATACTGTAAAGCAATATATGCCTCAATTTTACACTAATGAATACAGGTTGGAGACTTGTATAGATAATGATGAAGAAATAACAGTGTTCTTACAAAAATACATAGATTTAATTAAAGAAAGAAATACAACTCAAGGAATAAATGGTCGTTACGAAGGTTATATGGACGATCCTTTTTACACAATAAGGTATTTTATTGAAAACAGTAATATTTTATTTGATCCCAATCAACTTAATTCTGTTTTTAAAATAACAGCAGAATGGATATTAAATAAAATTCATTCAATAAGTGAGAAAGTCAGCGCTATGAAACTTATAATCAGTTTGACACAAAAACACAAAAAAATTTTAAAAAATAATGATGATTTAATTGTTAAACTTCAAAATAGTAAGGATATCATTGCTTCAGGAAGAAGATCACTAACAAATCTTAACGATATTTCATTACGACTTTCATCTTTATTTATGTTTTACTGCTTTGGTGAAAAAAATTGGATGTCTCTTATTGAGGTGATGGCTGACATCAAAGATCATGAACCATCATTAATTCATGCAAGTAATACAGTATCGCATTTTCTAAAACAATACGCTACAAATGAACTAGAAACCGAGCTAATAACCATTTTATTACAATACTCTTTGTTGTGGTGCAGAGAAGATAATGTGGATATTAGATGGAATGCCATAAATAGTCTCTTATCTCTTGTTCATGATGCTAGATGTAATATAGTAGTATGCAATCAACTTGTAAGAACATTTGACATGGATAATTTATATATTAAAAATCTAATATTACGGCATATTGAAGATATTAAAAATATTAATAAACCCACATATGATTATATTCTACAAAAAGCGTCATTAGATACTAATTTTTTAGTACGTAAGGTATATAATGAGATAATTAAAAAATAACGAAAAAAACAAAATTTAAAAAATCATTATAATAAAAATCTACATATATTTTTTAAATAATAGCAAAACAATTATACAAAACATTGGAAGATTTTACTTAATTTAATATATTTTACAACAAAACAGAGAAAAAATCTGCGTGTCTAGTAAAAGAAATAAAATAACTGCAAAACAATTGCAAAACTTTTACTACAGAAGATACAAAAGGACTGGAAAGAGTTAAAAATAACATCATAAAACACTTGTGATTTTCTTTATTTCATGATAATATTATTTATAATAAAACATGATAGCACATCATGTGACATCATAGAAGTTATATAATCCGCCAAGGGTCATCTGAAAATCTGCGTGTCTGAAGTTCAATTCTCCGAGGTGGCATCACTTTTAATGTAGGCTAAATCCTTATGTAGTAAGGATTTAACTCATAATATTTTTTATCGGTAACCTCCGCATAGAATTTTATTTGTTGTATGCTTAGGCTGTTCCTAATACATAATATTTACGTTAATTGACGTGAAACGAGAAAGAAAATTTAAAAATATTTAAAAACAAACCAGCGCATAAAAAATGGTTAACATTGCGGCGGCGGCTTCGCACAGCCACGGGGGTCAGCAGACCGCGGCAAAGCTGCAATTTTTATAACAAATAAGCTGTGCGAAATCTTGCAAAATCGCGTTTTATTTCTTAAAATAATAAAAGAGGGGTATTGTAACAGGAGAGAACTATGAAAAGAATCTTTTTGGTCTTTATTTTAATGATATTCGCTGTTTTGGCGGCTTTTGCTCAGGCGAGGCTTGGAGATTTTACCATGCGCGGCGCTGCCAGTCAGGAAATGACAAACGAAGGTCTTTTTGGGGCTCATCCCAGTCTTCCTCTCAACTCAAAAGTTAGAATTACAAATCCGGCAAACGGAAGAACCGTAGAAGTTACTATTGTAGATCGTATCGACCCTTCATTAAACAGGGTTATCGACCTTTCCCCAGCCGCTATGAACGCTTTAGGTATGAAATCGGGGGATCAGATTATCCTTACAGTGAGCGCTCCGCCCCGGCCTTCAACGCAAACTCCCCGGCAGCCTGAACAAATCGTGAGCCTTAACGAACCTTTTTATACATCATCGGGAGCTGCGGCGGTTCAATCTCCTTTGGTAACAACTCAAACGCCGGCACAAACGCAAATAATTATGCCGCAAGGTACGATTACTGATCAAACACCGGCTCAGGTCGTTATTCAAACACCGGAAAGCGGACAAACTCAGGTAATTGTACCGGTCTCAAACACTCCCGCTTCTCAGCCTGTTGCGGCGCAAACCCGTGAGCCTATGAGCGACGCGGAATTATTGATGATGCAGCAGCTTTACAGTAATAGTAACAGAGAAAACGCGGCTCCCGGTGCAGGCGCGGAATCGCCGGAATTTCTTGCGTGGCTGATGGCAATGACGATTGATTCAAGAGAAGCGCGTGAAGCGAGAGAAGCCAGGGAAGCGAGGGAGATGCGCGAATCGCGTGAAGCGAGAGAACTGCGCGAAATAAGGGAAACACGGGAAGCCAGAGAAGCCCGCGAGGCGAGAGAGCAGAGGGAAGCGAGAGAGTCCCGTGAAGCCCGCGAAGCCAGGGACGCGAGAGAAGCGCGAGAAGCCAGAGAAGCCCGCGAGGCGAGAGAGCAGAGGGAAGCAAGAGAAGCCCGCGAAGTCCGCGAAGCGAGAGAAATCCGCGAAGCTGCGATGACTACAACCAGAAGTTCAACCTCCCCTGCCGAGACTCAAGCGCCTCAACCTCAAACGAACACATCGACAAACGGAAACGGCGCCTCGGCAAGACCGGAGCAGACATCCGCAAATACGCCTGTGTCGGAAGGAAGACCATTCACGACAAATATCAATACGCTTGTACCCGATTTAAGGGTTTCGTCTAATCAGGAGTCCGGCCGCGCCGCCGCTCAAGTGCAGCCAGCTCCGGTAAGACCCGAGTCAATACAAATAATTCCCGGTTTGCCGGACAGAAACTCAAATAAAATCTACAGCCTGCAGATAGGCGCGTTTGCGGATCAAAACGCGGCAAACAGAGCGGCAAGTTTAATCAGGAGCGCCGGTTTTGAAGTTTCTATCGAATTTTCCGGATCTATTTACAGGGTGATGGCGGTAAAAATTCCGGCGGCGGATGTACATACGGCGGCTGTCAGACTCGGTTCACTCGGGTATAACCAGATATGGGTTAGGGAGTAAAATTTAACTTGAATAGTATTTGTAAACATGCTACATTAAATAAAAGGGAGGATATCCGAAATGGCAATACGCGCTGATGTTAATAAAACGGAATCCAGACAATTGGTCACTTTCCAGCTTGGAGAAGAACTTTACGGTGTAAATATTATGGACGTCAAAGAGATTGTCCGCGTTCAGGCAATCAGGCCAATTCCCAACGCTCCTCTTTATGTAGAGGGAATATTCAATCTTAGAAGTGAAATAATTCCGATTATAAATCTGCATAAAAGGTTTCATTTAAGAAAATTGGTAACATCCGAAGAAGATGAATTGCTGTCAGGTTTTGTTATTCTCGATATCGACGGGATGAAGCTCGGTATCATCATCGACAGAATTTCCCGCGTAGTAACTGTCGAAAAAGAAGAAATCCAGCCGCCGCCTCAGATGTTTTCGGGTATCGGCGCTGAATATATCGAAGGGGTAGTTCGTCAGGAAGAAGGCTACCTTATCCTTCTGGATATAAGAAATCTCTTTAATCCGAAAGAACTGCAGAAAATTGCCGAATTGCGCAGATAGACGTTTCGGGTAGAAAATGAAGATAGAAATATATTCCCCCACTATCAGACGAAAAGAAATGGATGCGGTATTGACCGCGATGGTGGAGGAAAAAATTGGTCCCGGCGATCGCAGCCGCCTTTTAATTCAAACCGCGAAAGAACATCTGGGTTTTGATTATTCACTCGCCCTTCGCAGCTCCGCTGTCGCTTTGCATATCGCGCTTAAAGCGTTAAATATTCAAAACGGGCAGGGTGTTATTATTTCGGCTCTCTCGCCGAGATATTATCTGCAGGTGCTTCATGATTTGCAGCTAACGCCTGTATACTGTGATGTCACATATGATTTTCCGTGCATGACTAGGGATTTAATCGAAGCTGCAATCGGCAAAAAACCCGCGGACTGCGAAACAGCGGCGATTGTTCTTCATCACTCTCTCGGTTTTGTTCCCGATTCCGCGTCAATTGCCGAACTTGGAATTCCTGTAATCGAAGACATCTCCCAAAGTTACGGCTTCTGGCTTAAACCCGAAGAAAAAAAAGATGATGAACTTGCAAAAGATACTTCCGGTAAGGAAAAAAATAAATCGGCATCTCCCGGCTCTCAGCTCCCCGCTCCCCACTCTCCGTTGTACATTTTGGGTCTGGAAGAAAGGGATATGCTGACATCAGGCGGCGGAGCGCTGCTTTTCGCGATGAATAAAAAAGACGCTGCCGCTCTCCGTGTTTTTGCCGGGATCGCGGGCGAATACTGCCTGCCCGATATTAACGCGGCGCTGGCTGTAGTACAATTTAAGGAAGCGCCGAGGAACATCGAAAGAAGACGCGATATATCGGGTATTTTTGTAAAGGCGTGCCTTTCGCTTTCGTCCAGAACCAAACATAAAAGATTTATAATGACGGAAGATAACGAATACTGCTATTATTCATTCTCGCTTATTTTAGAAACAGGTTTAAAAGATGTAACGCAATACGCAAAGAAAAAAGAAATCGAAATTGAAAACGCCTTCGAGAATACAATCGCCGGAGCGGGACTTTGCGAAAATTGTCCTGTCAGCAATTCTCTTGTGCTTCGAACGGTTCTTTTTCCGATGTATCCGCGTCTGCGTTCCCAGGATGTGGAACGAATATCCCGTCTTATTATGACGCTTCCTTAAGAAGGAAAAAATATGGCAAGACGCGCGGTATTGTTTGTAAATAACCTTAAAAAAAACGCCGCGGAAACAGCGTCGCAGATTAAAACAGAACTGGAAAAATCGGGGTACGAAGCTGAAATATTTTCGTTTAACGGAAATACCGATCATCCGTCATGGACAAGCGCGGATTTTTCCGGCGGAAAAAAAATTGATATCGCTTTTTCACTCGGCGGAGACGGTACGGTTTTATTCGCTTCCCGCTGTCTCGCTCCGCTCGGCGTTCCGATTTTATCCGTTAACCTCGGCACTTTGGGTTTTATCGCCGGAGTCGGCATAAACGACTGGCAGGATATTTTTTATAAATGGGACAGCGGAAAATTAAATCCTTCCCGGCGCTGTATGCTGGAAGTTACGGCAGAGCGGGATTCAAAAATTGTAATGAAGAACATCAGCTTAAACGACGCGGTAATTTCGGCAAGCGGAATCGCGAAACTTATAAAACTTGATGTTTCCATAAATGAGAGAAACGCCGCTCAGTCTTTGGCATACGATGTGTCTCTTGGATCTTTTCGCTGTGACGGGCTTATTATTTCGACTCCAACAGGATCAACGGCATATTCGATGGCGGCAGGCGGTCCTATTCTTGATCCCGAAATGGAAGCTGTAATTTTAAGTCCTATCTGTCCTTTTGCTTTATCTAACAGACCCTTCGTGCTTCCTTCGCGCGATGCTCTTATCATAACTGTCGCACAGCAGCAGCGCTCGGGAGTTCTTTTAACAATTGACGGTCAGGATATATTCAATCTTGAATGCGGCGATAAAATAATTATTAAACAGGCGCCGAATTCCGCGCTTTTAATTTTCGGCGGAAAGCACGCGTATTTTTCCGCGCTTAGGAATAAACTTTTCTGGTCGGGAGACAATTCATGAGGTCTTATGCTTGAAGAACTTTCGATTCGCAATTATGCGCTGATTGATTCTATCTCACTGTCGTTCCGCCGCGGATTCAATGTGCTTACAGGTGAAACAGGCGCAGGAAAATCGATCATAGTCGGCTCTTTAAGTTTTTTAATGGGCGGCAAAGCGGAGACAGACGTTATACGATCTGGCTGCGAAGAAGCTTCGGTCTGCGCCAGCCTTTCTGTCGATGCAAAAAATACCGAAGTTATCCAATGGCTTAAAGCCCGCGACATTGAATGCGAAGATGATACTGTCATTGTACGGAGAAATATAAAAACTTCCGGACGCGGCTCTATTTTTATACAAAATATTCCTGTAACAAGACAGGATTTAACGGAGTTTACGGGGCTTTTATTGGATTTGCACGGACAGCACAACCATGAATCGCTTTTAAAAAAAGAAAACCACCGCCGCCTTCTTGACAGATTCGCCGGTATCGAAAACGATGTCCGTGATTTTTCCGGCGTTTTTGTCGAGCTGACCGACAAACGTAAAACTCTCGAGAATTCTTTAAAGAGTAACCGCGAAAGGGAAGAACGTCTGGAAATCTTGAATTACGCGGTAGAAGAAATTGAAAACGCGAAGATTCATGCGGGCGAAATCCGCGAACTTGAACAGGAAGCGCAGAAACTTACAGAGTTCGAAAAACTCGCGGGTTTTATAGAGACAGTCTCTTCGTGTTTTACCGACGGAGAATCAAAAGGCAAGGACACACTCTCTTCTTCGGCGTTAACCTTAATGCGCCGGGCGAAAAACGCCGTTGACAGCGCTTCGGGAGTTGATTCATCGTTAGCTGAAATTTCAAGAAGATTTGAAAACCTTTACTATGAAGCCGAAGATATCGCTTCAGATTTCCGCTCATACAAAGATAATTTAACTTTCGATCCAAAAAGGCTCGATGAAGTGAACGATCGCCTGGCTCTTTTATATAAACTGAAAAAAAAGTACGTTAAACAAAACGATAATCAGGGGAATGACGAAGAAGCGATTCTCCTTTATAAAACAAACGCCCGGGCAGAAATCGAAGCTTTAAGCGGCGCCGAGGAGAACAGGGAAAAATTAAACGCGGCTATCGGCGTTCTGGAAAAATCGATAAAAATAAAAGCCGCGGATTTAAGAGAAAAAAGAGACAGCTCATCTGTAAAACTCGGCAGGCTGATTACCGGTATTTTAAAAAACTTAGGTATGCCGAACGCCGGTTTTCAGGCGCGGATCAATCCAAGAAAAAACGATGCGGGACAGCCTTCGTTCGGACCTTACGGCTCTGAGGATGTCGAGTTTTTAATTTCCGCTAACACGGGAGAGCCGCTTAAAGATTTGGCGAAGATCGCTTCGGGCGGCGAGCTTTCAAGGGTAATGCTTGCGATAAAAACTGCTTTGCTTTCCGAGAACCGAGGCGAAGAATCGGAAGTTGAGACACTCGTCTTTGACGAGATTGATACAGGCATCGGCGGGGAGGTTGCGCTTAAGGTTGGAGAGTATCTGACGGAAATCGGCAAATTTAAACAAATATTTTGCGTAACTCATCTTGCCAGTATCGCAGTAAGAGCCGATAATCATTTTAAGGTGGATAAAAAAACCGAAGGCGGCAGAACCTACACGGGAATTGGTCCTTTAAGCATTGACGGGCGCAGAAAAGAAATTGCGCGGATGCTGGCGGGAGACTCGGGAGATGCCGCGCTGGCGCATGCCGATGACTTAATAAAGAAGTACCAACGGAGCAGCTAATGGCGAAAATTACCGAGCAAGACAAAAAGATGTATTACGAAAAGGCGAAGATCTATGTAACGATGGCCAGAGCGCTGCTGGAAACCGAAAAGCATCTTCTTGCCGAAGCGAAAAAAGGCGGTGACGATTCATCCATGAAAAGGCTTGCGCTATCCGATGAAATGCTTAATCTTACTTCCAACTATATCGCCATAAACGGAATTTCGTGGTCTGTATTAAGAAATAAAAACGAAGAAGCGCTGAACGACGCGCGGAAATCGCTTTACAAAGCTGTTATTTATCTTGAAGAAGTCGTATCAAATTTTGTTGACGCTCCTTTTTCGGATTACGAAGATAAACTTGCCGCGATAGAATCGTTTGATCCGAACCAGCGTTATAATTTTATACGTAAAATGGGTTTTGCGATCGATCTTCTGGAACAGGCTTACGGAGATAATTCAAAGTGGAGATGGACATTCGTCGATATTGAAGGACGTTTCGCGGCGGCGGCGAAAAATATTATCAACCTTAAAAATGTTTATGCTAACACAAGTTATGATTCGCCATTTTACGAATCGAGCGTTCATCATTTAAGATTGGTTAAAAAACTTTTAGCTCAGGCTGCCGACCGTTACCGCGAAAAATACGAGCTATCAACAAGCCAGACCCTCGATTTTAAAACAGGAATTAATTTTCTTGCCGCGCTTCGCAGAATTCATATTGTTCTTGCCGAGAATGACGATTCTCAGGAAATAAAGAAAAAACTCGCTATCTGGTCAACAAAGCTTGAAACTGATTCGAAAAAACGGGAAGAAGAAAAAAAGAAGAAATAGCAGGATCGTATTAATGGATCAGAAGCCTAAAATCTCTTTAAAAGAATATAAATCGCTTTTTCCTTATATCGCAAAATACAAATACCGTTATATAATCGGTATCGTCTGTCTTATTATTGTAGACGCGGCGCAAATCGCGATCCCGCAGTTTCTCCGCGCCGCGATAGATTTAATATCAGGCGGAGAATTTGAAATAAAAGAAATTATTATACTTTCCCTGTGGATGACAGGTATTATGGCGCTTGTTTCGCTAGGCAGATTTTTATGGCGTTATTTTATTACTGGCTCGTCTAGGCGGATAGAGGCTCAGTTACGCGAAGATTTATTCGCTCACATGCAAAAACTCTCCTGGGATTTTTATCAGAAAAATAAAATCGGAGATTTAATGGCGCGCTCCATTAACGATCTTCACGCGGTGCGGATGTCGATCGGCATGGGAATTGTCGCTCTCTTCGATTTTGTTTTTATGGCAACGGCGATTTTAATAATTATTTTTATTCAAGACGCGAATTCCGCGCTTGTTTCGATTATTCCGCTGCCCATTGTAACAATTTTAATTTTAATTTTCGGAAGCCTTGTAGGAAAAAGATTCCGCGCCGTTCAGGAAACTTATTCTAAAATGAGCGACAATGTTCAGGAAACTTTCGCAGGTATCAGCGTTGTAAAATCGTTTGTTAAGGAATGGTGGTTTATAAAAAAATTCGCCGATTCTAATGACGATTACCGCAAAGCGAACATGGAACTTGTCCGCCTCTTCGGATTTTTCTTTCCGTTTATATCATTCCTTTCCGGTTTTACGATTTTAATCATGCTCGCAATCGGCGGAGTGCGCGTTATAAACGATCAAATGACTCCCGGAAGCCTTGTCGCCATGTTCCGTTATCTGTCAATGTTGATTTGGCCTTTAATCGGAGCGGGCTTCATGGTAAACATGATCCAAAGAGGAGCCGCAAGTTTAGGCAGGGTCAACGAGATTTTAAAGTCAGTGCCTTCGATTAGGGACTTGGAAACGGAGATTAAGGAAAAAGAAAATTCTCTTGCGAATAACGCTCCTCATTCCCCTGCCATTGAAATTATCAATTTAAATTTATCATATAACGAAAATGATCCCGTGTTAAATAATATTAATTTAAAAATCGAGCGCGGACAGTGGCTTGGCATTATGGGAAAAACCGGCGCGGGAAAATCTACATTGATAAAAACTTTTATGAGAATACTCGATCCTCCTTCCGGGGCTGTGAAGGTATTCGGAAAAGATGTACGCGGCTGGCCGCTCGAAGAGCTGCGTAAACTTTTCGCCGTAAGCCCTCAGGACAGCTACCTTTTTTCTGATACAATCGCAAATAATATATCATTCGGAAAAGAAAGTTGTGAGCAGGTCTTTATTGATAAAGCGATATCCTTCGCATCCTTAGAAAAAGATTTGGAAATTTTCAGGCAGGGTAAAGACACTCTTGTCGGCGAACGCGGGCTTACCCTTTCGGGCGGACAGAAACAAAGGACAGCAATCGCGAGAGCGGCGATAATGGACAGTGAGTTTTTAATTTTAGACGATTCACTCTCGGCGGTTGATAACGAAACGGAGCAGAAAATTTTAAACGCTCTTTGGAATGAAAGAAAAGGCCGTACGACAGTAATTATTTCGCACAGGGTTTCTACTTTAAAACATGTAAATAATATTTTGGTTTTGGACAAAGGAAAAATTCTTGAATACGGAGAGCCGCAGAAGCTGATTGGGGCAGGCGGTTTTTACGGCAAGATGGCGGCATTGCAGCGGCTTGAAGGAAAAGATAATGGCTGAAAGTTATTTTGATACCGACGACATTACAAAAGAATATGACAGCCGCATTGTAAGGCGCATACTCTCGTATCTTAAACCGTATAAAAGTCTTGTATTCATTACCCTTGCGGCTCTGCTTATTTCTACTTTAGGCGAGCTTGTTATTCCGCTTTTGCTTCAGCGGATAATTGACGGCGGCATACTTGTAAAAAATGTTTCTTATTTGATACAAGGCTGCGTTGTCTACATGATTTTACTTGTGTTTGTTTTTATTTTTACTTTTGTGCAGACATGGACAGCGAATCTTATGACACAGCGCGTATTAAAAGATATTCGTATAGGGCTTTTTACAAAAACCGTTTCTCAATCCACGGGATTTTTATCGCGTCATCCTGTAGGAAGGATCGTTACGCGGTTAACAAGCGATGTTCAGACGATGGATGAATTTTTTACAACGGTGCTTGTCGCGTTTTTAAAAGATATCGCGATAATGGCGGGAACTCTTGTTACAATGTTTATACTTTCGCCGAAGATGGCATTGGTTGTTTTTATAACATTGCCGCCTGTTTTTATAGCGACATTAATCAGCCGCGTTAAAGCGCGCGACGCATTCAGAAGACAGAGAACAGCTTCGTCAAAAGTTTACGCGTATCTCGCGGAAAGACTCGCAGGTATGCAGGTTGTTCAGCTTTTCAGGCAGGAGAAAAAAAGTTTAAAAGAATTCCGCGAAGGCAATCAGGAATTTTTAGACGCAAACCTCGGGGAAATGTATGTATTCGCGACCTTCAGACCCTTAGTTGAATGGTTTTCCACTTTAACAATGGCTGTTGTAATTGTAGTCGGAAGCAAAATGGCGCTGTCCGTTTCTCTTTCGTTAGGTGCATTAATCGCCTTTATAAATCTTGTGCAGATGTTCTTCGCTCCTGTTACCGATATCGCGGAGAAATACACAATGCTCCAGTCGGCAATGGCAGGCGGCGAAAAAGTATTTAAACTGCAGGACACTAACGAACACATCGAAGATAACGCGAAAGATTCTGCTCTGCGTCCCGAAGCTGTAAGAGGACATGTAGAATTTGACAATGTAAAATTCGCTTACAAAGAAGGAGAAGATGTCCTTAAAGGATTAAATTTTTCTATTAAACCGGGAGAGATGGCGGCGATTGTCGGATATACAGGAGCAGGGAAAACGACGATTATAAATGTACTTACCCGTCTTTGGGATATTAACTCGGGCGAAATCCGCCTTGACGGAATCCCTATAAAAAATATTGCGCTTAACGATTTACGAAACTCGATAATGCCTGTCACACAGGATGTTACTCTTTTTTCCGGAACGATAGAAGAAAATATCAGCCTTGGTCTTGATTTAACGCCGGAAGAAATTATCGAAGCCGCAAAGACCGTTCACGCGCATGAATTTATTTCGGCGCTGCCTGAGGGTTACAAGACAGTTCTCTCCGAAAGAGCGGCGAATATTTCGACAGGGCAGAGGCAGCTTATAAGTTTCGCCCGCGTCATCGCTCACAATCCGCGCGTCGTAATTTTAGACGAAGCGACAAGCTCGATTGACACCGAAACAGAACGTCTTATTCAGCTTGGCATCCAAAAAGTTCTCGCGGGACGCACATCATTTGTAATCGCTCACAGATTATCGACAATCAAAGACGCAGACCGCATCCTTGTCCTCTCCAACGGCCGCCTCGTAGAAGAAGGCGCTCACGATAAATTAGTACTGCAAGACGGCATATACTCAAGTCTTTATAGATTGCAATACAACCAGGAATAAGAATTTTTACCGCTAATCATACAGATTATGCCAAGAAGAAGAATTTTTACCACAAACCACGCACCACTCGAACTTATCGTATAATATCTTTCTTAAACCCTCAAAATTAATAGCTCTCAAAAAATTCATAGAAATAAAGCTAAGATATCTAATCACAGGTTCGAGTGGTGCGTGTGGTTCGTGGTAAATTAATAATAATTTTAATTATCTTAATAAATGATCAAATTTACTTTAATCTATGGAATTTTGATTGTTTTATGATTAAAATTAATATAACGATGAAAAATCGATATTTTGTAACATTTTTTTCACTCTTTTTTATATTTGGCGTGAATCTTCTCGCGCAAAATAGGGATTTTCAGCCATTTGTATCTGATATAAAGATTGAAACAAGAAATAACCTGATAAGAATCACATGGATTGATTCGCCGGATGCAAGGGGTCCTGTTCATATTTATAAATCGGCGCGTCCTTTCGGCGGAACTATCCCCGCGAATATAAGACCGGTTGCCGTAAGGTACGGCGAGCAGTACTATGTTGACGATTCGGATGATATGGAAAACCTTTATTACTTTATCGCGGCAAGCGATGTTTCCGGGCGCAGGTATGATCTGATTCTTCCGCAGATTAACAGTATAAGTTTAATTCCAGAAGCTGAAACTGCGCCGCCTGTAATTTTAAGCTCTCCTGAATTAATGCTGAGCGCGGATTTCGAAGGCATTTATAATCTGCGTGCGTATCATGACGGAGAAAGGGTTATCATCACTTTCGATACCACGGAAGACGAAAAAAACGCGATTCTTTACAGAAGCACGCAGCCGATAAACCGGCCTCAGGATTTATTAAACGCCGTTATTGTGCAGTCGATGACTTCTTCTCCTTTTACCGATTCTCCCGTACCGGGTTTAACATGGTATTATGCGGTAATTTACGAAGATGAAATTTCCAGCGGCAATGTGTCGGTAAGACCGGGAGTTAACGCGACAATTTCCGCTGTTACGATTTTCGGCGATCAAAGCCAGGAACGATCATTGCGTCCTATCCCGCTGCCGATGCTGACGCTTAACAACACAATGCCCGAAGGTTTT
>JGI24695J34938_10002138_pt1 | contig 15433 bp, 11 predicted proteins | sample TergutCo191P3_FD_34938 | JGI IMG/M metagenome (IMG submission 34938)
AAAAGCCACACAGGAGAAATGAACGCGACTTATTTCGGCTACGATCCTGACACTAAACCGGAAGAAGTAAAACAGCGTCTCCGCGATTACAACAAGGGCGATACGCGCATAACGGAACTTTCGCGCGCGTGGCGAATTGAGCTTGGTTCAGGCTGGTATTCTCCGGCAGGCGTTATTCACGCGCCCGGATCTGTTATGACTTATGAACTCAATTGGAACGGCGATGTTAATTCAGTTCATGAAAATGTTGTTTCCGGCGTTACATATCCGCGCGAATTTATGAACGGCGAATGTCCCGCGGATAAAAAAGACGATATCGATTATATTTTCAGCCTGCTTGACTGGGAGAAAAATATCGATCCGCATTATAAAAAACGGTTTGGCAGACCTCCAGTCACGATTGTTAAAAACGCGGATTACGAAGAGAAGTGGATCTCTTACGCGAACGAAGGCTACTTCAGCGCGAAAGAACTTTCTGTAAATCCTGGAAAGAGCGTGACATTAAAAGAGCCTGCCGCGCATAGCGTGATTTTCATTCAGGGGCACGGCAAGTTCGGCGCTTATCATTGCGAAGCGCCCGGTATGCTGCGTTTCGGTCAGCAGAGCGCGGATGAATTCTTTGTATCCGAAGATGCCGCGAAGAAGGGAATCGTCATCACAAACGCAAGTCCTGTAGAGCCGCTGGTATTGATTAAAGGTTTTGGACCGAATCACCCTGACGCGCCGTAAAACCTTTAAGCTAAGGTGACAGTCACCTACGCTAGATATAGCGGTGGTATCCTGGATAGACGCTATATGTGGGGTGGGTGACTGTCACCATTACAACAGAGATTTAACATTTCTGTTGTTGCGAGCAATGGCCTGGCGATTCAACCTAAAGTTCTGTGCGCCAGTATTGACTTTTGGGTCTTTGTCCGCACCACCGGCAATAACCGGGAACTGTTCCGTCGATTTCTTCCCCTTCGCCATACGGACATTGCTGGTCGGTTGGAGTTGTGCAACAGGGGACACTGGGGTCAACAGGTCAAGAGCAATAGCATACAGATTTTCTGCAATAGGCTCTATGCCAAGATTTTTTTGAACACCAAGATTTTTCCCGACCCAGGTGTATTGTCCGCCCGGGGCATTGTATGTTATATGCATCTCATCAAGTCTGGTTTTAAGCTTATCTGCATCGTCAGGAGCCGCGTCTCTCAAAAATTTATACCCTTCCAAGACATTACCAGTTGTGGTGGTCAGGTCGTTGGTGCCATAGTTCGACACTGCGCCGACGCGATAAATCGGCCACTGGAAATAATCCACATGCGTCTCATTTGACATATCTGCCGTTCTGTAATCTTGCAATCCGGTGCAGTCGCCCGTGTCTTTGATGCACGTTTCGCCAACCCCCAGATGTCCATTCCCGTCATTGTTATTATCCGGGCAAAGTACAGGAGGAACCGCCGGTCCTGCCTTGCCATCCAAGAACGACGCGATGTTCGGGTCGTTGAACAAGACCTTCAACAGTCCACCCTTATATTCGGTTTCGACGCCATCTTTAAAAATTTTCACATCTTTGTTAATAGGAGCTCTGTCTTTTTGATCGTTTGTAAAAGGATTATATATGCCCATTATGATATTGGCAGCATTCTGTATATTCGTGTTCGTGAAGCTCGCAGATTCATCCAACGGGCCAACCCTGCGAATATCTTTGTGTTCCGGTCTGGCTGTTATGGTGCCATAACTTTTAAGCCCAGCACAACCAGTGCCCTCGCATTTGCCTTCGTCATTAATCAAGCCATCGCTAAGCCCATGACCGCCAGTGCTTTTGTATTTGCAGTCCGCGGTGACGCTGTTGTCTTTCGAGTCAGTACCACAGGATATTAATATCATCGCCGCAATTGCCAGCAAAACCCAAAATTTATTTTTCATAACAAACTCCTTTTTGTGCTTGCGTTATTTAAACGCTGATATAAATTAAGCGATTTATATTGTAAAAATAATACGATTTTTCTGTATTTTTGTAAATACAAGAAAAATAAACTGTTAGTAAAAAATCAGCGTTTTTTCCTGCGGTAACGTAACGATGGCAGCCACCCCGGTAACGCAATGGTGGCAGCCACCATAGGCGTGTACTTAGTGGAAAAAGTCCACGGATTAGCACGGATTTTCTCGGATTAGTGGGGTATTGGTCTCTAAAATACGCGTTAATCTGTGTAAATCAGTGGGTCAAAAAGTATTAAGTATACGCACATGGTGGCAGCCACCCAAATTTTTATGGTGTACCTGTGAACAATTGTAATATTCTTCTTTACTATTTGCTCTTCGTCTTCTCGCTGAAAAATTCCCACGCCTCTTTGTCGGTGTATTTGTTATGCACAATTTTTCCGATAGCGTCCGCCATCGCGGCAGGATGATAGCTTTGAAAAATATTTCTGCCCATATCGAGTCCGCGGGCGCCGCCCTGTATTGATTTATACGCCATTGTCAGCGCGTCTTTTTCGGTAAGTTTTTTTCCGCCCGCGACAACAATCGGAACGGGACACGCCGCCGCGATTTCTTCAAAATTATCGCAGTAATAAGTTTTAACAATATTCGCGCCAAGCTCCGCGACAATGCGCGTCGCAAGCTTGAAGTACTGGCTTGTCCTCTCCATATTTTTTCCGACAGCAATGACACCTAACGTTGGAATACTGTAACGCGCTCCCGCGTTTATCACTTTGGAAAGATTGTCGATGCTGGAAAGCTGACCGTCCGCTCCGATAAATGTCTGCACCGCCATGCAGTCCGCGTTCATGCGGATTGCGTCTTCAACGTCTACGGAAATAATCTCGTGGCTTAGATCTTCGTTGATCATTGACGAGCCTGCTGAAACGCGCAGCGCGATGCCTTTTCTGAAATTTGGTTTCACGCAAGTTCTCAGCGCTCCTCTTGTCGCCATTAAAACATCAATATGATCGATCAATTGAGGAATGAGAATATCCAGCCGTTCAAGACCCGATACCGAACCCATGAAATAACCGTGATCAAACGCGAACATCACAGTATTGCCGCTTTTAGGATTGAAAATGTTTGTTAGGTGTTTTTTCATTCCCCAGTCAAGATTCGCGGCTCCCTTTACATGGAAATTTCCGCTTGTCTTAAACGGAACATCGGTATGATAATTTTTTTCAATTTTGATTCCTTCTTTATCCGCCATAATTTTCCTCCATAAAGTAAATCCTTTACACATTATAATATGTAAATGTATAATTATACAATAAATTTACGGAGGATTTATGTCTGAGTATCTGATGGCAATTGACGCGGGGACAGGCAGTGTCAGAGCTGTAATTTTTGATATTCAGGGCAGTCAGAAAGGATGTGTCCAGAAAGAATGGCGGCATTTAGAAGATCCCGCGTATCCGGGCAGCATGAATTTTGACTGGACTGTAAATTGGCAGTTAACATGTTCATGTATAAAAGAGGTTCTCTCTCAAACCGGAATTGACGCGAAAAATATCGCCGCTGTGAGTACATCATGCATGAGGGAAGGAATTGTTCTTTACGATGCCGGCGGAGAAGAACTCTGGGCTTGCGCGAATGTTGACGCGAGGGCGAAGGATGAAGTCACTCAGCTTAAACAAATAGATCCAAATCTTGAAAAAGAACTTTATTTGAAATCAGGGCAGACTTTCGCGCTCGGCGCTCTGCCTCGGCTGCTGTGGGTAAAAAACAAACTGCCTGATGTATATAAAAAGACGGCGCGTATCGGCATGATTAATGACTGGATTATTTTCCGTCTATCAGGCGTTCTTGCGGTTGAGCCAAGCAACGGTTCGACTACAGGGCTTTTCGATCTTAAAACCAGAAACTGGGATATTGATATAGCGCGCCGCTGCGGCATCAGGGACGATATTTTCCCCGATGTAAAAGAGTGCGGAACAGTTTCAGCTAACGTTTCAAAAAAAGGAGCGGAACAAAGCGGTTTGATTGAAGGCACTCCGCTTGTCACAGGCGGCGGAGACTGCCAGCTCGGCACAATCGGCGTTGGAGTTGTCGAAGAAGGAGAAGCGGTTGTTTTCGGCGGGAGTTTCTGGCAGTACGAGTTTAACACAGCCTCAGCCGTTTGCTCTTCAAAATGCGATGTGCGCGTTAACTGTCATGCTGTAGAAAATATGCGGCAGTATGAAGCGCTCGCGTTTAATCCGGGGCTTGTTATGCGATGGTTCAGGGATGCGTTCTGCGCCGAAGAAAAACGTATTGCCGCAGAGCAAAACGCGGATACTGCGCATCCCTTGGATGCGTACGCTATTTTAGACAAAGCGGCTCTTTCAGTTCCGGCAGGCAGTTACGGAATAATCTGCGCTTTTTCCGATGTGATGAATTATATAAACTGGAAACACGCGGCTCCCGCATTTTTAAACTTTGAACTGAATTCTGAGAAATACAGCAAAGCCTGTTTTTACAGAGCAATAATGGAAAACGCGTGTTATGTGACACTTGGCCATCTAAAATTGGTTGAAGAAGCGGCGGGAAAAAAACCTGATAAAATTGTTTTCGCCGGAGGAGCCGCGAAAAGTTTTTTATGGCCGCAGATACTCGCCGATGTCCTCGGCATTCCTGTTGAAGTTCCAGTTGTAAAGGAAGCAACAGCGCTCGGAGCGGCGGTAATGGCAGGCAAGGGCATCGGATTGTACTCAAGCATAAAAGACGCAGTCCGCTCAGGAAGCGGCGCTGGAAGCAAAGCTTCTTTGGTGAAGATTGAAAAAGTATTTTCACCTAACAAAGAAAACCGCGAAGTATACGACATGGCGTATCAAAATTGGCAGGCGGCATACAAGCCTCTTTTGCAATTAAGCGATGATGGAATTACAAAACACATGTGGATTGCGCCTGGTTTATGATAAATCAAGTTCATGCTGATTCGCCTTGTTTGTTGTAAAAAATTAGTAGTTTCGGAGGAAAATATGTTTATTGTAGATGAAAAAGACAAAGAATACCGTTTTGGCGATTCCGGTCCTAAATATTTAATGCAGGGACCGCGTATGAATTTCGCTCTTGTGCAGTTTATGCCCGGGCAGGATTTTCAGGCGCATTATCATGAAGTGATGGAAGAAAACTTTTTTGTCCTTGAAGGAAGCGTAACTATTTATGTTGACGGAACGCCGCATGAACTTCACACCGGACAGTTCATTCATATTGAACCGGGAGAGGTTCACTATGTAATTAACAAGTCGTCTTCCGCGGTTCGTATGACTTCCGGTTTAGCGCCGTATAAAGACGGCGATAAAATTGAGGTTGATAATCCTAAGTAAGCTTCCTATCCGTTTTTCTTATAAGCTTTAATCATATAAGGAAGAGCATTTGAAATATTTATATCATAAAGCCTTACGTCAATATTTTTTTCGTTAAACCCAAGATCGTGATACGATTTAATATCCTGATGAATAAAGTGCGCCTTAAAATATTCGCGTTTTTCTTTTGTGATATCGGCTTCTTCTTCCGGCGTTGGAGCGCGGAAACCGACTAAAAGTTTTTCTGTTACCCATCGGTTATGTTCCATATATGCCGCGAGATAAACCTGATTTTTATCAAGATCAACGCCTTCTTTAATATCAAGCGAACGCTGTTTTATAAAAATAAAATTCGCGGCATAACGGTTTGACGCTTTAAGCGCCGACAGATTATCAGTCAGTCTCCAGTTGTTTTCCCAATTTTTTCGGATTTCCGCTTCATCAAAATCTTTTATTGTTATTTCTTCGCTGAAACTTGTGTTATCATAAGCGTACTTAATCATCATGGGCAGAAGATCATCAGCCTGCGTATGTTCGTAACAGTTATCAGCCATGCCGAAGGGATGCATGTTTTTATATTTACGGTAAACTTCTCCATGATCGTCACGTGACAGCATAGATACAATAGCATGTGAATGCCGCTGCCTTACCAAAATACTTGTGTCTGTATCGAATATGCAGGACGGTAAAAATAACGCCGTATTCAAAGAGGCAGTTGAATCAGATAACGCAGCTGCGATTGTAACATAACTTGTTTTATCCAACGCCGCTTTTTCAAGATAGCTCTGAACTTCGTCGTCTTCAAAACTCGCTTTGATAAATTCCATTTCAATATCAGTAAATTTTGTTTTTGAAGACTTATTATCAAACTTAATATTTTCTTTATAGCATTGATATGTATAATCAATTTCGTTAATAAAACTGCGGTAGCGAACCTTAAAAGAATTCATTTTATCATCTGCAAGCTTATCAATAAAAGTAATGCGCGTTTTAATTTCTTTTGTTGCGTAATTTGGAAAATGACAGAGCTGCGACGCCTGTATTCCAAGAGCGATGCCCATGTCGGACATTCCAAGTATTATAAGATGAACACGCATCTGAGAATCTCCGGTTATTGGCTTATGATCGAGATTTTTATAAATTATTTTACCGCCGTTATACGCGTATTCGTTTTTTACAAATATTTTTTGAGCCCACATATCGTATAAATTAAAAGGAACTAAATCAATATTATTCCGTATCTCAGGAATTTCATGCTGCTGAAAAGCGGCGTGCGTTGAATGGTTTTCGAATAACAGATGGCATCTTAAATTTTTTCTTCCGTTTTCTGAAGCAATCTTATTAATAATTTTCAGACATTCTATGTTTATTGAATCATGAGCGTCCTCATTCATATCTCCGAGTAAAAACACCTGTTTGCATTTATGAATGTTCAAGTTTTCGATATCCTGGCGCAATACCCTGCTTCCGCTTACAAAAGTTACTTTTTTCTTTATTTTATCACTAAAATGATAAAATAAATTCCGCCGCGCTTCGTTAACATCCTGTGATGTCTGAAGCACAAACTCATGCTTTTCGGCAAGCTGTTCTATAAGTTCGTCACAGATATTATTATAACCAATTATAACAATGTGATTGTCAAATGAATAATAAATCTCGCCGTTTTTAACATTATCTATACGCTGATAGATGGTGTTTGTAAGCAGCGCTATTAACACGCCCGCGAATATCACCATACCGCTTAGATTAACTATTATTACGAGCAGACGTTCAAACCCGTCTAAGTTTTCAAGCCCGGCTGGTTCAATAAAATTAAATAAAGTATCCCAGAATAAAAAATCGGAAGAAACTTCTGATTGTCTGTGGAAAATAAATATTCTGAAAGCGAATAATATTATAAATACGGCAGATGCAATTAGCAGGAAGAACAAAACTTGTTTACCTAATGAACCTGATATAATACGATCTATAGCGCGGACTGTTTTATCAAATATTTTTTTCATAATTACGCTCCTTTGTTATTATTTAAAAACTTCAATTTTTTTTCATTATATCATAATTTGTAAAAATTTTGCTATCATCTGAAAATTATGGTTTAAATTAAAATTCTTCGTATTCTTGTTCAATGAATTCACATAAAGCACGATTTTTGCCGTGTTTATAAAAAAAATTTTATTAAATTTAATATTAAATATCTTATTTCAGGAGGATTGAAATGAAAAAGTGTATTTTACTGTTTCTTGTTCTCGCATTGTTTAATGCGGCTGTGTTCGCCGGCGGAGGCAGTGACAGCGGATTTCCCGCAATCGGAGCTGCTATTTACAAATTTGACGATACTTTTATGTCGTACATGAGAAACACCATCGAACAGCTTGCGAAAGGCAAAGCAAATTTGATTATGGTTGATTCTCAAAACGCGCAGCCGGTACAAAATGATCAGGTTGATCAGTTTATTACGCGTGGAACAAAAGCTATCGCAATCAACCCTGTTGATCGTACAGCAGCCGGAACTATCATCAATAAAGCGAGGCTTGCAAATGTTCCTGTTGTATTTTTCAACCGTGAACCGTTTCCGGAAGACATGAGAAGATGGGATAAAGTCTACTATGTCGGCGCAAAAGCGGAAGAATCCGGCACAATGCAGGGAGAAATTGTTGCTGAATGGTGGAAAGCAAATCCCTCTGCGGACAAAAACAATGACGGCATTCTTCAGTACATCATGCTGAAAGGAGAGCCAGGTCATCAGGACGCGGAATTAAGGACGGAGTACTCCATCAAAGCAGTGCGCGACGCGGGAATCAAAGTGCAGCTTTTAGCGGAAGATACCGCGATGTGGGACAGACCGAGAGCTGTAGAAAAAATGGACGCTTTCTGGGCGCGTTTCGGCGACAGGATCGAAGTTGTTTTCTGCAACAATGACGACATGGCGTTAGGTGCAATTGAGTCCTTAAGGAAAGTCGGGTTCTTTACCGGAGGCAGGTACCTTCCGGTTGTCGGAGTAGACGCTACAGCTCCTGCGCTTCAGGCGTTAGCCGAAGGCACATTGCTTGGAACAGTTCTTAATGACGCGAAAAATCAGGGGAAAGCCACTTTTGACATCGCTTACGCGCTTGCAACAGGAGCGGATCCTGCGAGCACAGGCTGGAAAATCACAAGCGGCAAGTACATTTGGGTTCCTTACCAGAAAGTAACAAGACAAAATTACAGAAACTTCCAGTAGTTGTTATTCGTGAAGGCGCATTAGTACTTCCTTTTGCGCCTTCGCATTTTTTACGGGGTGATTTATGAACAGCGGTTATATTTTACAAATAAAAGAAATATCAAAATCATTCCCTGGCGTTCACGCGCTGGATAAAGTTTCGATTAACGTACGTTCAGGTTCTGTTCACGCGCTGATGGGAGAAAACGGCGCCGGTAAATCAACGCTTATGAAATGCCTTTTTGGCATTTACGATCCTGACGCGGGAGAGATTATTCTTGACGGAAAGAGCGTTCGTTTTGAAAATTCAAGGCAGGCTCTTAATGCCGGAATCACAATGATTCATCAGGAATTGCTCCCTATACGCCTGCGTCCTGCGATGGAAAATCTCTGGCTTGGGCGTTTTCCTATGCGTTCAATCGGACCTGTAAAATTTATTGATGAAAAAAAAATGTACGAAGATTCTCTTTCGCTTTTTAAGAGCTTAAACATGGAAATTGATCCCAAAGTGTGGGTGAGGGATCTTTCAGCTTCGAGGATTCAACTGCTTGAAATTGCAAAAGCGGTTTCCAATAAAGCCAAAGTTATAATCATGGATGAGCCGACATCTTCTCTTACGGAAAACGAAGTAAGTCAGCTTTTTGAAATTATCAGGCGGCTTCGCGGAGAAGGCGCTTCCGTTATATATATTTCTCATAAGATTGAGGAAATTCTCGCTGTTTCAGATAACGTTTCAATTATGCGTGACGGTAAACTTATAGGAACTTTTGACGCAAAGGATTTGAATACCGGTTTAATTATTAAATACATGGTGGGAAGAGATATAACTCATCGTTTTCCGCCGAAAGACAATATTTCCGGCGAAATGATAATGGAAGTGAGAAATTTTACTTCCGCTGTATCCCGTTCATTTAAGGATGTAAATTTTACGCTAAAGCGCGGAGAAATATTAGGAATCGGCGGTCTTGTCGGAGCGCAAAGAACAGAGCTTGTCGAATCGATTTTTGGTCTGCGTCCGCTTAAAAACGGAAAAATTTTTATCAAAGGAAAAGAAGTTCATGTAAAAAATTCCAGGCAGGCAATAATGATGAAACTTGCTCTTGTTACAGAGGAACGCCGCGCCACAGGAATCATCCCTATGCGCTCTGTCAAGGACAATATGCTGCTCGCGAATATACGCCGTTACGCGAATATAATAGGCATTATCAGCGAAAAAAAAGGCGAAGCGGATACAGAAAATAAAATAAAAACGCTTAACATTAAAACGCCCTCAGGTAAAACTCTTATACGTGATCTTTCCGGCGGCAATCAGCAGAAAGTGCTTTTCGCGCGCTGGCTGCTCACGGAGCCTGACATTCTCATTCTTGATGAGCCTACAAGAGGAATCGATGTCGGAGCGAAATATGAAATTTACAATATCATCATCAATCTTGCGAAGGAAGGAAAAAGCATCATTATGATTTCTTCGGAAATGCCTGAGCTGCTTGGAATCTCCGATCGTATCATGGTGATGTGCGAAGGAAGGGTAACAGGTTTTCTTGAAGGAAAAAACGCGTCACAGGAAGATATTATGAAACTTGCCGCGCAGTTTGAAAAGCAGAATGAAAAAATTTCAGCTTAAGTTAAGGAGGCGAAAATGATAGTAAAAATCAATCTAAAGTCTGTGCAGCAAAAGCTGGCGGCGCAGTTGAAGCAGCAGACGCAGTTAAAGCAGACGGCGCAGCTAAAGCAGCGGGTGCAGGATTTCAGCGTTCAATACGCGATTTATTTTGTGTTTATCGCTCTGGTTCTTATCATTACAATAAAGGAACCGTCTTTTTTGTCGTTACACAATTTCAGAAACATCCTTTCCATGTCTGCGACAAGAGTTATTTTCGCGATGGGTATGGGCGCGGTTCTGATTACAGGCGGCGTTGATCTTTCCGCAGGGCGCATGGTCGGAATGGCGGCGGTTCTCTCCGCGTCTCTTCTGCAAACAGCTGATTATACGCGGAGGATGTATCCCGATCTTGTGGTTCTTCCGCTGATAATTCCGATTCTGCTTGCGATGATTGTCTGCGGTATTTTTGGTTTTGTAAACGGCGTTATCGTTTCAAAGCTGAAAGTTCCGGCTTTTATCGCGACACTCGGAACAATGGTTGCAGTATACGGCGCGACATCGCTTTATTTTGACAGACCGCCTTACGGGGCGCAGCCCATCGGCGGACTTGATGAACGCTTCAGTAAGCTTGGAACCGGTTATATCGGTTTTGACGGAGTCTATTCGATTCCTTACATTGTTATAATCGCGATTCTTGTTACTGTTATCACCTGGATTTTGTTTAACAAAACAACTTACGGAAAAAATATTTACGCGATTGGAGGCAATGCTGAGGCAGCGCGCGTTTCCGGCGTAAATGTCGGACGCACTTTGATCCTTGTTTACACAATTGCGGGGATTTGTTACGGTTTGGGCGGCAGCCTCGAAGCGGCGCGTACGGGAGGGGCGACCAATAACTACGGCAACGGCTATGAGTTAGACGCAATCGCAGCGTGCGTTGTGGGAGGCGTTTCCAATCTTGGCGGAATCGGAACTGTCCCCGGCATAGTTATCGGCGTGCTGATTTTTTCTGTAATTAATTACGGGCTGACATTTATTAATATGTCGCCTTACTGGCAGCAAATCGTAAAAGGCGCAATCATTATTATTGCTGTCGCGCTTGATATTAGAAAACATTTGGCAAGGCGGTAGGATAATCCTACTTTTTCTTTCCGGTAAGACTTCCCAGTACGCCCCGCACAAGATTATTTGTCATAGTCCGCGCGGCGGATTTGGCGGCGGTTTGAAGTACTCCGTCTTTTTTTCCGCCTCTCGGTCCTGTTGATCCAAAAACAAATTCTTTCATTTCCTGCCCGAAACCTTTTTGAGCGGGGGCATTTTTATTTGCGGCGCTTGTATTTTTAGCGTTTGCTTTATCGGCGCTTGTTTGTTTGGAATGTTTCGCGAGCAGTTCATAAGCGGATTCCCTGTCTACGGCTCCTTCATATCTTCCGTATAAAAGCGATTGCTTAATCATTGCGTCCTGTTCGGCAGGCGAGGCAGGACCCAGTCTCGATCCGGGAGCTATTACCGAACATTTTTGCACCATAGACGGGCTGCCCTTCTCGTCAAGGAAAGAGATCAGCGCTTCTCCGGTGCCTAATTCCTGAATTACCTGCTCGGTATTAAAGGCGGGGTTTGCTCTCATTGTCTGCGCCGCAGTTTTTACGGCTTTTTGATCTTTGGGAGTAAATGCGCGTAACGCGTGCTGCACGCGGTTGCCTAACTGTCCCAGCACTTTATCGGGAACATCAAGCGGATTTTGCGTAACGAAATATACGCCCACTCCTTTGGATCGAATCAGGCGGACGACTCTTTCAATCCTCTCAAGCAATACCGGCGGAGCGTCCGCAAAAAGAAGATGCGCCTCGTCAAAAAAGAAAACCAGCTTGGGTTTCGGCATATCGCCTATTTCCGGCATAACTTCAAAAAGCTGCGACAGCATCCATAAAAGCGTAATTGAGTATAACTTCGGCTGATTGTAAAGCCTGTCCGCCGCAAGAACATTTATAATGCCCTTGCCTGACGAGTCAGTGCGGATAAAATCCGATATATCAAGCATTGGTTCGCCGAAAAAATTAGCGGCGCCCTGTTCTTCAAGAGTCAGCAAACCGCGCTGTATGGCTCCCGCGGAAGCCGGAGTTATATTTCCGTATTGAGTTTTGAAATTGCCTGCGTGGTCGGCGACATATTGAGTCATCGAGCGCAGATCTTTCATATCAAGCAGGAGCATATCATTGTCCTCCGCGATTTTGAAAATAATCTGAAGGATGCCGGTTTGTATTTCGTTTAAATTTAAAAGACGGGACAGAAGTAAGGAGCCCATATCGGAGATTGTAGCGCGGACAGGATGCCCCTTTTCGCCGAAAACATCCCAAAAAATAGTTGGATTTTCGCTCGGCTGCCAGTCAGTCACTCCGATTTTCGCCAGCCTCGCGCTGAGCTTCTCGCTCGGTTCGGCAGGTTTTGAAATGCCGGAAAGATCGCTTTTAACATCAGCGACAAATACCGGTATCCCTGCGGATGAAAAAGCTTCCGCCATCTTTTGAAGGGTTACGGTTTTGCCTGTTCCTGTCGCGCCTGTAATCAGACCGTGACGATTTGCCATTTCCGGTAAAATAACGACATTTTCCAACTCAGTATTTTTTGCTATACATAAAGCCATAAAAACTCCTTTATATATTTTTATTATATAATGATAGCATATTATTCCCAAACTGAGGGTATTATCTCACTGTATAAACCCATTTTTTTCCTTCTTTTCGGCTGTTGAGCAAGCCTTGTTCTTTCATGCGCTCAAGGAGTTTGTACGCGCCGCTCTCTGTGATGCCTAAAAATTTAGAAGCGTCTTCCTTAGTAAAATTAACTTTTGAAAAAGCGGTAGTCAATCTTTGTTCGTTAGTTCCGTAAACAGCGCTTCTTTCTTTTACATATTGGAAATTTTGCTGAGAAGATTGAGCATAGTAATTCCTGTTTGGCAAGCGTATTAAAAAGCCGCCGTTTACAACAGGGATTTCCGGCTTTACCGCGGAAGTTTCATAAGCGCTGAAAATTCGAGGGATGCCTGTGCCGAACGCCTCGATTATATTCAAACGATAAAGAATCTGCGCCAGTTTTTCGTTGCGCGTAACGGAAACGCCTGCAAGCATTAAATCGTGGGTTACTCCGGGCATCACTCCTCCTAATGACATAAATTCCAGCCTGTTATCAAACATACTGATAAGAATACTGCCTTCGATATAATAATCCCTGTGGATTAAAGCGTTGATGTAAGCTTCGCGCAGGGTGATCTCTGGATAATCGGTATGATCGATTCTGTATGCTCCCTCAAACGTTCCGTACACACGGTTAAAAACATGAAGGTAGGCGAGGACATCATCAATCTGCTTAAAAATTGAACCTGTGAATTCTTTGCGATCCTTAAACCTTTCTTTATTTGTTCCTTCGAAGATTGCCGCTTTAGTCGTGTACGGACATTGATCGGACAAAATCAAAGCGAGGTTAGTGTAGCGGCTGTCAGTGTGAATTAACCCAAGAGACTGCTTTTGCTGCAGGCCGAATTTAACGTCCTTTTCTGAAAAAATTTTACCGGTATATTCAAATGTTAAATTTTGATCGATGGATAATTCTGAAATAAACTGATCCGCGCCGTTATTCTTAATCATCTGGCGGATGTGTTCGCGGCTAGCCGTGACTGTATTGCTCCCAATGCGGACATAAACGCCCTGCGGAACCAAACCGTATTTTGCATAACAATAAGGAATTGCGCTTCCCTGTTTTACGGTTATTTTAATGATGAACTTGCCGTCTCTTTCCTCAGGCTCCGCCTTAAAAAATGGAGACGGGTCAGGCGTGACATTATTTCTGAAGCTGTCCGTTATCCGCCTTCCTTCAAGATCAATATCCCCGTTGATACCGTAAACAGATCCGTCATCAGACAGACCGAGATAAAGCGTGCCGCCTTCCGTGTTTATAAATGCCAGCATGGTATGAATAACCTTTTCGTTGAATTCCCGCTTAAATTCTGTGGTTGTGTTTTCCAGCATAAGAACCCCGCTTGATTAGTATATTCCCATTATATCTCCTTTCTCTCCACACGTCAAGGATAAATGGGAGAAAATGGAGAGATAGGAGAGAATCTTATCACAGCTTGTCCTTCAATCCCACTCCTTCATATATGTAACCAACCAGCATTGTTTTGTTGAATAATTACGGCATTTCAAGCAGACATCCCCTGCAAAGGGCGATAAAACTTTCTTCGCTTCCGCCAATATCCACCTGACTGGCGCTGGTGTCATTTACTTTGTACGAAAAAGAAGCTTCATAGGAACCGCATTTTGAACATACCGCTTTCAGAAAAATAATTTCGTCAACTAACGGAATCATTTCCTGTGTTGTTTTCCATTCTTTCTGATGTCTGTCGCCGTTTAAGGCAGAGATTATGACTCTTTTGCCTTTTTTTGCCCATTCCAGACTGTAGGTCAAGTTTTTAAAAAACTGTCCTTCATCTATGCAAATGACATCGTATTTTTCCGAAGGGACATCCTGTAAATCATCAACGTTGTAATTATCAAAATTTCTGTACTCCCATTTTGAATGAGTAAAAAATTCTCTTGTATCTGTTTTCGGCCTGATAATACAGCATGGAATTTTCGCGATTGTCGCTTTGTCAATTTCGCTTAACAATATCGAACTCTTGCCTGAAAACATCGGACCTAAAAGCATTGTGATTTTTCCAGCTTTCATATTTATCCTTCCTTTTATTAAACTCTCGCGACTCCGCTTTTTCTTGCCGCCTGCGCCGCCGCCCCGGCAACCGCGTCTTTAATGCGGGGATCAAAAGCGGCAGGGATGATATAGTTCCTGTTCAATTCGTTATCGCTGACAAGTCCGGCAAGCGCAAACGCCGCCGCGATTTTCATTTCGTTGTTAATATCGCTTGCGCGGACATCAAGCGCGCCGCGGAAAATGCCCGGAAAGGCAAGCACATTGTTGATCTGATTGGCAAAATCGCTGCGCCCTGTTCCCACAACAGCGGCTCCGGCGGCTGCCGCTTCATCCGGCATTATTTCCGGCGTTGGGTTTGACATCGGGAAAAGAATCGCGTTAGGTGACATTGACCTCACCATTTCCGGCGTAACCATGCCGGGAGCTGAAAGGCCGATAAAAACATCCGCGCCGCGCATCGCATCCGCGAGGCTTCCTTTTTTCATCTGCCTGTTTGATATTTCCGCCATTTCGGCTTTTTCGCTGTTTAGATCAGACCTGCCCCTGTAAATCGCACCTTTCCTGTCGCATAAAACAACATCGGACAGCCCCAGCGCCTGCAAAAGACGTATAACCGCGATGCCTGCCGCTCCCGCGCCCAATGTCACCACGCTGATATTTTCCAGTTTCTTT
>JGI24695J34938_10002144_pt1 | contig 15414 bp, 14 predicted proteins | sample TergutCo191P3_FD_34938 | JGI IMG/M metagenome (IMG submission 34938)
AAAATCTTCATATTTTCCTCCAAATTATTATTTAAAAACCTAAATAAATCCAAAAATATAATTATGCGGCGCAGCATATACAGTCTGGTTAAGCGCCGTTTCTATGCAATAAATACTCCTCTCCTGTATAACCAATTATTAAAAAATCTTCAACATTAAATATACTCACAATTATTTTATTATCCAAAACCCAATAAAATAACGATCCTTCATATGTTATAATTGGCTCTTTCTTAAATTCATTGGTTAATTTCTTTATTATATTATTCATTATTTCAGATAATCTTTCTTTTGAATATCCAAATATTTTATACCCGCCATTTTGAAATATACCATCCCAAAAAACAAACATTACTTCACATTCTTCATTAAAATATGACCCATTAATAATAATATTAATTACAATAGTATTATTATTAGACTCTATATCTTCCGATACTATTTTTATATTTTTTTTATTAAATATATCTCTAACAGTATCTATATTGGTTCCATACGGAATATTATAAAATTTTTCAACATTGTCACTTGAACATGAAACAAAGAGAAAAATAATAACTATTCCAAATTTATAATGGCGCATAACTAATTTTAACTCAAACATTTTTCTTGGAACCTTGTTCTCTGTTAATTATTCTATAGTTGTCAAATGTCATGTGTGAAACTTCGAATAACTTACCCCCCACAGAAAGCTCCATGTATTGTGATAGGCGCACACGCAAATCCCGAACAACTCACGCCTCTTGCAGTTCCCCCATGTATTGTGAGGGGCGCACGCAAAAATCCCTGACGGCAACATACGGCGCGGGTAGAACCCCGCCGCCAGGTCAAATAAACAGTTTATGAGCTACCAACAGCGCGTGATCCAACTCAAGCCGTCCGGCGCCGCCAGGGATTTTTGCGTGCGCCCTTCGCCTACACATAAGGTAAACACCAACCAAGCGGGGAGATTTTCGCGCCCCCCCCGCTTACACATTAGCCGTCCTACTCCGCAGTGCGCACATTCTGCACAGGCAGCACCCACAACCACGAAGATGAAACCGCGAGCCCTGTGTACTTCTTGTTTAAAACGCTTAAGCGGTAGGTATAGTCAAACACGATATAGGGAACATCGCTCACGATGATGTCCATCATTCTTGATTGAATCTCGAAACGCTTTGCGGGATCGAGGGTAGTCCGCTGTTCTTCAATCATGGCATCAATACGGGGGTTCATGTACGCAGCGGCGTTGTAGCTGCCGTCNGCCTGGCTTGAGTCGTACATGATTTCGATATTGCCGTTAAGATCNGGATAGTCCGCTTCCCAGCCGCCGATTAGCATGTCGTAGTCGCGGAAACCGTTGGCGTCAAGAACGCCGCCCATCTGATGGGTGTCCTGCTCGTCGCCTGACATTTTTCTGATGTTCACATTGATGTTGATCGCCTTTAACGATTCCTGAATGTACAGGGCGCGCTGATTGGCGAGAGAATTTTCACTGACGATTAAGTCGCAGTTAAATCCGTTGGGGTACGCAGAAGCGGCAAGATGGCGTCTCGCGGCGGCGAGGTCTAACGTATAACCCTGATTGTTCGCAAGATACTCCTGCCACTTTGCGGCGTTCTCGCCGTAGAGCGCGGGGCCGAATGGCAGAATGGTTCCCGCCGCCCCTGCGCGTCCGATAATGCGTTTCTGGAATTCGGGGATGTCCATGGCGCGTGAAATCGCCCTGCGCACGTTTACATCGTTCATTGGAGCCCGCTGCGTGTTAAGCGCAAGGTACGTAAGGCTGTGGGAGTTAACGCTTGTCAGATTCAGGTTCGCGTCGGAAGCCAGCAGATCAAGCTGATCCTGCGGAAGATTCGCGCAGAAATCGGCGTTGCCGGTCTGAAGGGCGATTATCCTTGTCGTATCCTCAGGGATAATTCTGAAAACCAGATTGTCAACAATATTTGAGTTAAGTTTTTCCTTGTTCCAGTATTTTGTGTTTTTTGTCAGCCTTACTTCCTGACCGCTTGTCCAGCTTTTGAACGCGAAGGGGCCGGTAGCGAGAATGCCGCCTTCCGGGGTTCCGAAATTACCGGCATGTCTATCGTAATAAGATTTGCTGATAATGCGCCCCGCGCCTGTCGCCGGAACATACTTGAACACCGCCGAAGGCTTTGTGAGCTTGATTGTGAACTGCCAGCCGTCAACGGAAAAACTTTCCACATCGGCAAAAAAGTCGGAGAAATATGTACCGCCTTCAGGGTCTTTTGATCTTTCAAAAGAAAAGAGAACATCGTCCATCGTCATTTTGCTTCCGTCGGAGAAAACAATATCATCCCTTACGTCGTAAACATAGGTCAGATCGTCAGGCTGATGCCAGCTCTTGGCAAGCTCGGGGACGACGTTGTTGCTGGCGTCAAAAGTAACAAGCCCTTCGGTTATCTGGTTTGTGACCTGATTGGTGACATAATTCCATGCCACGCCCGCGTCAACCGCCCTGATATCCTCGCTGAGAGCCACTGTAAAAGTAACCCCCGATGATTTTCCGGGGCAAGCGGTAAAAACAAGCCCTGCGGCAAGCAGCAGCGCCGCTGCCAAATAAAGTGATTTTTTCATAAATTCCTTCCTTAATAATTAATAGTCTTTATTGATAGTTTATATAACTTTTTTGAAAAGATAAAGGCTTGGAGGAGGTAAAATCAGCGTATTAAATGAAGTTGACGATAAACAAAGAATGGTTCCCCATAGAACTGCCATACGATCAAGGCTTGGATTGCAGAGAATGTAGGGAAAAAAATCCTTAAAACCGTGCGTAACTACTCATGACAGATTTATCCGTTTGTGCTTAAACTTATTCAAAACTCTCGTTGAGAGTAAAAAATCAAAAGCGGTTTTAAAAACCGAAAAAGGAAAAAAAATGAAGAAAATGCTTTTAGTAGCCATTATTGCGCTACTCATGATTGCCGGGCTGGTATTGGTAAGCTGCGGCGCAAATTGCCCGGACAAAGGCAAGTGTGAGTATGATCCTGCAAAACCAGGTAACACGAATTTATGCTATCTGAGTTTTAAAGATGGAATACCCAATGCTGATATTAAACAAGCGGAAACATGTCTTGGAACGACAACAGAGCCAACCAAAAAAATTAAATGCAAATGCTAAAAGGCAGAATGGTGTAAAAAGAATTTCTCGCAAAGCCGCAGGGTTGTTGTTTGATGTTTTTGCAACTCTGCGAGCTATTTTTTTGTAACTTTTAAAAGTTAATTTTAAAAGCTAAAAGGAAAAGAACATGAAAAAAATGTTTATCTTTGGGATGACAATTTTAATTGTATCATTGGCGTTTGTTGCATGCGGCGATGATGATAGCGCGCTTCCTTCTACCTCAGGTAAAATAACGATAACAGGTCTTGATTCCTATCAAAACAAGTACATTTACGCGACAGGGCAAATTAATAACGGTACTACTATTCTTAATGCCGGCGGCAAAAATGGTTATAATACCCGTATAACAGGCGATTCTGTTAATTTAAAAGTATGGTCTTATAAGTCAGGTAAACTGTCTAATTTTTCAGGAAACGGTGATGGCGGTTTAGCTGTTTACATTTTTAATTCAGCGTCTGATAATCCTTATTCAATTCCTCATGCTGCTGGTTCTGTAACAGTAACCTTTACCAACGGCGACGGCGGCAGCGCAGCGTTTACAGCTGCTGAATAATTGGGCACCGCACCCAATGACCCGTTGACACCTCACGCAGGTCTGGCAAGGCGTCAGCGCACTGCGGTTTCGCCACAGGACAGCGGGGGGCGAAGGGACAGCCGGCAATCCGTATACGGGGGTTCGGCGTTTCGCCTAAAAGCGGAGGGGTTGACGTTTCATCTTCCGACAGGGCGGAATTTGAAATATCGCCTTTAAAAACATCAAGACGTGGAGCCGACGCTCTAAGAGAGCGGGTATAAGGATGCAGAGCGTTATGCGACAATTCAGAAGAGGGGATCAGCTCCATTATCACGCCCATGTACATTACAGCGGCTCTGTCGCAGAAGTACTCAACTACGTTCATGTCATGCGAAATAAAAATCATCGTCATTAAACGGCTTTTTCTAAGATCGTCAAGAAGATTGAGGAGCTGCGCCTGAACCGATACGTCAAGGGAAGCAAGCGGCTCGTCGGCTACCAAAAGGGAAGGTTCCGACAAAAGCGCCCGCGCAATCGCAAGGCGCTGGAGCTGTCCGCCTGAAAGCTCTCTGGGCCAGCGGTTAAGCAAATCGGCTGACAGGCCTGTGTCGTTTAACAGCCTGTCAATTCTTTCACGGCTTTCTGAAACGGTCATGCCGTAATAGCGGCAAACTTCCGTCAGGGCTTCCATTAAACGAATCTTGGGGTTAAAAGACGCAAATGGATTTTGAAAAACCATCTGCATCGTCCTACGTCTGGGCCTTAAAGCTTTCCTGCTGACGTTTGTGATTTCTTCGCCTTCAAAAAAAACCTGCCCGCCGCTCGGCTCGATAAGGCGCAGGATAAGCCTGCCAAGAGTGGATTTGCCGCAGCCCGATTCCCCTACAACGCCCAGAACTTCATTCTTTTGCACCTTAAAAGAAACTCCGTTAACCGCCCATAAGCGCTGACTGTTGTTCAGCCTGAAATATTTTTTTAGGTTTTTAACTTCTAACATTCTGATCCTCCAGGATGATGACAGCATACTGATCTTCCGCCGCTTAAATCCGTAACCGAAGGCATAACATCGCATACCTTATCGGCTGCGGGACAGCGGGGGGCAAAGGGGCATGACGTGATCGGATCGTAGAGCCTCGGCGGGTAGCCTGAGATCACGGGGAGCTTCGCCCTTTGTTTTGTCTCAGGCGAAAAGGACGAGGCAGGGCTTCTATTACCGGGGCGGGGGATGCAGTTGATAAGCGCGCGGGTATAAGGATGGCATGGCGATTTAATTATGTCTTTAGTCGGAGCCGTTTCGACAATTCTGCCGGCATACATCACGGAAGCTTTGTCGCAGTTCTCTGTAACAAGGGCAAAGTTATGCGTAATAAGCAAAATCGTCAGCGACAGCTCTTTCTGTAAACTTTTAAGCAAACTTAAAACCTGAGCCTGTATTGTCAGGTCAAGCGCGGTTGTAGGCTCGTCGGCAATAAGCAGTTCGGGATCGCAGCTTATCGCCTGGGCTATCATAACGCGCTGCTGCATTCCGCCTGAAAGCTCAAATGGATACTGCCTTGCCGTTTCGCTGTGAAGCCCGACTTTCTCAAGAAGCGATGCCGTCCGGCTTTGCAATTCCGTTTTTGGAAGATTCAAATGATTAGCCATTGCTTCTTCAATCTGACTGCCGACAGTTTCAAGCGGCGAAAGAGAATTGAGCGGGTCCTGAAAAATCATGGAGATGCGTTTGCCGCGTATTACGCGCATTTCTTTTTCCGGCAAGTCTAAAAGATTTTTTCCGTCAAACCGGATGACGCCTCCAAGCCGGGTATGTTTTTTATCAACAAGGCCGAGTATCGCGCGTGATGTGACGCTTTTACCGCAGCCCGACTCTCCGACAAGGCCGTGGATTTCGCCGCGTTTCAACTGAAGGTTTATCCCGCTTAAAGCATAGACGATCCCTTCGACAGTAAGAAAATCGCACGAGAGGTTTTCGATGGAAAGGATATCAGTTTCCATTGGCCGCGCTCCCCTGCGTTTCATTGTTTCGGCGCATCCAACCGGCCCGGCGCTTTTCCATTTTTTTAAACGAAGGAAGCGCCCTGCCCTGCGGATCGAGATATTGAGTTATGCAATCGCTGAATACGTTCAGGCTGATTACCGTAATAACAATCGCGCCGCCAGGAGCAAGCGCAAGCAGCGGACTCTGAAGCAGGAAATTCCTTCCCTCCTGCAGCATAGCTCCCCAATCAGCCGTAGGCGGGCTTACGCCAAGACCGATAAAACTTAACGCGGCTAAATCCAGAATCGCGTAAGCAAGATCGAGAGTTAACTGCACCATCATGGTATCGACGCAGTTAGGCAGAATATGACGGAAGAGGATGTAAGGGCGCGAATAGCCGATTGACTCCGCTGCTTCCACATACGTTTTATTTTTTTCGACAATAGTAAGGGAACGGACAAGTCGCGTTATCATCGGCACATAGACTATCCCAAGCGCAAGCACAGCGTTAGCCATGCCGCGCCCAAGGGCTGCGACAAAAAGGAATGCGAGTAACAGCGAGGGGAATGACAGCAGCACGTCGCAAAAACGCCCTACGATGGAATCAAATTTACCGCCGTAAAACCCTGAGAAAAGACCCAATGGCGCGCCGATGATCACGGAAATTAATACAACCGCGAAAGCTGATACGATAGTTACCCTGCCGCCGTAAAGCAGACGTGAAAAAAGATCCCTGCCCATTTTATCCGCGCCCAGTATACGCTCAGGCGAAGGCGGCGCGAGAGAAGCTGACAGATCCTGTTCTGATTCGCCGTAAGGAGCTAAAACAGGCGCCAGCGCGCAGCAGAATATTATCAGCAGAAGAACAGTTCCAGAAATTAAAAACGGCGGAGTAAAAAAAGTTCCGTGTAACAGACTTGTTTTACTTTTTGAGAAGAGCCCCTGCAGCATCGATCTATGTTTTGTCATAACCAGCCCTTCGTATCCTTGGATCGATAATAAAATAAATTATATCCACAATCAAATTAAGGATGAGAAACAAACCCACAAGAAAAAGCATTATACTCTGCACGACAGGATAATCAGACGCCTGAATCCCCTCAATTAACAGAGCGCCAATTCCGCCGAGCGCGAAAATATTTTCCACCAGCACCGCTCCGATAACCATAGCGCCGATTTGAACGCCGGCGACAGTGATAACGGGTATCAAAGTATTTTTTAAGCAATGAACCATCGTAATGCGGCTGTGAGGCGTACCCTTCGCTGTAAGAGCAAGCGCGTAATTGGATTTGAACTCTCCAATCATGCGATCCCTAACTATACGCCCCATAAGAGCAACCATATTAAGGCTGAGGGCAAAAGCAGGCAGGAACAAATAATAGAGGTTTTCTGTAAAACTGCCTCCGGTTCCAAAAGCCGGAAACCATCGTAGTTTAAAAACAAAAATCAGCATTAAAAGTAAAGCGTTTAAAAAAACCGGCGAAGACACGCAGAATATCATAAAGATTGACAGGATGCGGTCTACAAGCGTATCCCTTTTTAACGCCGCGACAATCCCCGCAGGGATTGCAAGAAAGATAGCTAACACCGCGCTCATCAGAACAAGCTGAATAGTGGTTGGAAGCCTTGCCGCCAGCAGGTTTACTACCGGCTGCCTGTGCCTGAAGCTGTCTCCAAGGTTTCCCTTAACCGCGCCGCTTATCCAGATAACGTACTGCTGCGGAAGACTCTTATCAAGATGATACTGCGCTGTAAGGGCGGCGCGCGTCTCATCGCTGATTCTACGTCCGCTCGTAATGGCGCTAATCGGATCGGCAGGCGTAACGCGTATCATGAAAAAAATCAGCGCCGACACAACCAGGAGTATCGGTATAAGAAAGAGAAGCCGTTTCAGGATATATTGGGCGATATAATTCACGGTAATTTTAGAATACTATACATAAAATAGATTGTATAGGTACAGTTCCAATTTACCGCGCGCTCCTTGACCATTGACCGCTCTGCGCGTTAGGCCGGGTGTATATTCCCGATCTTTTATTATTATTTGAATACGCGGTATTAAAACCCGTACCTTGTCCAAGAATACCGGATTGACCATCATTTCCGGAACCAAGCGCCGCATTTGCTCCAATGCTGACCCTTATTATAGGATGACCATTAAACGCGTTCATTCCGATATCTACAGTGCTGTTAGGTGTATATATGCTTGTTAACAAACCTTTGCCTTTAGAACCTGCGCCAAACGCTCCATTTCCGATAGTTGTAACTCTGTTTCCTATGGTCAGATTTGACAGTTGATTACAGCAGAAAGCTTCGCTTCCGATAGTAATTACGCTGTTTGGTATTATGACTCTCGTCAGTTTATTTTCATCAAACGCGTTATTTCCTATCGTTATAACTCCATTAGGTATTATAATATCGGTTAATTCCTTATTTCTGAATGCGTTATTAGCTATAACAGTGACAGGATTTCCGTATATTTTATCCGGGATAATAGCCGCCCCTGTTCCTTTAAAGCCTGTAATTGTAATATTTTCATTATCATTTATAAAACTAAAATTATCATGCCAAACAGTCCATTCTTTAGCTTTGTGATCCGTTCTTGTAAATGTGCCAGCTTCTTTATTATTATTGTTGTATGCGGTTTCAAAACCTGAACCAAAAGGTTTTTTACCAAGCGAGACGTCTTTTCCTATTGTAATGCTTGTTAATCTGTTTCCTATAAATGCGCTGTCCTCAATTGTCGTAATATTACCGGGGATAATAATATCTGTCAGAAGCTTGTACGCAAATTTTCCGTATTGAACTGTCGTTATATTTTCATCTTCAGGTATAGATAACATTTCTCTTTTAAATATTTTGTCAAACATGCTTTCATATACGTTATTGCCAAAAAGATACGCTTCTTTAAGCCATCCTTTATTCAGGCAAAAACCCCATAAAAAAACGCTGATAATAACAATTATAATTAGAAGAATTATTTTCTTTTGATTCATTTAGTATTTAACCTCCATAATAATTAATAATGTTTATTAAAATATCCTAAAAAAATCCTCCGCGTTTATGCGTTTTATTAAATTCATCAAAATATCTCTGAAACAGCGCAGCTTCGGATTTATCCGCCTTCGTTTTTAATTCGTTGAATATTTTTCTGCGATCGCCAGGTGATAACTTTTCAAAGCATTTTTCAGTTATAATACTAAATCTTTTATCCAATAATTTTGAAGAAGGCATTAAACATTTTCTGAATATATATAATATAAAAAGAATCGGTTTTGCTTTTGAATGTTTTATGCCGTATATAACGCTTTCAGCGATCTTTTCAATATTGCCTTCTTCAATAATCTTTTTAAACGCTTTTTCCAGAGTTCCGTCATAATCAATTTGATTAGCGGCTGCCGCTCCAAAAATTAATAAATTAACGACAGGATCAATGTAATAATCAGTAAAAATATTCATGCTCATGCCTGAATTTAATTTATTAATATTAATCGCTATCTCATCCGCTTCCTCCTGCGTCTTGCTGTAAAATGAAATCAAATTTTGATTTTTTGCCTTAAAATTATATTTTTCCAGAATATTTCCGCAGTGCGTTAAAATTATCATCTCCTGTATTTCCTGTTTTAAGCCGCCTCCATTGTTTTTAACAATAATAAATATTTCGTATAATTTTTCGAAGTAGTCTTTCTTTCCGCACAATGCGTATATATTATCATAAGGCAATGAAAAAACAGCATTGAGAATAACAATATATACGGGAAGTAAAAACATCATATCTGTATTTGGCGGGAATTTCATAACATTCAGGATATTTATACATTCGCCTGCCTTTTTTTCCGCCTGGATGCCGCAAAGATATTCGCTTAAACGCTTTACAAAAATACCCGTATCCGCGCCTGTAAGATAAAATTTATTAAAATATTCTTTTAAACCCTGAAGTGAAAGCGGCTGACTCATAAATAAATAAGCGTTCTTTTTATTACAGAAATCTTTTATTATAGATTCGTTTTTATTTACATTTTCAAATTTCAAGATCATTTCAGGAATATTTCTTTCAGCATTAATATAAGCTTTAATAAATTCATCCTGAGATGAAGCGATTTTAATTAAATGCAATAAATATTCGAAAGCAATATCAATTTGGGGCTGCAAACGCCGCAATATCTCAAACGAAAATTGTATATTTAAAGGTTTTATTTCCGAATCAACCGTTTTTTTAACAATAACGGAGAGCAATTGCGCCCCTAAATTGCTAATGCTTGAATTTGCGGAATTTATTAATAAATCAATGTCAGATATTGATTGGCGTTTAAAAGCGGCGCTCATTATTAAATAAAGCGCTTTTCTCTCTTCTTGATTATTATTTGCCTGCAGCGAATTCTTTACATCATGTAAATTTACAATATGATCAAACAACACAAATATTTTAACAAAGGAATTCTGCGTTTGTTCAATATAATTATCCAAGCCTATTGCCTTTATATAATCATAATAACCGTCAAATATAAAGCCTGCTTTTAATTTAAGATCGTCACGGAAGCCAACCGCGTTATCAATGCAAATTCCAAGTTCTGCGGCATTATTTAAAACCATTTCTATAATGTTGTTTTTTTTGCTTGCCGCCGGCACATTTTTATAAATAAAGCCGTAAATTTGCAGCTTCTGATTTGCGTTAAAATTAAACTGCGATTTTTTTACCCAAAAATTATTTGCTATAAATTCAGTTTCATAACTTACGCGATCTGCCAATAAAACCGAGTTTAAAATTTCATCATTGTTCTCAAAATTCGCATAATCTTCCTGATAAATATTTAACAAATCTGACGCTTCATTAATATCAACAGGACAAGAAATCAATATTTTATTAATTTTATCAACAAAATTTTCTACGTCAGATACGCCGGAAGAAAGCAATTTTATTATGTTACCGGCATATTTTCCAAATTTTACAGAAGCCGGCATAATATTTTTTTGAAAATCAAAAGCATAACGCCCTCTCTGCGCGTCCTGCGAATAGTTGAACTGCGAACTTTCAGCCCGATTTACCCTTACTTGAATGCGGGATGACGCGTTTCCGGGCGCTATAGTATTTGTAAAATGCGAACAAACGCTGGTTTTATTCTGCATTTCCTTAGGCAAACACAGACTTAACATTTTAAACCAATATTTTATATTTTTAAAATCATCGTTAAAACTTACGGGATTATCGCTTGTTGAATTAATAAATGATTCGATTAAATATTTTAATTTATCCCTGCGGTCTTCCGTAAAAAAATTTATAACTTCTTCCAGCTGCATACTGCCGCTTTCAGGTATTTCTTTCTTTTGCAAATCGTCAGGAATTGCGTCATCATGCCATTCTTTCCTTGTCAGTATTCGTTTAAAGACCGCGTCTTCAATAAAGCTGTACGGCGCTAAAATTCCGGACTTTTCAAAAACAAAAGCATGGATAATATAATTGCCCCACCGCGTATCATTATCGCTGTAAACGCGGCCTACATAACATACCTGCGACAGGCAGACGCGCCCTGAAGAAAGAAAGAAATAGCCGAATTTTTTCGGGAATTTTTCTTCTATTTCCTGATCTGTAGGCTCAAAAGGCAGACCGGACGGCGTTTTATACATCATTACATCGCGGATTTCAGCGCACTCTGCATCCGTAATGTCATTTGTTTTTGAAAAAACGCTGAACGCGCCGTTTCGATCCTTCCCGCAAGCGGTATAAATATATTGGCTAACTAACATTTATTTATTCCTCCTTAAGATTGATTAGTTTATCGCTTTACTGATTACCCTGCTTTTCTTTTCCAGAAGCCAAAAGAATGGTTCTTCAACTTTTGACGACGCAAAAGGCTTTCCATTTTCGATATGCCCCAAAGCGCTGCAGGTAAAGAACTGTATGCTTTTAAACCGTGATTTTAAATTATTCAGAAAATTTTCTTCATTATATTTTCGTAAAAATTCCCCGCACAATTCATTTTGTGTTTTATATATAGTCTTAGGCTCATTATCCGGCGCTCTTTTACGAACGGCGCTTTCGCCTATCTTTGCGTCTAATCCCGGTATATCAACTTTTGTAAATACAACCGCGACATCTGTGCTAAGCATCGCGTTTGCTTTAATACTGAACATATTTTGAAGAGTTCTTACGAATGTTTCTACCATCTCATCAAGGCGCTGAACGCTGCCTTTATATTCATTTATTTTAATTTCTTTTGATACATCTTCGCGGTAATTCGGAATGGAAAGCGGATCAATAATCAATATAAACGCGTTGGCAAACCGCAGTCCTATCTGCTTTTTAATCTCATCGCCTCCGAGCCGCACGTCAAAAAGCTCTCCTGCCACATCGCATAACGAAATTAATTGTTTTGTAGCTTTTCTTGGAGTAAGAGAAAATTGATAATATCTTAACCGGTGATCTGTCGTCTTTTCAGGCACATATCCGTTTGACAGACGGCTGCGATTTTCCTTATATTCATCAAGCCCGTTATCTTCATAGACAAACTCCAAACCATATCTTGACCGTGAATTTTTTTCAAGCGACATCATAATCATATTGATATAACAGGTTTTTCCTGAACTGGGTCCGCCAATAACAGGAATACACCATGACGCCTGCAAGCCGCCGTCTTTCACATTGCAGTTACATTCAGAATTAGGACATCTGGCTTCCAATCTTTGCCTGCCGTTAAAAAATGTCGTTGGAAGTTTTTTACCGCAATTGCACTTTCTGTATAAAATACCATAAATACCGGGACGCAGCCTTGTATGCTCGTTATTACATTTCGGGCAAATATATACCGGCATATAATAATGATCCTGACAAACCGGACAATGATTGGCTATTGCGTTTATGGAACAATACAGCCTGTCTGATAAAATAATTATTACAAAAAACACCGAAGAAAGAATAAATATTGACAGCAGAATCGTTATTTGAAATACGGCTATAAAAATACAAATTAATGGGGTAACTAAAGAACAGAAAACAAGGCGTGAAAAATAAAAAACAAGCATAAAAGCGTTTGGTATGCATGTAATTAACGCCAAAAGCTTATTATCAGAAAATTTATCTTTTATTTCGTCCCATGATTCTTCCATTCCGTCTTTGCTTCTGCTGATAACATCGCCGCATTCTGAAAATGATCCTGAGATAACATCAGCCAAATCGACAAATCCGCCGTGAAAAAAATAACTAAGTTCCGCAGGTTGTTTACGTTTCATCCTTTATCCTTACTTTAAAATTAAATAGTTTATTAAGAAATAAGCCGCGGCGATTATATATAACAACAGCATTAAAATAAAAACATATGTAATAATTAACATAGTAACTTTAAACGCGCGGCTGCTGATATTGTTATTTATTGATATCACATAACTTCTTATGCCGTAAAATACGCCGACCAGCAAACCTACGCCGCATCCAACTCCGAGTATGATGAGGAAACCTATCGCTACATACGGAAAAATAAATATTATCAGTTTTATTATTCCGTAAATGATTAAAATGGCAATTCCAATAAGAATTAAATTTCCCATCAAAATCTCCTAATTCGCTAAAGTTTGTATATATTTATTTTTAGACAGAAGCCATAAAAGCGGATCCAGAACCCGACGCGGACGAATGCCGCTGCCAATAATATTTTCGCTGCCAGGATTACAGCCCAATGCTGATACGCCAAAGAAAGCAAGCTCTTCAAATTGTCCTATTTTAATTTTTAAATCTTTGTTTTTATCAAGCAAGTTTCCTATTAGGGCCTTCATATGATTATTCGTATCTTCAAAATCTGATTTTATAAATACTCCGCGCTCAATGTGTTCGGATTCTTCTCTTAAACAACTGTCTTTAGGTAAAATGTCATATTGTTCCAAAACGTCAATTTTAGTAAACACCAGAGCAAGAGGCGTTTTTATCTTCCCTTTTAGGTTATTTTCATGTTTCCTTATTAAATCTTCAATTCGCTCTAAAACAGTATTAATACTGGTATTTTCTTCCGGAAGCGAGTTGAAACCTTTAGCTTTTAGATCTTCCCTGATTTTCGGATCCTGCAGAGGATCTAAAAGTAAAATGATTCCGTGCGCATTCACGATATATTTATTGTATATATTCATCATTTCCGGCCTATCTAAATTCTCACCCGCTGTATCATAGAAAGTTAACGCCGCCATATTAGTGATCCTGCTTTTAGCGTCTAAAAATCTTAAGGGAAATATAAGAGGCGGCACTTCTCCCGCGTCAGTTCCTCTGACAGTGCGTCCTTCCTTGTATAAAGGACGAAAATACCATTCATTATAGGCTTCCATTGATTCTTTACTGCAAGCCATTGAAAGCGAACAATTAAACGGGCTTGTCATTTTTTCTCTTATCTCGTTAACCAGCACCCCGATATAATTGGATTTTCCTGACTGCTTAGCTCCTAAAAGAGCGATCGGCAGGCTTTTTATTGATAAAAACTCAATCGGAATCTCTTTATCGGCATTATCATAACAAAAAAGCTGCTGCGCCGCTTCTTTACATTCAAGACACTTCTTTTTATTGGCAGCCGGAATCCAATCATATCCTTTATTATCATCATATTTTTGAATTCCAAACTTGCATTTTTTATCAGTGTTTCCAATAACATTGTAAGAACATTTTAAACCGCAGTCTGCAACGCTATGTTCTGCATAACAGTAAGGACACGTAAATTTTCCGCTTCCGTATTTTATTTTGGAAATAAAATTACCGACAATCTCTTTCATATTTATCTTCCTTCTTAATTAATATTATTTAATAAACATTAAAGTTTAAAACTTCTTTTTTTATTTTCTATTATTATAATAAACTTGTCACTTCTTTAAATTTAATAGATTTATTTACCGCTGACGGAAACAATGCAAATTCCGCGCTTAAAGAAACAGGAGCCGACATAATCGTAATACTCGCGGTATATCCGCCTGAAAACATCCCCTTTTTAAGCTTAAAAGCAGGAACCCTGTCAACAATCTGCCCCTCATCTTTACTTAAAGGACGAGGATCTCCTTTTACTAAAACCAGTTCAGGAATTTCCTCAGGCGTATCAGATTTAAAATTGATTTTTATCGGAAAAGGTTTCTTATTTGATACGTCATGTTTTATTGAAAATAAAACATTTACTTTTTTATTTGCTGATGAATTGTTAGATGAACCGCCGGCTTGCGCCGCAGGCGAAGACGGAGGCAGATCAGGAAAATAATTTTCCAGTTCCGGCAATGTTCCGGCTTCCACCCAATTTTCATCCATACCGGTCATCCAGACCATGGTTTTCTTGCCGTATTCTTCCGCCCGTATCTTATTTATAAAATCTTCACGTTCAAAAGGGCCAATCTTTTTTCCGGCGATTAAGACATAATACTTTGGCGCAACGGGCGCAGGAGGCGCTGTTGGCGCGTTCCCTACAGGCTGCATGTTTGTATTTTGCGCTAAAAACTCCGCTGCAGGAGCCGCTTCCTGAGAGGGAGGTTGAACTGTGTCGTTTTCCATTATTTCTTTTTTGATATTCTCGTATGTTTCCCTGTCCATCATGCCATTCTTAAACATTTCTTCTATTTCGTTTAAATTTTGCTCTAAATTGTTTGACATGGCTTCACTTCCTTATTTTATGCAAATAAAACATACCGCTATCTCTTAATTCTGACAAATCTTCGATAAAATTTGAGTTTTTTCGATTATTATCTTTCAAACGCTGAAACGCCGATATAAACGGCGCTTTTGGGTATAACGACATTGGGTAAATCATTGCCGGCAAACGCGAAATCGCCGATGTATTTAACGCT
>JGI24695J34938_10002145_pt1 | contig 15411 bp, 16 predicted proteins | sample TergutCo191P3_FD_34938 | JGI IMG/M metagenome (IMG submission 34938)
TGTTCTGTTAAAATGGAAAGAAAATTTCTTGTTTCGTCGGATAATTTGTCCAGTATAAATCTTTTTTCTATTCCTTTTGACAATCCCCTTTGAAGCTTTTTCACCGTTATGCGAATACTGGAAAACAGTCTGAACCGCGCCCACTTTTCGCGAAGCTCTTTTAAAACAACGCGTCCTTTCAGCACAAACCAGACTGACGCCGACAGCAGTATAATAATCAGCGCGATTGATCCGTAAAGCATAAACGCGGTGCCGGGTATCGCAAGCGCGGGAGCCGCTCCCGAAAGCCTGCGATCGGTTTTTCCGTCTATTATTGAATTAACGGTTACGGAAAGCCCCGTAAAAATATCTTCATTTATTTTAATTTCAGGTAACACGATTGTGCCGGGAACAAACGCGGTAAATTCGATTATCAGCCTGTTTCCNGCCGTGCGNCTTTCAAGAATTATTTTATTAAAATCGATATTTTCATGCGAAGGGAAATCTTCCCTGTCCATAACTATATCGCTTTTATTTTGCGGCGACGGAGGCAGAGGCAGAACCAGCGTAGCCGGATCGCCGACATAAATCTGCCGCGGAATTAAATACGCGCCGAAATTCTGCGCCGCCGCCTTCTGCAGGAACGCGCCGCATATCATCAGTATGAACATGAAAAAAATTAAAAGTTTTTTTTTCATATTTTTTTCCTGCGCCTGTGAAGGCTTGTGCCGTGATGTCCGAAAAATTTTATTAATGAAGAAGGCGCGTCGTCTTCCGTTGTCAGTTCAAGATAGGAAGCTCCGCACTTCTTGCATTGGGTTTCCCAGTGCGTAGACCTTTCTTCGTGCCATTGCGACCAGCTTTCCCTGAATGAATCGAGTCCCGCCGGAGCTTCCATTCGGATGCCTGTCTCGGGGTCTTCCAGCGTTACAAGCCCCGGAAAGGGCAGGTTCTTAGGATCGCTTATGCGAAGCGCGATAACATCGTGTTTGCGGCAGAGGCTTCCCATTTCCTGTTCCCAGTTAACGCTGTAAAAATCGGAGATTAATACAACAAGCGATCTTTTTTTTAGAAGCCGAAGCGCTCCAGTTAACGCGGACGCGATGTTGCTGCCATGTTGATTTTTGCGCTGCGTTACATTGTTCTGATAATGAACAGCCGCCATAACAAGGGCCATTAAAGATTTGCGCCCCTTGCGCGGAGTAAAAACTTTTTCTACATCCATGTCAAAAAACAGCGAGCCTACCTGCTGCCCGGTGTGTTCCGCGGAGAACGCAATCATCGCTGTTGATATCAGCGCCTGTTCGTAGGGCGTTAAACCAATCCGCGCGATATGCGATCTGTGCATCGAAGGAGAAACGTCAAGCAGTATCAATATTGTCAGCTCACGCTCTTCCCTGTACATTTTTACAAACGGATTTCCGAAACGCGCGCTTGCGTTCCAGTCTATCGATCTTATGTCATCACCCGGTTCATAATGGCGGGCTTCATCGAACTCCATCCCCTGTCCCTTAAAAACGGATCTGAAGTTGCCCGCGAGCATTTCTTCCGCGAGACCGCTGGAAAGAATGGGAAGGCTGATGATTGTGCGCAGTAAATCGCCGGTTTCCATAGTTTAACCAAATTGATAATTTTAATTTCAGGGAACAGGAACATGGCTTAAGATTCTTGCGATCACGGCGTCCGCGTCCATTTCTTCCGCTTCGGCTTCGTAGGAAAGAACAATCCTGTGCCGCAGGACGGGAAGCGCCATCGCCTTAACGTCTTCCGGGCTTACATAATTATGCCCTTCAAAAATGGCAAGTATCCGGCAGCATCTGTAAAGCGCGATAGAAGCCCTTGGAGACGCGCCGAATGACACATAACGGTATACTCCTTCCTTTGATTTCGCAGGCCGCGTCGCTGTTACTACCGACACGATATATTTTACAATTTCTTCATCAACATGAATCGAATCCGCCGCGTTGCGCAGAAACATCAGTTTGTCCGTATCAAGAACAGGCGTTAAGCCGCTCCCTTTTCCCGCGTAGCCTGTGCTGAGCGGCTGGCTGTTTTTTACTATATTAAGTTCTTCAATCGGCTGCGGATAAACAACAAGGAGTTTCATTAAAAAACGATCAAGCTCCGCTTCGGGCAGCGTGTAAGTGCCTTCATGCTCGATGGGATTTTCCGTCGCAAGGACAAAAAACGGATAGGGCAGAGTATAGCTTGTTTCGCCGATTGTCACCTGTTTTTCTTCCATTGCTTCGAGCAACGCGGACTGAACCTTCGCGGGTGCGCGGTTAATTTCATCCGCAAGAATCAGATTGGCGAAAACAGGCCCGCGCCTTACGGAAAACCGCGCGTTCGCCTGTTCCCAAATCATCGTTCCCGTTAAGTCCGCGGGCAAAAGATCGGGGGTAAATTGAATTCTTTTAAAATCAAGACCTGTAATTTCCGCGAGGCTTTTTATAGCAAGAGTCTTCGCAAGACCCGGCACGCCTTCCAGCAGTATATGCCCGCCCGCGACAAGCGCGGTTAAAAGTCCGTCGATCATTTCCTTCTGACCGACAATCCGCTTCGCCATTTCTTTTCTGCATTCTGAAATAATCGCGGCGCATCTGTCCAAATCTTCTTTTAATATCATGTTAATTTATTTTGAACCAATTATATGCGATAGTCAAGAAAGCCGCGGATTTATTGTCTGCGTCCGCCGCTTTAATTGACATCATTCAAAAAATATGATAAATTTCCGATTAAGCGGTTTTTTCCGTGTATATTCTTATTTTATGGAAGAAAAGTGAAAAGGAATTTTATCAGCGGCGGCGCCGCAGTTTTGTTTGGCGCGCTTATTGCTCTTGGTCCTCAGTATTTGTTTAAAATCTGCACGGTTCACGAAGCTGGCGCGGCGTTTTGTTATTGGGTAGGACGGGCTGAAATCAGCATGGGAATTTTAATTGCCGTACTTGGCATTTGCATGTTTATATTTTCCGATGTAAAAGTGCAGCTGGGATTATCCATAGGGATATTTTTAACCGGCATTGTTGCTCTTCTTATTCCGCAGGATATGTTTTTCGGCGTTTGTAAAGACGCAGAGATGTCATGCAATAAATATACTCTGCCTTCGTTAACGGTTATCTGTGCTGTTTTGATAATCGGCGCTATTGTCAATATGATGTTACTGGAGAAAAAATCAAGATCATGAAAAAAACTATTTTATTCAGCGCTATTATCGTTATTTTGGGCGTACTTATTTCAATCGGTCCTATTTTTATTTTTAAAGGCTGCGCCGCGGGCTGCTGTTCAGNATATCCTGAATGTTTCTGGATGATTAAAGCAATGCAGGGGCTCGGGATGATAATTACCGCGTTAGGTATTTTCTATGTAATATACAATGATCCCAAAATTCAATTGGGAATGACAATTTCAATATTCTTTACAGGCATTATAACTCTGCTTTCCGCTCATGTGATTCTGCACGGATGCGAGCTTAAATCCATGGAATGTAATCTTGTCACTGTTCCTGTTCTGACAGGTCTTGCCATCGCGGTTATTGTAGTTTCCGGAATCAAGTTCGTTTCCTTAAGAAAAAGCTGATTGTAAATATAAAGGAAAAAATGCAGAACATTAAATTGAACACAGGCATATTGTCTTTTAAAAACCTTCTTGCAAAACCGGTTCGTACCGCGTGTCTTATGCTGGTTGCCGCCGTTCTTGCGTTTACCATTTTCGGCGGATCAATTATTGCCCTGAATCTCGGGCAGGGTCTTTCCGCGATTACCAACCGTTTCGGCGCCGATCTGATGATCGTTCCGCAGGACGCCTCCGACATGGCGCAGACCCTGCTTCTCCGCGGAGAGCCCAATAATTTTTATTTTGACGCGGGCGTTTACGATACAATAATCCGCACCAGCGGCGTTGTTAGCGCGTCGGCTCAGTTTTACCTTGCTTCTCTTTCTACCGCCTGCTGCGACGAAGAAGTTCAGATTATCGCGTATGATCCTGAAACCGATTTTGTTGTTCAGCCGTGGATTGCCGAAAAATACAGCAGCAGCGTGCTGGACGGCTACATTGTCGTAGGCAGCCGTATCGATGTAAGTTCTAAAGGAACGATCAGGCTGTTTAATATTGATTTTCCGGTCGCCGCGCAGTTATCGCCGAGCGCAAGCGGTTTTGACACATCGGTTTTCATGACGATGAACACAATGCGGGATTTGATCGCGCACAGCCAGATGCTTGATATTGATTTTCTAGCTGACAATTTTCAAGACGGCATGGTCTCTTCAATTCTTGTAAAAATTGATCCTGAAGCTGATTCCGCGGTTATTGCGCATAACATTCAGGAACAGGCTGATGGCATAGAAGTGATTGTATCTCAGGGAATATTCGGCCGGATCGCGTCGTCATTATCGGGATTTACAAGATATATTCAGATTATTTCCGTTATACTGTGGCTGCTTGCCGTTCTGGTGCTTGCGGCGGTTTTCTACGGCATTATTCATGAACGCAAAAAAGAATTCGCTCTTCTGCGTATTATCGGAGCTGCGAGAAAACGCCTTGTAGGCATTGTGTTATGCGAATCGTCTCTTGCGGGGCTCGCGGGAGGAGCCGCGGGAATCGTTCTTGCGTGCCTTGTAATTTTTCCGTTCGCGAATCTTATCAGCGCCCGTCTTGAACTGCCGTATCTTGACGCGTCGCTTGGAAGCATCGCCTTGCTCATATTGATAAGTCTTGTCATATCCGCGCTTTCAGGGCCGCTTGCTTCGTTATATTCCGCGCTGAAAATCAGCAAAGCGGAAACTTACTTTACCATGCGGGAGGGTGAATAGTTGCTCGAACTGCAGAACCTGACCAAAGAATACAAACGCGGCGGACGCAATTTTAATGCCGTTGATAACGCAAATTTTACCATTAACGCCGGCGAATTTATCAGCATAATCGGAAGAAGCGGAAGCGGTAAAAGCACGCTTTTGAATATGTGCGCAGGGCTAATCAATCCGACATCGGGCAATGTTTTATTTAACGGCACCGATATTTATAAATTTAATGACAATCAGATTTCTCTTTTTCGCAATGAAAAAATCGGTTTTGTTCCGCAGGGGCAGAGCCTGCTTTCCAATTTTACCGTTCTGGAAAATGTTTGCATTCCGTGGTTTTTGTATAAGCGAAGCGGAAACCCCGCGGAATACGCGCTTTCGCTTCTTGAAAAAACCGGAATAGCGGCTCTTGCCGATTCGTACCCGAAAGAGTTATCAGGCGGCGAGCTTCGCCGCGTTGCGATCGCGCGTTCGCTTATTAATGACCCGCCGCTTTTAATCGCTGATGAACCGACCAATGATTTGGATTCCGAAACAACAGCGGATGTTATGAAACTGTTAAGCGCAATCGCGGGCGGCGGCACAGCGGTTTTAATTGTCACTCACGAGCTTGATACATTATCGTACGGCAATAAAACATACGCGATGAATAACGGCGTTCTGTCTTTGAAAGTGTAATAAAATTCTGTATGGCGCTGTAACGATTTGTTTTACGGAGGTGTTTTTATGAAAAAACTGAATATAACAGGTTTTATAATAATCGCGCTTGGCGTACTCGCTCTTTTTGTTACNGCGGTTTTTTTCCATTTCTTTGTTTATGAAGAAGACGGAAAAATTCACGGCGACTGGCGTTCCAANGAATCATTAATGTATTTNGGCACNGCAAGGATCATATCNCAGATTTCCGGGTGTGTAATTGCTGTGGGAATTTTATTATTTTTAATCGGCCAGGAAAAACAGGCAAGAAAACAAAACATTACAGAAATTTTTATCATCATACTCTCCGCCGCCGCAATCATCGGTTCATTAAATTATTTTTATCCGTGCACTGAAGTTATGCGGATGAACGACAGGCCCATGCGCTGTTACTGGACAATGAAAGACATGCTTGGCGTTATGGGAGCAGTCAGCATAACCGGAGTTCTGATGCTGCTTTTTAACANGTCAAGAGATTTTATTAAAGGCCTTAACTGCTCTGTAATTACGCTTGCATGTTTATATCTTTTAATACCTTCAAAATTAACCGGGTACTGCCTTTCTGTCATGCCGTGCGTTGAAAGATACAGTCCGTTTGCGTTCATGATGGGTTCGCTTGTGCTTATTGTCGCCGTGATTAACGCCATCATGCTTTTTAGAGGCGCGAGAAAAAAGAATAANTAAATATGGAGATATAATTATCAATGAAAAATTTACAAAAGAAGACTATATTTTTAACAGCTGTTTTAACTGTGTTATGCGCCATGACAGNNTTTGCGAACGGAAATACGCAGCAGCAGCGGAACGCGTTAAANCAGAGAAAGCCGTCTGTTACCAATCAGGATTTGGTTATTCCAATCGCGGATTTGAATGANTATNTCAATTTTTATCCTGTTGTAATTGACGGGCTTCAAATGGAAATAATGGCTGTTAAAGCGCCGGACGGCTCNATACGCACCGCTTTTAACGCGTGTCATTACTGCTATCAAAGAAGCGATGATCCTAAAGTGCTTGGTTATTTTATGCAGACAACAGGACCTTTGCTGGTTTCCTTGTGCGGAAGCGAAAGAACATACACTATGGATAAAATTCAGGTTTCTTCCGACGCATGCCACCCTGAGCCGATCGCGGCCGCAAACAGGACCGCGTCTTCTTCATCTGTTATCATTACGCGGGAATATTTACAGCAGGCAAAAGCCATATTCGCAGATATGAAACTGCTTAACGAAAAAGGAAGCTGCTGCGATTAATTGCGCATAATAAAATGAATGCCATTATACAGAAAATAGTTTTAATACCGGCTTTTTTTTCTATAATTTTTTATTTATCGTTTCCTGTCGTTTTTTCCGGAGCTGACTGTTTTGATGATTGCCAATGCTGCTGCGATGAACTTAGAAATATTAGCGCCGGTTCTGATTGCTGCGCGGCGCAGGAAGCGGCTGCATCTGTTATTTCCGGCGTCTGCTGTTTTAATGAACAGTCTCATATCGCTCATTTTACCCTGCCCAAGAATCACAGCCATCAGAATTCGCCATGTGATTTTAATTCTTTTATTTTTAACAATCAAAATTTTGATATATTGTCCGGTGTAATTCAGGAAGAAGGAATTTCGCCTGTAGATATAGTCAATTTTATTTTTAAACCGCCGTCTGCATAAAAATTTTAATAACCGGATAGTTTATTTAATTGTCTCGAAGTTTCAAAACGATAGTTTTGAAAAACACTTACNCTGTTAAAATTTATATATTAGGAGAAATGTATGAAAAAGATTTATAAAATTATTATTGTTATGTTCATAGCNGNAATTTTTNTTTCCGGCTGTAAAACTCTTGAAGGNTCGAACGCTTCAGGAAATCAGCTTGCAGCGCCAAAAAATGTAAAGATCGAAATTTCCGCCGGAAGATTAATGTCAGTAACATGGGACGCNGTNCCGAACGCGCAGGGTTACATGATTATTACGACCAGTGCAGGCTGCGGTTCAGGTAACAGAACTATAGATACGAAGGAAGGCACTGCCGTCGCGACANCAACCGGCAACAATGCAATATTTGANGATTTNAGAAACGGCGCTGTTCAAATTAAGGGAAATACCAGAATTGAAATAACCCTGATGCCGGAATGGAATATCCCCGGTGACAACACGTCAGGCAGGAATGAAGACGCAATAATGGCAACATCAGTTACCGCCAAAGTTATGGCGCTCGGCGGAAATGTTTTAGATCGTGAGTACATCGATTCAAATTATTCCGATGAAGTAACATTTATAATTAAAAATTAATGAAATAATTTAAAAGGCTGGTTCAGGATANTATGCCAGGCCAGCCTTTTAAACTTAGCAAGCATAATTACTATTGACATAGTTTGGTCAATTTAATANAGTAAAATAACTTGCGGGGCTGTAGCTCAGTTGGCTAGAGCGCTTGAATGGCATTCAAGAGGTCAGGGGTTCAATTCCCCTTAGCTCCATCAGATTTAATGAATACTGTTAAAATTTTAACACATCAATTAAATAATGAAAACTTAGTAAACGCAACAAAGCTAAGGGGAATTGAAACTTTTTTACGGCCTGATGAAGCCAAAGGCTTCGTAAGGTAAACGCGCATGGAAGCGCGTTTAGTAAAGAAGGCGGCCTATAACCCCGAAGCAGGAGCTGAGGGGTGAAAGGCAATTCCCCTTAGCTCCATCTCATAATTCCTTATGTTATAAGGAGTTAGCCTACCCGACAACGGATGGCGTATCACACAAATACCTCAAAGTGACACTTGGAGTGACACTTTTTGGTAAGACATCTGCGGATGTCAGGAGTGCATATGCGTTGTCCATTTACATTATTCAAAAGAAAAACTGGAATTGGTCTCATCTGGTATGTTCGTTTTTGGAATGAGAAAGCCAATAAGTATACCTCTGCTCGTTCTACTGGAATCATTGCCGAAGGTAAGAAAGAAAGGCGTAGGGAAGCTGAACTAAAAGTAAATGAAATGCTTTGCGAAATACGTTTTGAAATGGAAGCTGTTGACAACCTCTTTATTTCTTATCTCGAAGATTTTTGGAAATCTGACTCTCCTTATGTTAAGGAATGTGCGGTACTAAAGAAGAAGCCTCTCTCTGCTTATTATGTTCATCAGAACGAAGTAAATGTAAAACTTCATGTAAAGCCCTTCCAAAAATTTAAGAATATTACCTTGCGTGAACTAACAGCCGGAATTATTAAAGACTGGATGAGTTGGGCTACTGAAAATAGTATTTCTAATCGCACTATTAATTCTGTTTTAAGCACTATGCGAGTTGCTGTCCATTATGCTGTTGAACGTGAAGAATTGGACAAAGACCCATTCAGGAATGTTAAGGAAGCTGCTGACAGCCCTAAAGAAAAAGGTGTTCTCTCTTTTGCTGAAAGAACAAAGTTGATAAATGCCAAGCCCACCGATCCGCTTTCAAGATTGGCTGTGCTTCTTGGTCTCCTCTGCGGAATGAGACGCGGTGAAGTCCGGGGCTTGAAGTGGGGTGATTTTGATAATGGTCTGATTAACCTTACTCATAACTTTGTAAGTATTGAAGGGCTGAAAAAGCCTAAGCGTGGAAAAGAACGAACTGTGCCTTATCTTGATGTTGTTGAGAAAGCCCTTGAGGATGTCCGTAGAATAGCCGTCCGCCCCTTCGCCAACAATTATGTGCTTGAAAGCCTTGATTGCCCTGGACAACCTATGGGTGAGACTTTTTTCCGTAATGCTGTAAGACGTGAACTTGAAAACATTGGTATATCTGCTGGGAAGAAAGCTACAGAAGACAGCCTCTCTATTCCAAGCGAACAGAAGAAACGTAATCTGACCTTCCATAGCCTGCGCCATAGTTTTATCACTCTTGGCAGGCTTGACGGTATTTCTGACCTTGAAATACAGGCTGTTGCCGGACATTCCACCCGAAGGATGATGGAACACTATAGCCATGCCGAAAAGGTTATTGATTTTAGGGCTGTTAAAGAGAGGATGGATAGGGCGGTGGGGATGTAGGGGACTCTTTACATATAATAACTCACCTTACTCAAAGGCTTGTTTTCAGTTTAAAACAAACCTTAAAAGTGAGTCAAAATGCCTCAATTTATGCCATTATAAGGCAAATTTTAAGTCTCTATATGACCTCTTGCGTAACATTAGTAATAATATATTACATTTCTCTTGCACTTCTTAATAGAATATGTAATTAATAAGGTATGTTATTTTCCATTTTTTTCTTTAATAAAAATTTTTGGAAAGTTTGCCTAAAATATAACAAGGATATTATATGCCAGATAATGAAAACAAAATTGTTGATGAAATTAAAAATGAGTTGATAAAATACTCGTCAAAAACTAAAAGTAGAATAATTGAAAAAGTAATTTTAGCCGCATTAGGTAGCATACCATGGGTAGGAGCATTATTAAGTACAGCAGCAACTTTCAAGACAGAAGAAGCCTCAATAAAAACCTCAAGTTTACAGACAAAATGGTTAGAGGAGCATGAGTTAAAATTAAAAAAATTATTGATAACATTAGCAGAAATTGATGAACGTTTTGCGTCTATCGGCAATCAAATAGAAGAGCGCATAAATTCTGAAGATTATCTCTCTTTAGTGCGAAAATCATTCAAGGTCTGGGATGATTCAGATACTGATGAAAAGAAAAAATATGTATCCAATTTATTATCTAACTCAGCTGGGACAAAATTATGCTCTGATGATGTTATACGATTATTTGTTGATTGGCTAAGAATATATCACGAGCTTCATTTTGCTGTTATGCGTGCAATTTATAAAACACCAGGGATTACAAGATACGAGATATGGATAGAATTACGAGATGAAAATTTGCCTAGAGAAGATTCTCCTGAAGCCGATTTGTATCGATATATAATTAGAGAACTAAGTACCGGCGGAGTAATAAGACAAGCTAGAAATACGACTGAAGATGGACGCTTTATAAAAAATAGAACTATTAAACGTTCTCCTAGAGGAATGATTGGTACAATGGAGTCTGCATTTGAAGATACAAAACAATATGTTCTAACCGAATTAGGAAAACAATTTGTTCATTATACAATGAATGATGTAGTAAATAGAATTGAAGCTAATTGACTATATTTAAAACAATTTAAAGATGTTATGTATAGAGCCATCAAGCACGATATATTTTTATTAAATTATTGGAACTAAAAAATGTTGAAATTAATTAAACAATATTTTGTAGATCATGACAATGACTACATTGTTTATAAAAAATATTATGAATTATTTAACGAATTAATAAATTTTGAATATGAGTTGATGACTTTTACTGGCTCAAAAGAAGATATCCTTGATTTTAGTAAATCATCAATGTTTTTAAATAATGATCCTATAGAGATTATATGTAAACATACGATAAGAACCAACTGTAAACCTCTATCTGATGAAGAAGTATTGTTATCAGAAAATATAAGTAATTTAATAATATTAGAAAATGTTGTTAAGCAATCTTTGAGAATTTCAAAATTTTCCGGCTTATTAAACGCAAAGGCTCAAGACCGGGAAACATTGGAAAAATATGGATTAGAGGAATATTTTCATGGTAAATATGGGAAACATAATAAGAAATATAACGATTGTACAATTGAAGAATATTGTGAATATCTAAAAAATGATATAATAAATTCAAACAAAGTAAAAAGTGCTGTTTATCATGTATGGTCAAATCGTTATTATTTTATTAATTATGATTGCAGCCATCGATTAGCGGTTTTGAACCATCTAGATATTATTTATAATCAAAACATATTATTAGATTTAGAGTTAGAGGAAAGAACACTAGATAAAAAATGTGCGAAAATAATATTTGAAAATTTTGTTGGAATAATTACAGTAGGTAAGACTTATTCTCTTTTATCTAATTTGTTAAAACAAAATAAAGTAAATGTATTACTTGAAAATATTACCCCTATGGATGATAGATTATATATTCTGTGGATAGAAAAATCAAATGATAAAATACTTTCTGATATTATAAAATTTACAGAACTATTACCATCGAATATGTGCTATGAGATAAGCAAGGAATTAAAAAAACATATATCATAGTGAATGGATTACCGGATTAAATATTAGGCTTTGTTTTCAGCAGTGTTTTAAAATTAGAAATAATAATACTTTTTGCTTCATCAATTGAAACATTTAAAATGCGTGAAAGTATAGGAAATATTAATTCAACATTCCAAGGCATCATTGTATTTTTATTATAAGAAGTAAAAGGAGCATCGGTTTCTGTCAACAACCTTTCTTTAGGTATTGCAGAAACAAGCAATTGACCTTTTTTTGATAAAAGCATGGGTAGCCCTATCGAAAACCAACAATCTTGCCGTATTGCCTCAACTAGCTCATTTTTATTACCTGAAAACCAATGTAAAATTGGTATTCCTTCAGATTTTTTCAATTCTTCTAATGTTATATTCGCGGCATTTTTACAATGAATAGACATTATTCTTCCACCATTATTTTTAATTTTCCCTAAAATGAGTCTGAATATTGATAACTGTTTTTCAAATGATTCCTTATACTCATAACTTCCATCCAAACCAATTTCACCAATATATTCTACACTTGGAAGCAATTCGTCAAATAATTCGATTTCATTATATCTTTGATTAACAACTTGTGGATGAAATCCTAGTGCGGTCTTTATTTTATTATTTATACTACATATCTTATTTGTGATTTCCCAGGCTTTAGGAGTTGTGGTTACAGAAAGTATATAGATATCATATTTTCCACAGTCATTAATGATTTCTTGTGGTCTGTCAAATAAATCTATATGACAATGCATATCTATAAGCATTAAATCTTTATACCTATAGAATTAAAGTATTTATTAACTTCTAAAAGTCCGTCTCGAAATACTTTTTCATATTTATTAATATCTTTGTGTGGTAATGAAGCGTTTTTTAAGATCCATGAAGTTACATTATCTGTATTTAATTTTTTAATTGCTAACATAAGAGATTGAATATCATCGCTTTTTACAGGATTACTTAATAGTGAGAGAATATCATTGTAAAAGTAATCATCCCTTTCCATAATTTTACCTGCGTGTAAAGCTGCGCGTCTTATAATACATGGTACACATACACCACATTGTTTATTCCTTCGATGCCAATGACTACAAGATACTGAATAATTATATACTTCAGATAATATTTTTTTATCCTTACAATCAACTACCATTTCACCTTTTGTTTTAAATTGATACGGATTACGAATTCTGCAAGGCAAACCAACTGAATGCAAAATATTACTCATAGATTCTATAAAATATGGATGTGTCGTTCTTGTGCTTAATGAACCTATACGTCTTTTAGTTAATGGAGCATTTAAAGATATAAATCCATTTTCAGGAATTATTAGTTCCAATTTATTATTTTGAGTTACAGATTCTAAAATACAAACTGATAGTATCCCAAAAGCAATAAAATTAAGACTTCGCGTCCTCATTGTTATATCAGATAAACCAGAACCTCTTAAATGTGGATCAGCATTAAACTGATAATGTTGCATCTCTTTTGAGAGACATGATTTTATATTATTTTGGCATGATTTATCTGCTCTATATGCATGGCTTACTAATAAAGGTTTATTACCTTCTTGAATTAAATCTATTACTCCAATAGCAGAATCAAGTCCCCCAGAAAATAATGAAACACAATTTAGTTTGTTTAATTCACACCATTTTTCAGAAAGTTGATGTTTTGTTGGTACTGGTGGTTTTTTACCGCCTTTTGTAAAGTTAAAAGTCCATGCATCTCCGCTAAGATAATATAAAGTTTTTTCTAGTCTGTCTTTCACAAATTCCCACCGAGAAGGCTCGCATAGTGGTAAATCCAAAATAAATTGACGATGCCAACCATCATCAGAATCACTTCTTGAAAAGAATGTATCTGCTGCTGTAACAGCCATAGCAATGCTAAGAAAATCCATGGCATTTTCAGGAATACGAACGCCTTTCCTTTTTATCACCCCCTCTATTGTATTTCCGATATAGGAAGTTCGGTCATTAATTCCAAATATTTGAACAGGAAATATGCTTTTTGTTTGTTTTGGTAGTTTTTTATCATCATGATTAAATATAAAATGTTTCAATTATAGTTCTCCCATTCTTGCCAGACTTCAATAATTATTTGACGCTGAAGATTTACTATTTGTGTTTTAGAAAATGTACGAATGTTGTTTTTAAATTTATTTGCCATTTTTGCATCTGTTAATACTTTTATTAATTCATGTATATCATTTTCCATTTTTATTTTTTCAGATAATGATTTTGTATTATTTAATGAATTTCCAATATTTAATATCACATCGGAAAAAATATTTTCAGTTAAATAATTTACAATGAAATTTGTTAATATATCATCTGTTATACTAGATAACTTTATTTCTGAAATGCCATTAAGCGTTTCAACTAAAGCGTCATTAATTGACGTACGAATTTTTTCGCCATCACCATTTGTTGGTGTCAATGTATCTGCAATAATAGATGCCGCTTCTTCTATTGATTTTCCTGCTAATTGATTGAAATTTAAACTTGGTTCATTTAGCAACGTCTGTCCGGTAGTTAATAAACCAAATAGACTTCCACCTACTTTTGTAATATTTCCAAATCGTCTAGCTGCCACATTAGCTCCACCGGTAGAAGTACGAGCATAGTGTCCTAAAGCAGTTTTTAAGTATCCAGTATTTCCTGATTTTGCATAGTTGGTCATTGAACGCCTAAATTGACCAAAACGACCTTTAGTGGGGATAGGTAATGGCTGTTGTGGGCGATCATCTGCCCAAGGTGGTACAAGTGGAACTTTTGATGACGGTCCCTTGGATGATTGTGATGTTCCCATATTTATCCCTCTCTATACCAATCAAAATTTTTTAAAGCAGCACGAAACCATGGTTTACTTTGTTTTTCTAAATATTTAATAAAAGGAATCAACAGTTTTGCCGCACTTTTTGAAAAATTTGCTAATAAACAAGCACCTGAGAAACCATCTGGTCTATTGTCCCAATTGGATATTTGTCTAAGATGGTCAATTATATTTTCCATTATCATTACTTGTTCGTCATTAGATAATAATGGCAACTCTGATGTAATAGAAGGTGAAGATATATTACTTAGTTTTAAAAGTTCTACAAGAATTTCTCTTGCTTTTTTTGATAGTTTTTTTGTATCAACTCCCAATGAACGCGTTTCTCTTGATAGATAAATAGCAGGGCGTAAATCAATATTACTTAAGCTAGGATCAAGCTTCAACCATTCTAAAACAAAGCTTTCTAACTCTTTACCTTTCCACGATTCAGGTAAATCTCTTTTAGTTTCTTTGTCATCTTTTTCCTGTAAGAACCTTGGTTTCCCTTTTTCAATATCAATTAAACGATAAAAATCAGATACTATATCTGAATCAACACACCTCTCAAAAATTACTAGTTTTGTGATTACCGCTTCATCTAGAGGAATATTTCTCCGTTCACTAATTTGAAAACGCATTTTTATGACATTCAATAAACGTTTTATAATCCTTGGGTTTCCTTGAATCAAAGGAGATGTTGCGAGCAAAGGGGAAATCCTATCCGCAAGTTCAAAATGTCTTTTTAACTTAGCTTGGTCATCTATATCAAAGAGATTCAATAGCACATCACGAGCAATTGGTTCATCTTTCCAAGATGAGCGCAGGTTATTTTCTAATGTTTTGCGTAAGTCTTCTATTCTATCTTTTTTATTTACATACTCCAATGTATAAAGCATGAACAAATAAGCTCTAACTTCACGTATTCCAACCTTAGGAACTCGTATAGGTATTTGAATTAATTTATCTAAGTAATCAATTTGATGCTTATCACTTAACCCTTTAAAGTATTCTTTAACCGAAGCACGAATCATGTCTTCATCTGCTGC
>JGI24695J34938_10002146_pt1 | contig 15411 bp, 10 predicted proteins | sample TergutCo191P3_FD_34938 | JGI IMG/M metagenome (IMG submission 34938)
AACTTAGCTATTAACACACTGTAGCCGTCAAGGGTTACGCTCCTTTTTAATATTTCAGGGTTTCTTCCCTGATTGATGTTGTACACCTGAATCACAACCTCAAGTGGCAACTCAGAGTTTGCAGTGCGCTTCAAGCCTGTAATATTCTTAAAAGCAGTAGAAAGCCTTAGCTCTGTATGATCAGGGTAATCATCATCTCCATTGTACAGGACAATGAACTCAGGAGTTGGGATTTTCACAAGCGATTTACGATAGATGTTCTCTTTCTTAACTATCTTTTCGTATACCCTACCTATGTACATTAATAATCGTACAGGTATGTTTTCGCTTGTTGTTGATTGATGTTCGATTAACACTACGATTCTGTCATCTATTGTGAATGACAGGTCATTGATCTTCTGCATGAAGATAGCGTCTGATAGAGTATTAATGTTCACGATGGCGTCCTTTGGCACCTCGATGCCCTCGATAGCTGAGTAGAGTTCTCGTAATAGCTCTGGGGAGCTAAAGAGCTTGGAGAATACGCTGTCTTTGTAGTTTCTGTTTACGTTCAAGTCCATATATAACCTCACTAAAGTGGTTTACCCGAGTCATCAAAAGATGTCCGGCGGAGAACTTTCTGTGTTAGAAAATTCACTACATATATATGGCGCGAGCGTGCGTGGCGCTTTAGTGAAATTGGTAAAAAGTGAAAAAAATGGCAAGAATTAAATTACATCAATCTAAGCGCAAGGGCAGAGGCGCAAAGCCCCATCGGCTAAGATGGCTGGAATTTTCGGCTAATAAAGTTCAGACCGCTTTGCGGTCTTGAGCATCATTGACTTGGTAAAAATCCAGCCATAGACGCCGCTGGGGCTTTGCGCCTCTACCCTTGCAATTGGTTTAGATAATATAAATAGCAGGATTTATTCTCATAGACGCCCTCAGAGCTTTTCACCCTAACCCTTGTGTTTTTTTGTATTGCACGCAAACCATAGACACAACTGGGGCTTTTCACTCTCACCAATGCGATTGTTTGGGTGATGGTCATAGCAAACTTAGATTAAATAGTTATAAAAAAAAGACAGTTTTACTAAATTTATCTCAGGTAGTGCTTAAATACTCCATCCATTGCTAATAATACTTTTTTATTCATTTCTTTTGATAAGCTGTTTATTAATTTATTATTGTTTTTTGGAATTGTACTTGGCGAATAATTAGACTTGAATAGTTCATATACTTCTATTTCAAGGGCTTCTGCTATTTGGGATAAGATTGCCGGCTTGGGGAATTTTATTCCTCTTTCGATATTACTCAAATAAATAATAGATATATCTGCTCTTTCCGAAAGCTCGGCTTGAGTAAATCTTCGCAGTGTTCTTATTTTTTTTATATTGGCGCCTAATGCTGCCTTTATTTCTTCTCCCTTCATGACTATTGTCCTTTTCAATCTATAAGCATATTAAACAATATGATTTATCTATTGACAAAAATCATTACGGAATATAATATATATAATACGTAATGGATAATATATTTCATTCAGACTACAAAACTAAAGGAGAAACAAAATGGAAAAATGTATTAAGGTGATAAAAATTATTTTCTTTATAGCAATAGTAATGAGTGCTATTATCGCCTGTAGACCACCTCGCCTTAAAGGAACAGTAAGCATAGAAGGCACTCCAAACATTGGGAGTACATTAACAGCGAATATTGCTTCACTTGATGGCAGCGGTATTATTACATATCAATGGCTTAGAGACGGTTCTATTGCTATTGGAGATACAAATTCATATACATTGCAATTGGAAGATAAAGATTCTGTTATAACTGTAACAGTAATTCGTTCTGATAATTCTGGCAGTATTACTAGCACCCCTGTCACAAATCGAGGGTATTTAGGTAGTACTGGTCCAGGTGGCGGTATTATCTTCTATCATGATCCAAATGGTTTTACTATGGTCGATACTGGTGAAAAAGCTTATTACCTTGAAGCTGCGCCAGATAATCAAGAAAAATATACTTCGTGGGCCTCAGAAAATTATTTTGGAAGTAATATAACAGGTACTAAAACACCTATTGGTACTGGTAGAAATAATACAATTATGATTCTTTCAATTGATAACTCTGCACCTGCTGCGAGAGCGTGTGTTGAATATCGAGGCGGTGGAAAAGATGATTGGTTCCTTCCAAGTAAAGACGAACTTAACGAGCTATATAATCAAAGGTATTGTTTTGATATATGGTCAGGATGGTTTTGGTCTTCATCTCAAACTAGTATTTATACCGCATGGGTACAGGATATCGTCCTCTATGGTAGTCTGCAAGAAGGTGTAACATTAAATTGGTACACTGTTCGTGCCATCAGGGCTTTTTAAGGATTAATACCACGCTCGTCACATAACCACAACCCAATCGCAAGGGCAGAGGCGCAACACCCCGGCGGCGTCTATGATATGTGTACCATCCAGAAAAAACGTAATGGCGGGGGTAAAAAGTTTTTTGGGCGTCTATGGCTGGTTTTCTACCAAGTTAATGATGTTCAAGACCGCAAAGCGGTCTGAAATTTATTAGCCATGAATTTCAGCCATTCTAGCTCACAAAACTTTTTACCCCCACCTTGCTTATTTCTGGAAGCTACCAAACCTAGCTGCTGGGGCTTTGCGCCTCTACCCTTGCACCCATATTAATTTGTCTTTTTCCCATTTCCGTTATATAATAAACTGTCTTTTTCAAGAGGCTTTTCCAAAACTTCAGCTTTTGGAAAAGCTACCATAGATTTTAATGAAAAAGTGGTCGTTAGAACACTTTTTCAAGAGCTTTTTCCGAAACTAACCGAGTTTTAGAAAAAGCTCACAAGACTTTATTTTCCATGTAAGGAGCGATAAATGGCAAGACAGAAAATTACAGAAGCGCTAAAAAGCGGGAAAGTGCTGATTTCTGACGGCGCATGGGGAACTTTTCTTCATATAAAGGGATTAAAACCCGGTGAATGTCCCGAACTGTGGTGCGTTAACAAGCCCTCTGAGGTTTTGGATGTGGCGAAAAATTATATTGACGCCGGAGCGGATATGGTCGAGACAAACAGTTTCGGCGCAAGCAGTTTTAAGCTTGACCACTACGGACTTGCTGATAGGGCTGCGGAAATCAACGAAGCGGCGGCAAAAATTTCCCGCGAGGCGGCTGGCGATAATAAATGGGTAATTGCTTCTATCGGACCTACCGGAAAAATGCTCGTTACTGAAGAAGTAACAGAGCAGGAACTTTACGACGCCTTTAAGACGCAGGCTGTCGCTTTTGAAAAGGGCGGAGCCGATGCCGCATGTATCGAAACAATGAGTGATATCGAAGAAGCGTGTCAGGCTGTTAAGGCTGTAAAAGAAAATACAAAACTGGAAGTTATCTGCACATTTACATTCGAAAAAACCGTGCAGGGTGAATACAGAACAATGATGGGAGCAGACCCCGTTTCCGCAATCAAAGCGGTAATCGCAGCCGGCGCAGATATTGTCGGAGCAAATTGCGGCAATGGAATCGAAAGAATGATCGAAGTCGTAACACAAATGAGATCGGCGGAAAAAAATATTCCTATCCTTGTGCACGCAAACGCGGGTCTTCCAAAAAATGTTTCCGGCGAAGTTGTCTTCCCCGAAACTCCTGATGACATGGCGTCGCTTGCGCCCAAACTTGCCGCAGCCGGAGCCAATATTATAGGCGGCTGCTGCGGAACTACACCTGCTCACATTATGGCAATTAAGGAGAGTTTAAAATGATTAAGACTAATTTTTTATCAACCGCAATTGGTTCTATGCCTTTTGAAGATCCGGCTTTCGCTGTAGGCGTTTCGTTAAAATCAATGGACGCGCCTATATGGCCGCAGCTTCCGCGGCTTGGTTTACTGGAACAAATGGAAGTGCAGTATTCGGAAAATATTCCCTGCGCTGTTGTAGACACGGAAAAAAACAGATTGTTTTTTCAGACTGATACCGATTACTCGGAAAAATTCGCGGAGTTTTACGAAAATTACATGACAGCTTCTGATCCTGACGAAGGCACAAAAGATTTTTCATCAATGGCAATCAGCGAAAAATATTCTAAAGGAATTTACGAACTTCTAAAAATATTAAAAGCGAAAGGATCAAAACAGCCGTGGCTGAAAGTTCAGGCAACAGGACCTGTTACATTCGCTCTCTCCATCGTAGACGAAAATAAACGCGCAATGTATTACAACGAAGAATTCCGCGATGTAATTGTAAAAGCAATTTCCATGAAAAGCAGATGGCAGATTCAGCAGTTTAAGCCGTTTGCAGATAACATTATATGCTTTTTGGATGAACCGATTTTATCGGCGTTTGGAAGCTCAACTTATGTTTCTGTAAAAAGAGAAGATGTTGTCAGTATTCTTAATGAATCGATAGAAGCCATTCACGCCGAGGGAGGCATCGCGGGTATTCACTGCTGCGGCAACACAGAATGGAGCATCCTGATTGACGCAGGAGTTGACATCGTAAATTTTGACGCATTTGAATACGGCGAAACAATAGCGATGTACGCCGATCACGTTAAACGCCATCTTGAAAAAGGCGGTGTTCTTGCCTGGGGCGTTGTGCCGACTTCCGAAAAAATAAGGGAGCAGACAGTAGAATCGCTGGAGAATCAACTTGAAAAAGTAATGGACAATCTCGCGTCCAAAGGCATCGATAAAAGTTTAATTACCCAACAGGCGATTATCACTCCTTCGTGCGGAACAGGATCGCTTGCGGCGGCGGACGCAGAAAAAGTATTTTCGCTCATGGCGGATTTAACCAAACGCATGAAAGAAAAATATAAATTTTAATGAAGATCGCTGTTTCCGGCAAAGGCGGCGTTGGTAAATCTACCATTGCCGCCGCCATTGCTTTAACTCTTGCGCAAAAAGGACAGAGAGTTCTTGCCCTTGACGCAGACCCTGACGCAAATCTTGCCGCCGCTCTTGGTATTCCAGGAAACGCGCAAATCACTCCAATTTCCAGACAGATTGAGCTAATAGAAGAGCGCACAGGCGCAAAAGTTGATCAATACGGGCAGGTTTTTAAATTGAACCCCGAAGTAGGTGATGTAGCGGAAAAAATCGCGTTTTCGCATAACGGTGTTGATTTGCTCGTGCTTGGAGCCGTAAAAAGAGGCGGCGGAGGCTGCGCATGCCCGGAAAATGTTTTTATAAGAGCGCTAGTTACAGACCTTGTTCTTTATAAAAACGAAACGCTCATCATGGACATGGAAGCCGGAATTGAGCATCTTGGCAGAGCGACAGTAACCGGCGTTGACGTGATGATAATCGTAGTAGAGCCCGGGCGGCGTTCACTGGATTGTGCGAAAACTGTTGTCGAAATGTCGAAAGAAATCGGGCTAAAAAATTTTGTGATTGTCGGAAATAAAATTACGAATGAAGATGATAAAAGATATATAACAGAAGAGATCACACTAAGGCACAGAGGACACAGAGGACACAGAGACACGGAGAATGTTAATGAAGAAATATTTTTTCTTCCCTATTCTGAACAGATTAGGAATAGCGACAGGGATGGTGTCTCGGTTTTTGATGGAATGAATGACGTAGAAAAAGATGTTATAGAGAGATTGATTGAAAAGATTAATAAAAAATACTAAAATACAGCAATGGGTAAATTAATCGCGATAACAGGCAAAGGCGGCGTTGGTAAAACTACTATTAGCGCATTGTTAATAAAATATTTATTAGCAGAAGGAAAGTCTCCGGTGCTCGCAATTGACGCCGACCCGAACAGCTGTCTTGATGCCGCTCTTGGCGTCAGCGTTACTGATACAATCGGACGGGCACGCGAGGAAGCGAGATCTGCGGCGGGGGCAAATCCAAATGTTTCCACACGGGAGCTTTTGCAGCTGAAAATACAACAGGGACTTGTGGAAGCCAAAGGTTTTGATCTTATCGCTATGGGAAGACCGGAAGGCGAAGGCTGCTACTGTTACGCGAATAATATACTAAAAGATGTTATTGCGGAAATCGCTTCGTCTTATCCTTATATAGTTCTTGATAATGAGGCGGGACTCGAAAATCTTTCACGGAGAATTGTTCAAAAGGTCGATTTACTGGTTCTGGTTTCTGACGCTTCAAACTCCGGGCTTCAGACGCTTCTTCGCCTCCACGAGCTTGCCGGCGAAATGAAGATGGCTTACGGCAGCCTGGCTCTTGTTATTAATAAACTTAGAAGCGATAAACTGCCTGACAGGATCGAAGAAATCCGTAAAAAAACCAACGCGAATATTGTAATTGGGCTCCCCAATGACGAAGAAACCGCCTCCTTTGCCGAGGAAAATAAAAATTTCCTACAAATCCCTGATTGTAATCCTGTTTATCAAAAATTGAAAGAATTGATTTAACAGGCAAACTGCAATCAATCTCGATCTTTGAATATTTTCCGCTTAACAATTCTCCAAAACTGCTATAAAATGTATAATATGGATAACAAAGACATTCCCTTAAAAGTAAGCGATAACGCCTCTGTGCAGATGCTGGAAAAAAGTATCTGTGACTGCGTTGAAACGTGCTTTGACCGCGCCGAGCAGCAGAAAGCCCAGTGCGGTTTCGGCAAGGGCGGCGTTTGCTGCCGTATTTGCCATATGGGTCCCTGCAGGATCACGCCCAAATCGCCTAAAGGCATTTGCGGAGCGGACGCTGACACGATAGTTGCCCGCAATTTCCTTCGTGAAGCCGCCGCCGGCACATCCGCCCACTCAGATCACGGCCGCCACCTTGTATTAAAATTAAAGCATGTCGCTGAAGGAAAAGCAGAAGGCTATTCAATCAAGGATGAAAAAGCGCTTTTTTATAACGCCAGACTTTACGGTATCGAAACGGAAAATCGTGACGCAAAAGCTGTCGCGCTTGATTTGGCAAATTTATTTTTGAATGAATTTTCTTCCCAGGAGGAAACCTTAAAAACCCTGGAACTCGCTCCAAAAAAACGCCAGAACATTTGGGAAGCAAAAAATATAAAACCATTCGGTATCGATCGCATGGTAGTTGAAGCTATGCACCGCACTTCCATAGGCGTTGATCATGACTATAAAAATCTTTTAATGCACGCCTTTCGCACTTCTCTTTCCAACGGCTGGGGCGGCTCAAGAATCGCCTCGATTGTATCAGACATTTTATTCGGAACGCCCTCCCCTGTAAGAAGCGCCGCAAACCTCGGCGTATTAAAAGAGGAAACAGTAAATATTTTAATCCACGGACACGAACCTGCGATATCGGAAATACTTGCCGCCGCCGTTTCCGCTCCGGAAATTAAAGAATACGCAAAAGCATCAGGAGCTGGCGGCATAACTCTCGCAGGCATTTGCTGCACGGCGAACGAAGTTTTAATGCGCCACGGCGTTCCATTAGCAGGTAACATGCTGCAGCAGGAACTCGCGATTGTAACAGGCGCTGTCGAAATGATGATTGTCGATGTGCAGTGCGTAATGCCCGGGCTAATCGAGGCGGCGAAAAAATATCACACAGAAATTGTATCAACAACCGACATGGCAAAAACAATCGGCGCTCTTCATATGGCAGTCGGAGAAACAAACCCTCTTGCCGCCGCAAAAGATATTATTAAGCGCGCAATCGACAATTACAAAAAAAGAAATAAAGCGAATGTAAAAATCCCTGCCGATAATGAACAGCTAATCGCGGGCTTTAGCGTAGACGCAATTAAATACATGCTTGGAGGAAAATACAGAGCGTCCTTCCGCCCGCTTAACGATGCCATTATTCAAAACAGAATTTTCGGCGTGGTCGGAATTGTCGGCTGCAATAATCCCAAACAAAAAACCGATGAATATATAAATACTCTCTCGGAGCTTTTAATAAAAAATAATATACTTGTCCTGCAGACAGGATGCGCCGCGATTGGATCGGCAAAAGCGGGAAGACTTACTCCCGAAACCGCGATAAAAATGGCTGGCTCAGGACTGCGTGAAGTCTGCGAGGCTGTCGGCATTCCGCCGATTCTTCATCTGGGAAGCTGCGTGGATAACACGCGAATACTTGAAGCCGCGACAGAAATAATTAAAGAAGGCGGGTTAGGTGACGATCTTGGAACGCTCCCCGCAGTAGGCGTAGCCGCCGAATGGATGAGCGAAAAAGCTATCGCTATTGGATGCTACTTTGTGGCAAGCGGCGTTGACGTTTTTCTTGGAAACCCGTTTTATACTTCCGGTTCCGAGAATGTAAATAATTATCTGCATAACGGAGCTACGGAAGATTTTGGAGCGTGTTTCCATTACTATGATGATCCGCAAAAAGCCGCGCGGCGTATTATCGAAATAATCAGCGCAGCCAGAGATACGCTCGGAATAAATAAAAAAACAGAGCGAAAGCTTTTTGATATGAAAGACAGGAGGGCAATGTAATGTCAAAGTTAATTTGCACAAGCGCAATTGACGGAGCCGCTGCCTTTACCGCCCAGGCCGTCAGCATGGTAGAAAAAGCGATAAAAGAAAAAGGAATAGACTGCCCTGTCGGTTTTCCTGATACAAATTATTATCTTCCTGTTATTTATTCATTTACAGGCAGGCAGATGAAAACGCTTGGCTGCCTAAAAGAAATACTGGAAGAAGCGAAATCACTTGTGCCTGCCCGTCCTTTGGAGAATGTATGGCTTCCGTATCTTGGAAGCGCTCTTGACGCTGGCGTTGCCGCTCTTTTCGCGTGCGAAGTAATAGAAGCATGTAAATATTTAATCGGTCCCAATCCTGTTGACGGAATCTGGCTTGGAGCGGCTAACGATGTAATAATGCGTGAACGGGGAATTGAATTCGTTGACGGAACCGCTCCTGGTTTCGCCGCAATAACAGGAGCCGCTCCTGATAACGCAACAGCGGTAAAAATAGCTAAAGAATTGCAGCAAAAAAATCTTTATGTTTTTATGGGCGGATCAACAGGCGGCGTACAATTTGCGGAGCAGCTGGCGGCGGAAGGCGTACAGCTCGGATGGGAAACGCGTCTTGTGCCGTTTGGAAAAGATGTTTCATCTCTCATTTACGCTCTTGGCTTTGCAAGCCGCGCCGCTCTCTCTTTCGGCGGAGTAAAACCCGGCGATTATGAAGCCAATCTAAAATACAATAAAAACAGAATCTTCGCTTTTGTTATTGCGTTAGGTGAAGTTACTCCAGATAAATACGCGGCGGCTGCCGGAGCTATCAACTACGGCTTCCCTGTAATTTCCGACACAAACATCCCGGAAATTTTACCGACAGGCGTTTGCACNTATGAACATGTTGTCGCAAATGTTACNCATGATAAAATCGTGGAAAAAGCGCTTGAAGTGCGCGGCTGCAAGATCAAAATAGTTGACGTTCCGATTCCTGTGCCTTACGGTCCAGCTTTTGAAGGAGAGCGAATCCGCAAGGAAGACACTCACGCTGAATTCGGCGGAAATAAAACGCTCGCTTTTGAATTTGTAACAAGCGCCGAATATGATTCCATAAGCGACGGAGATATAAATATTATCGGTCCTGACATAGACGCGATAGAAGCCGGAGGAAGACTTCCGCTCGGCATTTGGGTAGAAGTCGCAGGGCGCAAAATGCAGTCGGATTTTGAGCCGATACTTGAACGCCAGATACATCACATGATAAACGGAGCGGAAGGAATTTGGCACATGGGTCAGCGTGACATTGTATGGACGCGCGTTTCCAAAGCCGGATTCGCCAAAGGACTCAGGCTAAAACATTACGGAGAAATTCTTCACGCCAAACTCCTAGCCGATTATCCCGCCATAGTTGATAAAGTGCGCGTAACGCTAGTTACAGATCAAAGTGAAGTTGAAAAACGCCTCGAAACCGCAAGAAAAGTTTACGATGATCGAAACCGCAGGCTTGAAGCCATGACAGATGAATCAGTTGACACTTTTTATTCATGTTTGTTATGCCAAAGTTTCGCTCCCAATCATGTTTGCGTAATAACACCTGAGCGCCTCGGTCTTTGCGGAGCGTACAACTGGCTTGACGGCAAAGCGGCTTATGAAATCGATGAAACAGGTCCTAACCAGCCTTTAAAAAAAGGTGAATGTCTCGATTCTGTAAAAGGAATCTGGGCGGGCGTAAATGAATATGTTTACGCAAACAGCCATAAAACGATCGATTCATTCTGCGCCTACTCAATCATGGATAGACCGATGACAAGCTGCGGATGTTTCGAAGTAATTTGCGCATACGTGCCGGAATGTAACGGCGTAATGGCGGTTAACCGCGAATACCTCGGCGACACTCCAATTGGAATGACATTCTCCACGCTTGCAGGTTCCGTAGGCGGCGGACAGCAAACGCCTGGTTTCTACGGCTGCGGAAAAGTATTTTTAACCAGCCGCAAGTTCCTGTCAGCGGAAGGCGGTTTCGCAAGACTTGTATGGATGCCGAAAGAATTAAAAGAACTCTTAAAAAGCGATCTTGAAAAACGTTTTGGAGAACAAAAACTCGAAGGCTTCTTTGAAAAAATAGCGGACGAAACAAACGCTGTCCTTGCGGAAGACGTAAAAAAATTCATGGAGAGCGTTAAACATCCTGCGCTTTCGATGCCCGATATGTCAAAATTCGCCGTAAGCGCGGAGCAGCCGGCTGATCACATCGCTTCTGCTGAAACGCAAAAACCGCAATCCAAAGAAAAGCCGTCATCCGGCGCAGAGCAAAAAGTTGACAACATAGACCTTACAGCGCTGACAGAGCAGGTAAAAGCGAATGTGACAAACGAAATTATTACAAATATATTTAATATATTAAGCGAGCGTTTCCTTGGGCAGACAATGGCTTCGATTAAAAACGAAATAAAAACAGACGCTCATTCCGGTCTTCATTCGCAAAAAACTTCTTCGCCGCGAGCCTGTGAAAGAATTCAGGCGATAACACGCTTTAACCTTCCCGCCGAAACTTCAGGCAGCGAAACTTTTTGCGTAAAACTCGGCAGCTTAAAATCAGAAGGCGGAACAAGATCAAAAACTTATAACATCGGCGGAGCGAATTGTATGCCATTCCATTTCTGGGAAGGTAAAATGCCGAACCGCCCGTTAGTCGCCATGGAGGTGTTTGACACAATAAGCGAAAAATATCCCGCTGTTCTGCGTGAAGCGTACGGAGACGTATTAAATAATCCGGCGCAAATGGCGAAGGTATGCGTAAGCGAGTATGGAGCGGATTTAATCAGCGTAAACCTCGATGGTATTCATCCCGAGAGAGGAAACAAAAGCGCGTCTCAAAGCGTCGAGCTTATAAAATCGATCCTTGCAGCCGTTGATGTTCCGCTGATCATTACAGGCATCAGTCACTTTGAAAAAAACAACGAAGTAATGAAAGCGATTGCTCAAAGCTGCGAGGGAGAGAATCTGCTTTTTAACTGGGTAGAACAAGACAATTACAGAACGATCGCGGGAGCGGCGATGGCTTACGGCCACACTCTTGTAGCGCAGGCTCCCATCGATGTAAATATCAGCAAACAGTTAAATATCCTTCTTACCAATATGGGCATCGCTGCGAACAAAATTATTATCGATCCTATGACAAGCACGATTGGTTACGGCATTGAATACACATATTCAGTTATGGAACGAATAAGGCTCACAGGTCTTGGCGGAGATAATATGCTTTTAAGTCCGATGATTGTTTCTGTCGGTCAGGAATGCGCCAAAGTAAAAGAATACAAGGCAAGCGAATCAGCTTTCCCTGATTGGGGCGATCTTATAAAACGTGCCTGCTACTGGGAAACGTCGGCGGCAACATCTCTTTTATACGCAGGAGCGGATATATTGATCATGTATATGCCGGAGGCTGCGAAAGCTATCAAGAAAACCATTATCGCGTTAATGGACGGGGAGGGTAAATAAATGGCTCTTAGCGGATTACAAATTCAAAAACTCCTTCCGGGAACAAACTGTAAAGAATGCGGCTCAAGCACATGTATGGCGTTCGCAATGAAGTTAGCTGCAAAAAAAGCAATGCTCTCTGAATGTCCTTACGCCTCTGATGAAGCAAAAAAGACTTTAGGAGCCGCAAGCGAACCTCCTGTAAAGGGCGTAAAAATCGGAACGCAGACTGTAAGTCCGCTTGGCGAAGAGACAGTCATGTACCGTCACGAAAAAACATTTGTTAATAAACCTGTGATCGCTGTCAATATGAACGAAGGAAGCGATCTTTCCATCGCGGAAAAAATTAAAAACTACCGCCCTGTCCGCGTTGGCGAAGAATTATTTATAGGAGCTGTCGCTGTTACGCAAAACAGGGAGCAGGGATCAGAAGCCGGCAAGCGTTTTGCCGACTTCTGCGCTCAGGTTTATTCAAAAACCAAACTGCCTTTGATTATTCGCGCAAATGACATTGAGTCTTTTGACAAAGCGTCTTTGGCTGTATCAGGTTCGGGCAGCGTTCTTTGCGGCGTAACAGAAGCAATGGCAGACGAAGCAATAAGAATTGCAAAACGTGACACTCAAACGCTTGCGGTGACAGGATCAAGCATTGATGAAGTTTTTGATATTACAGTCAAATTAAAAGAAAAAGGATTTAATGACCTTTTAATGGAATTTCAGACTCACTCTCTTTGCGAAACTTTCCAGACAAATTCCATCGCGAGAAAAGCCGCTCTTAAAAATAATGTAAAAGCGCTTGGTTACNCTTCGCTTCGTTTTATTGACACGGGAAACGCGATGGACGACATGGCACAAGCAGTTACAGAAATTGACAAGTTCGGCGGAATTATCGTACTTCCTTCTTTTGATCCTGCGCAGCTTATCACGCTTCTTACGTTACGCCAAAATATTTTCACAGACCCGCAAAAGCCAATCCAGGTTGAGCCAAAACTTTACGCCATAGGAGAGCCTGACAGAAAATCGCCTGTTTTTATAACAACAAATTTTTCGCTAACCTACTTTTTGGTTTCCGGCGAAGTGGAAAATTCAGGCATTTCCGCATGGCTTATAATTCCCGAATGCGAAGGATTCAGCGTACTTACCGCGTGGGCAGCCGGAAAATTTTCAGGCGCAAGCATCGCCAAATTTATCAAAGAAATTGATTTGGAGAGCCAGATTGATACGCGAGAAATTGTAATCCCGGGTTATGTCGCCCAGATTTCAGGAGAGCTTGAAGAAAACCTCCCTGGTTTTAAGGTGCTTGTAGGTCCTGCGGAAGCCGCTGATCTGGAGGGATTTATCAAGAGCGTTCTAAAGAAATGAGTATTTCAAGAATATTAATCATGTTTACATTGATGATCATAATTTATTGTGGATCGCATTTTTACATAGCTCAAAGATTATATCAATGGTTAAATCCTCTTCTCCCTGTTATAAATATAAAAATTTACATTGTCATATTTTTAATACTCGCTTCATCATTGTTTCTTGGATTTGTTCCCCTTCCTTCCGGCATTAAATTAATTATAAAATTTATAAGCGCGTATTGGTTAGGTATTTTTCTTTATTTATTGATATTTACAGCTGCGGCGGATGTAATAATGCTGTTTGTAAAATTAATAAAAATAATTCCTGGTCCAATACCGCAGAAAATTCTTTTTTATAAAGGTTTAATTGTAGTTATTTTAACAGCCTGTACCGCTTGTTATGGTTTATTCAACGCAAGCCAGATTAAACTCGTTTCATATAATATTCAAACTGCAAAACCTGTCTTACAGCCTGAAATAAAAATAGCATTAATAAGCGATTTGCATTTGGGAAGCATAAATTCAGAAAAAAACCTGATTAAGATTGTTCGTCGGATAAATGAGATTGAACCTGATATTGTTTGTATTGCAGGCGATATTTTTAATGATGATTTTAATTCTTTGCGAAATCCTTCCAAAGCGGCGGAATTATTAAGAAGCATTAACTCAACTTTTGGAGTATATGCATGTCTTGGAAATCATGACGGAGGGGAAACGTTAAACGAAATGAAGCATTTTCTTGAACAGAGCAATATAAAACTTCTCAATGATGATTATGTAATTATTGATAACCGTCTTGTTTTAATCGGAAGACTGGATTCATCGCCGATTGGCGGTTTTGGAAACTTAAAAAGACAGAATACGGCAAAGCTCATGGATTCTATTAATACAGAACTGCCTGTTATAGTAATGGATCATAATCCATCAAAAATAAATCAATACGGAAAAGAAACTGATTTAATAGTTTCGGGACATACTCATAAAGGACAATTGTTTCCGGCAAGATTAATAACAAGAGCAATATTTGATGTTGATTATGGATATTATAAAAAAGATAATGACAGTCCCCATGTAATTGTAACATCAGGAGCAGGCACATGGGGAACTCCTATGCGAGTAGGCACAAATAATGAAGTAGTAAGTATTATCTTTAAATGATATAGTATATTTATGCCTGAAATTACTTTTTTACCTGCAAACATTACTGTAGAAAGCTCCTCGGGTGCGTCTCTTTTGGAAGCAGCTCGTTCAGCTGGCGTATATATCGAGACTCCATGCGGAGGCAAGGGGACTTGTCAAAAGTGCAATGTAAAAATAATCACTGACCCGGAACAAACAATTAAGAACGCGTTGATTTGTCAAACAAAAGTTCCTAATCATCCCATTACTGTTGAACTTCCAAAAGCCGCTGACGTTAAAGTTCAGTTTGAATTGTTTGAAGACCCTTCAAGATATTTATCGGGAAGCAAAGAACATGCGGCGATAACTTCCGGCACAATGTTTCTAAAAAAAATAAATCTTACAGTTTCTCCTCCTGCGCTCCTTGACGGTTTATCAGACTCTGACAGATTTATAAAAGCGTTAAAAAATAAAATTAAATGTGAGACAGCGCAAATCCCTCTTAATATATTATCTGCTTTACCAGAAAAACTGCGTGAAAACGAAGGCGAAATACAGATTTTTTATTACGAAGAAAACAGTATCGTAAAAATAGTGAGTATATCTGTAAATTCCTCATTACCTTCTTACGGTATCGCAATTGACATAGGCACAACTACAGTTGCGCTTTTGCTTACCGATCTGGAAAATGGAAAAGTTCTTTCTTCGCATAACGCATACAACAGCCAGATTGAATGCGGTCTTGATGTAATAAGCAGAATAAATTACGCGAAAAAAAATCTTTTGGAGCTTAGAACACGTATAATTAAAACAATAAACGAATTACTTTTAACTGCATGCGGCGATATTAAAATCGATCCAAATCAAATTTTGTGCGTCTCCATTGCCGGAAACACAACAATGATCCATCTTTTCCTTGGGATCGCTCCTGAATACATACGCCTCTCTCCTTACACTCCGGCAGTTTTTAAGCCGCAGATTTACAATGCGGGAGATGTAAATATTTTAATTTGCGAAAACGCTCCTATATTAATAGCTCCCGCCGTAGGAAGCTATGTCGGAGGGGATATAACGGCAGGNATTCTCTGTACAAGCCTCGCCTTAAA
>JGI24695J34938_10002148_pt1 | contig 15404 bp, 9 predicted proteins | sample TergutCo191P3_FD_34938 | JGI IMG/M metagenome (IMG submission 34938)
ATTGCCATTTTCTATGCGGCATAACGAACCATTGACAAGCTTATATCCCACAGAATCATAATTGGATAGGCGAATACTTAATCCCCCCTCTAAAGACGGCACAAGTTCCACGACAAGGTTTATTGATACTCCGGCACATATCGGAAAAGGAAAATTTGCAATTGGAATTGCTTTTTCTATTTTGCCAGTAAAATCAACCGAAATCTCTGAATCTAATTCAAGCAAAAAATATAATTCATTTACACTCCATTCATTTTTACGAAACCAATTAACATCATATTCGACATCATAAACGGCTGTAATTCTAGGTAGCAATTTAACCATGCCAGAAATCGAAGCAGAACCATCGCTAATTTCAATGCCGAACTCTATATGCCCTTCATCTATGTAATCATCCCGAAAATGTACAATGCCTTCTTTCCAGTCTATATCATCTATTTGTGCGTACAATGAACGTGAATCACCAATATCTTCTATCCCTGCATAAGTTATGACATTGTCAAAATCAGGATAATATACCCCTTGTATATCAATTCTTGAAAGCACTTCACTAATATCAGCTTCCGTATTAGCAACAGTTACGATATCATCATTTTCTGAAATAGAACTTACCTTAAAAGCCGCGCTATTAGGAAAAATATCAGACGGCGGCACAATATATATATCCCCTACTTTGAGGTTTGATATATCAGCTTTTTTGAAACTGATAGATTTTCCTTCCGAATCATTGATAGTAACATTATTTGTATTCAAATGGCTTAAATCAATTACATTTTTATGATAAATAATTTCATCTTCATGGTTCGGGTCGATTTCTGGAACTGCTACTATTTCCTTTATGCGGTTTATGCTTTTCTTTGAATCGGCGATAGTCATATTTTCATGAGGGACAAAGTTATTACCTCGCTTCATATCCAGAATATTCACTTGAACAGATAGTCCGGCACTGTTCACATCTTCAATCAAATGTGCATCCGCAAACTGAATGATTGTATCAGCTATAAAGCCAGTTGCTTGTATGGATGTTTGCGCAATAAAATCTTTCGTAGCATAATCCAGTGTTTTCAAATTATCAAACCACTCATAGCCAGTAGCCTCTGTCAATGCGTTTATCCATTGCTCATTTGTGATTAAATCTTTATCCTTAAAATCGTCTAATGATGTATTGCTGTCAATGGTTTGGTTGCTTGATAAAGTAAATATCAAAGAAGCGATAATGATAATTGCTAATGTTAAGCTGGATAGAATAATGATTGTTTTTCTTTTAAGCATAGTATTCCTCACAAAATATCAAAGCTTCATTTCTCATTTCAATCTAAAGAAAACTGGCTGATGTTCAAGAACTTCATTAAAAGTTAAACCCTTTGATTCTGCTTGAAATCCAACTAATCCTAGTACTGCTCCATCATAACCTGTAGGAACTTTAAAAGATTTTGTCCTTGATAATGTCAAAACATTATTAACCCAACCGTCTGAAATAATTTCAGCTTGTCCATTAATACAGCCTTGATATTCAACCCCATACCAGTTTAGGGTATTTCCTATTTCTGCATCACTATATATAAATTTATCATTTGTACCATCCTGTAAGTAAAAATCAGTAAAAATGTAACCAATTTGAGTGCCATATAAATGGGCATTTTCATCATCAAATTCTATCCTATAGCTTATGTCGCGCCATTCATCAACTTTTTCGTGGTCGCAATCATTGCTTCCGCAACCTTCAACGTCACACCAGTATTCTATGACTAAATTATAAAAAGTTATTCTTCCAACTGTAGTTTTGCTTTCATCGTCTCCGCATATTGCAACAAAAGGGTAAACTTCATCTAAAACTGTATCAATTACAATACCTTGTTTATCAAACCCAGCAGTTAAAGGCTCACCTACTATTTCGCCACATACAATGCAAATAGGTGGTTCTTGATAATTTGCTTCTGTTAAATCATGTGATAATGCCATACCTTCTGTTTCGCCACAGTCAGCACAAGTTTTAGGGGTTTGGCAATCAGCCTCAGCCCATATATGTATGTGCAGTTCTGGTGTGGGTTCGGGGGTAGATTCTGGTATGATTTCAGCAACAGATGTTTCTGTACTCGGGGTAATCTGCTCATTTCCACAAGCCGAAAGCATCATAACTAACATTATTGTAGCCAGTAACATAATTAATCTTTTCATTTGCCTCTCCTATTGGTTTTGAAGTTCGTTTTTTAGTATTATATGGGGCATATTCCTCATGCGCCTTTAGGCTCATTATATGGGATAATAAAAGAAAAGTAAAGGTGCTTTTCTAATGATTTCATTCGAGCCGTTCCGTAAAATGATAGGGGAAAGAAAAATATCAACCTATTATTTAAGAAATAAGTGCGGTTTTAATAATATTGACAGCAAGACCATAAAACGATTAATGACCGACCAGTCAGTATCAACTAATACGCTAAATTCCATTTGTAACGCATTGAATGTCGGTTTAGATGATATAATCGAATTTATACCCGATAATGAAAATGAGACACAAGAAAAGTAAAAAGCCGAAAAATCGATTTTCATTTGTTTTCCATATGATATTTTCTGCAAATCATACAAACCGATTGTTTTTTCATATCTGTTGATTCGCCCATCCCCATAATTTCGCATATCTTCCTCTTTCGCCCGTGCTAAAACTAAACTTTTCTGTCTGGATATCAAGTACCGCAAAAACTTTTTGAAATAATTTTCAAAACACTCAATAAAAATTTCGATAAAAATTTTTTCAAAAACTTACATAACCATTAATTCTTCGATGAGGAATTAGTGGTTATTTTTGCTTTGCTTCGCAATCCTTGACATCCATCCAGAAAAGTTTTAAATGCGCACAAGCGAACGAGGACGATATACGAAACCAAATCATAAACGGAAGGGAGTTGATAACCAAAATATATGAAAATCTTTAAAACCTAAATGCAAAAACAAGCTCACAAAGAACTTCAACCAAAACCAAATTTTAAAGCGAAGCCGGACGGTCGCGGCAAACCAGATCGAGAAAGGAAATGCCCATGAAAGTTAAATTCTTTGTTCCCATACCCGAAACCCTTGAAGAACTTAAAAAGCTGTATAAATCGCTTGCGATGAAACACCATCCAGACGTTATTGGCGGCGATGCCGAAACGATGAAAATTATCAATTCAGAATATGACCATCTTTTTCCGTTGCTCAAAGACTTACATAAAAACGCGCAGGGCGAGAAATACACCGCCCACACCCCCAACGCTGAATCGTCCAACCAGTTCAAGGACATCATTTCAAAAATCATTCACCTTGACGGAATCCTAATTGAAATTATTGGTTCATTTATCTGGATAACAGGCGATACACGGGCATATAAAGATGTTTTCAAGGCTCTCAATTTCAAATGGCACAAGACCAAAATCGCATGGTATCTGCCGCCGGAAGGTTATAAGAAAAGACACAGTAAAACATATTCATTGGATGAGATTAGGGACATTTTTGGAAATGAAGAAATAGAAAGCAAAGTTGCAAAAAAAGTTAAAGCCGGATAATCCGGTTTTTTCTTTTGATACCACTCAATCACTTTTAATCCATTGCATTTTACCTATCTCCATTGTATAATTATCGTATAAATCAACAAAAATATGACGAAAATATAAGCCATGAGATGATTGAGGATTAAAAGGAAATGGAGGGCTAAAATGTCAATAGCACAGCAAGTAAGTACAATTATTGAGCAGTTGCCAAATAATGATCAAATTTTTATTTTTGAATTAATTAAGAGGTTAAGCAATAATAAGGAAGCAAAAGAGATAAATTCAATGAATACTGGGGGAAATATTAAGGCATTAAAGGATTTTATGAAAGCATGTGAAGCTGACCCCCTTACCGCTGACCCCATTGACGAAATGCTGATTACAGAAAGAGTTAATATTGCAAGGGAGTTGAATTTATGATTTATGCCTTGGATAGTAATATCATTTCATATATGCTAAAAAACGATAAAGCAGTTAATCAGCATTTTGAAAATACCATAAAAGACACAGATTCTTATGTCATACCCCCGATTGTATTTTATGAAGTTAAGCGTTGGTTGATGGTTAGAAACGCAACCACACAATATGAAAGATTTACGGCTTTATATGAAAAAAGCATCAAAAGCAATATGACTGTTGAGATGTGGGAAAAGTCCATTGATATATATGTTAAATTGAGAACGGAAGGCAAGATAATTGATGACGCTGATATTTTCATTGCCTCATTTTGTATAGTAAACGGTTATACATTGATTACGAACAACGAAAAGCACTTTAAGCACATGGAAGGTTTAAATATCGAAAATTGGATTATGGATTGATTAATATTTTCATTAACAGTTACTTGCTTTTCCTAAAATATAGTATCGTGTAATTATTCTGTGGTAACATTGTGGTATACTCATAAAAGTGTTGATGTTTACAGGCTTTATCAGCAATTTATAATCGTCTGCAACACCTTTATTCGCCGGTTCAAATCCGGCTGGCACCTCTAAAGAAAGAATCGTTTATCTAGCATTTTCAAGAGTCAGCGGTTCTTTTTCATTTTTATTTCATTGCCTTTTATCTGTCTCTATTGTATAATTACTGTATAAATCAACGAGAATGTGATGAAAATATTAGTCACAGGAAACGGAGGGTTAAGATGTCAATAGCACAGCAAGTAAGCACAATTATTGAGCAGTTGCCAAATAATGATCAAGTTTTTATTTTTGAATTAATTAAGAGGTTAAGCAATAATAATGAAGCAAAAGAGATAAATACCATGAATACCGGGGGAAATATTGGTGCATTAAAGGATTTTATGAAAGCATGTGAAGCTGACCCCCTTACCGCTGACCCCATTGATGAAATGCTGATTACAGAAAGAGTTAATATTACAAGGGATTTGAATTTATGATATATGCTTTGGATAGTAATATTATTTCATATATGCTGAAAAATGATAAATCAGTTAATCGGCATTTTGAAAATACCATAAAAGACACAGATTCTTATGTCATACCGCCGATTGTATTTTATGAGGTTAAGCGTTGGTTGATGATTAGAAACGCAACCACACAATATAAAAGATTTACGGCTTTATATGAAAAAAGCATCAAAAGTAATATGACTGTCCGGATGTGGGAAAAGTCCATTGATATATATGTTAAATTGAAAACGGAAGGCAAGATGATTGATGACGCTGATATTTTCATTGCCTCATTCTGTATCGTAAACGGTTATATATTGATTACGAACAACGAAAAGCACTTCAAGCACATGGACGGTTTAAATATCGAAAATTGGGCTATGGATTGATTAATATTTTCATTAACAGTTACTTGCTTTTCCTGAAATATAGTATCGAATAATTTTTTTGTGGTAACGTTGTGATACGCTCATAAAAGTGTTGATGTTTACAGGCTTTATTAATAATTAGTAATCGTCTGCAACACCTTTATTCGCCGGTTCAAATCCGGCTGGCACCTCTAAAGAAAAAGCTGAAATTCTTAAGTAAACAAAGAATTTCAGCTTCTTTTAAATATCTTAAGGTATCTATATGCCCCATACACTTTTACATATTTTGTTGGTTGATGGTTAATAAAAATTTCATTATACTTAATTGTAGATGTATGCTAGAATTAGAAAGCAACATTTACAGGAGATGAAGGAAATGGATGATTCTATGTTCGCATTGGGTATTGATATTGGCTCTACGACGATTAAGGTTGTAGTTACAGATATAGACAATAAATGTATTTTTTCCCGTTATCGCAGGCATCACTCGAATATTCAGGAAACATTGCTGTCAATCACCGATGAAGTAAAGGTAAATTTTGGTCAAGATTTTTCTTTTCATGCGATGATAACCGGTTCAGGTGGCTTAAGCTTGGCGGAATGGGTTGGTGTTCCGTTCGTGCAGGAAGTAATCGCGGTTTCTGATGCATTGTCTTTATACGCGCCAAGTACTAATGTAGCGATTGAAATCGGCGGCGAAGATGCGAAAATCATCTATTTTTCCAATACGATTGAACAGCGCATGAACGGAATCTGTGCCGGAGGAACCGGCTCTTTTATCGATCAGATGGCGACACTTCTTGATACTGATGCGAAGGGTTTAAATGAACTTGCCAAAGATTACCAAGTCATCTACCCGATTGCCGCCCGTTGCGGAGTTTTCGCTAAAAGTGATATCCAACCCCTGATAAATGAAGGAACCGCCCGTTCAGACTTGGCTGTTTCAATTTTTCAGGCAATTGTCAATCAAATAATCAGCGGTTTGGCGTGCGGCAAACCAATCAGAGGAAATATAGCTTTTTTAGGCGGCCCGCTTCACTTCTTACCTGAACTTAAGAATCGCTTTATTGATGTTTTGAAGCTTACCCCCTCACAAGTAATAAGCCCTGCTGATTCACATCTTTTTGCGGCACTCGGAACAGCAATCAAAGCGAAGTCCGAAGGGCTTCAAATGAATATTCAGGAACTGATTAATAATCTAGCGGCAAACCAAACCCTTTCTTTCGAAATGGAACGGCTTGCGCCTTTATTTACGAGCAAAGATGAATATACGAAGTTCGTAGAACGGCATGAAGAACATACCTTGCGAAGAAGCATTTTATCTGAGTACGAAGGTGATGTTTTCTTAGGTATAGATGCAGGTTCAACGACGACGAAAGCCGTATTAATCGGAACAGACGGTAAATTGCTATACACTTTCTACTCGAATAACGACGGTAATCCCATCAATACCGCCCGCTTGGCATTAGCGGAAATATATGAAAAATTACCCGCGGCGGCGCATTTGCGCTACGCCTGTGTAACAGGATACGGCGAAGGTTTGATGCAATCGGCTTTCGGCGCCGATATCGGAGAAATCGAAACGGTGGCGCATTATCGTGCCGCGGCTTTTTTTGACCCCGAAGTAGATTTCGTGATGGACATCGGCGGTCAGGACATGAAATGTTTGCGGATAAAAAATGGGGTGATCGATACAATTTTGCTTAATGAGGCATGTTCGGCAGGATGCGGTTCGTTTCTTGAAACTTTTGCAGGTTCATTAAGCTTAGATATCGGGGATTTCGCCGAAGGCTCATTATTTGCCGAAAATCCTGTCGATTTAGGTTCACGCTGTACGGTTTTTATGAACTCGCGCATTAAGCAAGCACAAAAAGAAGGCGCTTCGGTCGCAGATATTTCGGCAGGTTTAGCTTACTCAGTCATAAAAAATGCTTTACAAAAAGTAATCAAAATTACCGACCCCGCGCAATTAGGGAAACGGATTGTCGTGCAAGGCGGGACATTCCATAACGATGCTGTTTTGCGGGCGTTCGAAATAGTAAGCAAACGGGAAGTCACAAGACCGGATATATCAGGGTTAATGGGTGCCTTTGGCGCCGCCCTCATCGCGAAGGATAACTATAAGCCCGGTATGCAAACGACGTTAATTAACAGCGGAGATTTAGCAATATTCGATGTAGCCGCCACCCATTCACGCTGTGCGGCATGTGAGAATAATTGTCAATTAACGATAAACAAATTTTCTGCGGGGATAGGTAAACGCCGTTTTATTTCGGGCAACCGTTGTGAACGGGGGCAAGGAAAAGATAAAGCCAATCATTCATTGCCGAACTTATATGACGCGAAATATACACGTCTGTTTAGCTATGTTCCTTTGACGGCATCAGAAGCTCCGCGCGGAGTCGTCGGTTTACCCCGAGTTATGAATATGTATGAGAATTATCCGTTTTGGTTTACATTTTTTACAGAATTAGGGTACTCGGTTTTGCTTTCACCGCGTTCAAGCAAAGCGATTTACGAATTGGGGATTGAGTCCATTCCCAGCGAATCGGAATGTTACCCTGCGAAGTTGGCACACGGGCATATTATGGCGCTTATAAATCAAGGGGTAAAATATATTTTTTATCCCAGCATCCTTTTCGAGAAAGCTTCCTCCAAAGATACCGACCATAATTACAATTGCCCGATTGTTACATCATACCCGGAAAATATCAAAAATAACGTCGAGGAATTAGCGGAGAAAAATATCCGTTTTCATAACCCGTTTTTAAGTTTTAATGATGATAAAAATGTCGTCAAAAGACTTGTCGGCGAATTTCCCGAAATACCCTCCGCACTTGTCAAAGCGGCGGTTTTAAAAGCGCTGAATGAACAATCACAATACCGCGCCGATGTGATGAAAATGGGTGAAGTTGCTCTTGATTATATAAAGGAAAATAAGCTGAAAGCCGTAGTTTTGGCAGGCCGTCCCTATCATATTGATCCTGAAATTCACCACGGCATCCCCGATATGATTACTTCTTACGGAGTCGCGGTGCTGTCCGAAGATTCGATCGCTCATTTGGGAAAAGTTGAACGTCCTTTGGGGGTCAGGGACCAGTGGGTTTATCATTCGCGCTTATATCAAGCGGCATATTATGTCCGTACCCAAAATGATATCGAGTTAATTCAGCTTAATTCGTTCGGCTGTGGTTTTGACGCCGTTACTGCCGATGAAGTACAGGAAGTATTGGAAGCCGCCGATAAAATTTTTACCCTGCTAAAAATTGATGAGGTAAGTAATCTCGGTTCGGCACGGATTCGTATCCGTTCGCTTTTCGCCGCCTTGGCGGAGAGACGGGAGCAGGGCATTACCCGCAAAAAAGAGCCGTCACCGCGCAGTCCGCGCCGCGTTTTTACCGAAGAAATGCGTAAAACACATACGATTTTGTGTCCGCAAATGTCGCCGCTTCATTTCGATATCTTACGGGATGCTTTTACGTCAAGCGGTTATCGTTTGGTGGTTATGCCCGCGATGGATAAAGAATGTATTGATACGGGGCTTCGGTATGTAAATAACGATGCTTGTTATCCGGCGATTATTTCCGTTGGGCAAGTTTTGAACGCTTTGTTTTCGGGTGAATATGATTTAGATAATGTGTCGATAGTGATGACCCAAACAGGCGGCGGGTGCCGGGCGTCGAATTATGTCGGGTTTGTCCGTAAAGCGCTGAAAAAGGCGGGGATGGAGCAAGTTCCTGTCATATCACTCAGTGCGCAAGGTTTTGAGAAGAATCCGGGTATGAAATATACTTTTAGTTTTTTCAAAAAAGCTATGCAAGCGCTGGTGTATGGTGATTTATTAATGCGTGTTTTGTATCAGACAAGACCGTATGAAAAAAATGCGGGGGAAGCTAATAAGCTTTATGAGCGTTGGAATAAGATTTGCAAAGCCGCTGTTCGGCGCGGTAGTTTTCGCGAATTTAAGAAAAATATCTTTGCGATAGTGGCCGATTTTGACGAAATGGCGATTATTAATCAGGTGAAACCGCGGGTTGGTGTCGTCGGGGAGATTTTAGTTAAGTATCATCCGACGGCGAATAATGATATCGTAACGCTGCTTGAGAATGAAGGGGCGGAAGCTGTTGTGCCTGATATCGTTAATTTCCTTTTATACGGCACATATAACAGTACATTTAAAGCCGATTTAGGCGATTCAAAGATAGCGGGGATGGTGTCGGTGGTTACGGTTAAGCTAATCGAACTCTTCCGCAAAAATATGCGCAAGGCGTTAAAACAAAGCCGCCGTTTCCATGCCCCTGCGTTAATAGGAGAATTGGGAGAGTTGGCGAAGCCGATTGTCTCTTTAGGAAATATGGCGGGCGAGGGCTGGTTCCTCACTGCCGAAATGGTTGAATTAATCAAGTCGGGTATCCCGAATATTGTCTGCACACAGCCGTTTGCGTGCTTGCCTAACCATGTGGTTGGGAAGGGAATCATTAATGTTTTGCATAATCAATTCCCGGAATCAAATGTTGTTGCAATCGATTACGACCCGGGCGCCAGTGAGGTGAATCAACTTAACCGGATTAAGCTGATGTTAAGTGCCGCGAAAAGAAATTTGAACGATGAGTCTTCGGATGCCAAAAAAGAAAATGACGACACGCAAAGCGTAAAAGCCGCGGTTTCGTTTTGATTTTCGTATATTTACAGCAAAACAGAGATTCTTCGCCCTCTAACTCAGAATGACGGCTAGACGACGAAAAGAAACGGACATCCTTGACGTAGTATACCCCGATAGTATATTATTGTTCATATGATTAAGATCATTAAAAAGCTAAAAAAACTTCTTGATTCACGTCAAAAAAAATATATGTCTGTCCTTGTTGTCATGATGTTAATCGGGGCGATTTTGGAGACGGCAAGTATCGCTATCTTGATTCCGGCTGTTACGATAGTAATGGATCCGGTCGTTGTTGAAACGAATCGGTTTATTGCCCCTATTTACCATAATCTCGGCTTCAAAAGTGTTGGTAACTTTACCGTCACGATTATGTCAGCTTTAATCCTTTTTTTCATCCTGAAAAATATCTTTCTATTTTTACAAACTAAAATGCAGCTTCGCTTCGTCTACACAAACCAGTTTGCAACATCACGCAGGATGATGATTAATTTCATGAAACGCCCGTATGAATTTTATTTAAATGCTGATACCGCAGTAATCCAAAGAAGTATTACATCCGATGTCAATAACATGTACGGTCTCGTTTTGGGTCTGCTTCAACTTCTGAGCGAAGGTATCGTTTTCATCAGTTTAGCAATCGTCTGTATGATCAGTGAACCGCTGATATCGCTGATTTTTTCCGTCTTGCTGATTTTGGTTTTAGTCGTTATCAAATTTGTTTTACAACCGGTCATGAAAAAAGCAGGGGTCGAAAATCAAGAGTTTTACAGCGGTTTGTTTAAATGGATTAATCAATCCGTAACAGGAATTAAAGAAATCAAAATCGCGGGAAAAGAGCATTATTTCATTAATGAGTATGCCCGCTGCGGTAAAGGTTATGTAAATGCGGTACAGCGCTATAACCTTTTCAATTCCACACCGCGTTTGCTAATCGAAACGGTAGCGATTACGGCAATGATTATTTATATCATGATTCAAGCCCTAAGCGGAACGGTGGTGGCGGATTTTTTGCCCACCCTGACAGCGATCGGCTATGCGGCGATGCGGATGATTCCCAGTGCCAACCGAATTAATAATCATTTGACTTCGATTGCCTACTTCGAACCTTTTTTTATGGGTGTCAGTGATAGCTTGCAGGAAGAAATCCGTGATGAAAAAGTAGTTTATGACGAAACAGCTTATGAAAATGAGTACCGCCGTAAACAAGAACTTAAAAAGCTTGAGATAAAAAACGAGATTGTTTTATCAGATATCACCTATAAATATCCGGGTACGAATGTCTTGATTTTTGATGAAGCCGAAATGAAAATTCCGATTGGTAAAGCGGTCGGTATTGTCGGCACATCAGGTTCGGGTAAAACGACGGTGGTCGATATTATGCTGGGTCTTTTACAGCTTGAAAAAGGCAGGATTTTGGCGGATGGTATCGATATCAGTAAAAATTATGATAGTTGGCTCAAAAACGTCGGTTATATTCCGCAAACGATTTTTATGATTGACGACAGTATTCGGAAGAATATCGCTTTTGGTTTGACGGAAGAGCAGATTGATGATGATAAGGTTTGGCGGGCGTTAAAAGAAGCACAGCTTGATGATTTCGTGAGGGGTTTGCCGGAGGGGCTTTTAAGTGGTATCGGGGAGCGCGGAATCCGTATTTCAGGCGGACAGCGGCAACGGATTGGTATTGCCCGTGCCTTGTATGACGATCCGGAAGTATTGGTTCTTGATGAAGCGACCTCGGCTTTAGATAATGAAACCGAAGCGGCGATTATGGATTCGATTAATCGCTTGCATGGCCGTAAAACGTTGGTTATTATTGCCCATCGCCTGCAAACGATTGAGAAATGTGATATTATTTATCGGATAGAGAATGGTAAGGCGGTACTCGAATTTTAGGAGCAAAATAATGCCCGAAACAAAGCGGATGGCGAATTTTGAATTATTGCGGATTATTGCGATGATGATGGTGGTAACAATGCACTATATTTATCGTGCTGATTTATTACCTGTATTGACTGAGCAAGTCAACGAACATCAAAACTTTGGTCTTGTCATAGAATCCCTTTGTATCGTGGCGGTTAATGTTTTCGTGATGATTAGCGGGTACTTTATGGTGAAATCACCGTTTAAGTTCAGGCGCTTCTGTCGTTTGCTTTGCCAAGTTATTTTTTACTCCTTAACGATCCCGTTAGCATTATCGGTCTTTGGTTTACCGATTATCGCCGAAGCAGAGGGGGTTTATGGATTCATCCAATATATCTTGCCGATTTCGACGGTTCATTATTGGTTTGTCACGGCGTACTTACTGCTGTATCTAATCAGCCCCTTTTTAAACGCCGCTTTCGAAAAGATCGAAAAAAAGCAACTTGAAAAAATTATCCTCATTCTGCTGCTGATTTTTTGCGGAATTAAAAGCTTCGTTCCGGTATCGTTAAACCTAGATACTTTCGGGTATGATTTCGGTTGGTTTATTTGTCTTTATTTGACGGGCGGTTATATCCGTATATATGGTCTTAAGATATTGGACGGAAAGAAACGCGGTTTATTTTTATACTTGATTTCCGTCGCTTTGATATATTTACTAAAAATGGGAAGCTATATCCTTTATACAAAAACAGGATTGCTTAAATATTTTTATGATGTGCCTTTTCATTATAATTTTATTTTGGTATATTTGGCGGCGATAGGGCTGTTTTATGCTTTTATGGGAATTAAGATTAAAGAAGGCCGTTTTGCGGCGATGCTTCGGGGAATCGCTCCGTTATGCCTTGGGGTTTACCTTTTGCATATGCACATAGATATTAGCGGCAAGTGGTACGGTTGGATGGGGTTTTTGTTCGATAGTTTGCTTAAGGCGGGATATATCGGGATGATTCTCAAAATGCTTGTCTCGGTATTGTTTATTTTTGTTATTTGTATCATAATTGATTTTGTACGATACCGGATTTTTACGGTCATCGAAAAGAATCTGATCGATCAGTATTATGCGCGCTAAAATGGAGAAACAATGAGTGTTACCAAACCGGCGAATGAAAGGTTAGAAAAAATTACGCGGTTATACATTTTTCCGCTGATTTTATTTTTGTTCCCTTTAATAAATATGAATAAAGGGGTTGATCTGACTGATACGGGATATAGCTTGGCGAACTATGTCTTTTTTCCGATTACGGAAAGCAGTTTTGTTTTGAATACCTACTTAAGCAATGCGGTTGGTTACTTTCTGACGCAACTTCCCTTCGGCGGGATGATGCTGGGGATGAAATTTTATACGGCGCTGTTCGTTAGTGCGATGGCGCTTATCGGTTACCGTTTTTTCATTACGAAGATGCCTGCTTCGGTTGCTTTTATCAGCGAGATGATGGTAATCGGGCTATGCTGGTGTCCGACGGTAATTATCTATAATTATTTGACTTATTTTTTCTTTCTGCTTGGTGCGATTCTTTTGTTCCGCGGACTGGTGGGGCTTCGTTCTTCTTGTTTGGTGTTGGCAGGCGTTTGCCTGGGATTGAATGTCTTCGTCCGTAATCCGAATATTTTGGAAGCGGCTTTGATTTTGTGTGTATGGTATTATGGTTTAATCCGGCACAAAAAGTTGGCTCAGGTAGTCCGCGAGACATTGTTGTGCCTTTTGGGCTATGCGGGTGCTGTTTTCTTGATGGGTGCGGTCATGATGATTCATTATGGCGTAAACGCCCCTTTTGACATGGTAAGTAATTTGTTTCAGATGTCAGCCGGTAATAGTGATTATACTTTTAGTGAGATGATATGGGCGATTTTTGATGCGTATATTAAAGGGGCGAAGTGGCTTCTGTATATGGTATTTTGCATCATTCCCGGAATTCCGTTCCTGATGGTCCGGCTAAATGTCCCATCCGGTAAAAAAATAAGTGAAGCAAAAATTGATTTAATTAAAAAGGTTATTTACTGCCTAGCGATTGTTTTTCTTTTCTACGCTTTAGGGCGGATGGGAATGTATAACTTCAAATATTATCAAAAAGAAGCGGTGTTACAATGGGCGGTGATATTTTTAATTATATCGCTGGGGAATATGATCCGGATGCTTTATTCGAAATCGGTCGATGTTCACTGGAAGCTGATTGCTTCGATTGGGATTGTGGTTATTCTTATCACGCCTTTAGGAAGCAATAACCATATCTGGCCAATTATCAATAATTTGTTCTTTGTCGCGCCGATTACGGTTTGGCGGGTTTATCGGTTTACGCGCTATGGACGGCGGTTTGTCGGGAATGAACAAACGATGGTGCCGCTTTTTCCTTTGAAGGCAATGCAGATGGGGATTGTCGTTATGGTTATCGTGCAAAGCCTTTTAGTCGGGTGCTTTTATGTGTTTCGTGATGGCGAGAGCGGGGAAAAAAGAAATACGGCTATCAGCGGAAATGAAATCTTAAAAGGGATGCGGACGAATGATGAAAATGCGGCTTTACTTAATGAATTGAGCGTTTTCATGGACGGGTATATTGAGGGTAAGGGAAGTGATTTGATTTTGTTCGGGGATCTTCCCGCGCTGTCTTATTATCTTGACAGACCGTCGGCATTGTCGAATGCGTGGGCTGACCTTGATACTTTTACAGTCGCTGTTTTTAGCAATGAGATGGCGGATATATCGGCGCGAATGGATATTAAAGGGCGGGTTCGCCCGATGATAATTATAAAGACAATTCTTCCTGTCCGTGTAACGGGCGATGCAAAAGAAGCATGTCTTATGGATTTCATAGATAGGCATAATTATGAAGAGGTATTTAGGAACGATATATTTAGGGTATATTTTTAAAAGAGGGTTAATATGGCGCCATTAAAAAATATAAATTTTAATAATCCCCCTGTGGGCAGAAATTCGATAGCTTATATTGGTAAAGTCGTCAAAAATCAGCATATAAGCGGCGACGGTGAATTTACCTTTTATTGTAATGAGTGGATCGAGTTATTGACGAAAACTAAAAAGTGTTTGCTGACGACATCATGTACACATGCTCTGGAAATGAGCGCTTTCCTTTGCGGAATAAAGGCGGGGGATGAGGTGATTATGCCCTCTTATACTTTCGTTTCCACCGCCAATGCCTTTGCGCTTCGGGGAGCGGAAATCGTCTTTATCGACATACGCCCCGATACGATGAATATGGATGAAAATCTATTGGAAGCGGCCATCACCGAACGGACGAAGGCGATAATTCCTGTTCATTATGCGGGGGTTAGCTGTGAGATGAATAAAATCATGGAAATCGCGAAGCGGCATGGAATTTTCGTGATTGAGGACGCCGCACAGGGGATAATGAGTACTTATTATGGGAACCCGCTTGGCGCATTAGGTGATTTCGGGTGTTTTAGTTTTCATGAGACGAAGAATTTCAGCATGGGTGAGGGGGGAGCGCTTTTGCTGAATGATGAGCGTTATATTGCGGAAGCGGAAATTATTCGGG
>JGI24695J34938_10002156_pt1 | contig 15358 bp, 9 predicted proteins | sample TergutCo191P3_FD_34938 | JGI IMG/M metagenome (IMG submission 34938)
CTATATTGTATCCTATGAAAAAAATCCTTTTCCAAGATACCAGTTTCCGCGATGGGTTCCAGTCTGTTTTTGGTGCCCGCGTTTTGACAAAAGACTTTCTTCCCGCTCTTGAAGCGGCTGTGCATGCCGGAATTGAGCACTTTGAGGCAGGCGGAGGAGCCCGTTATCAGGCTCCATACCTCTACTGCAACGAAGATGCGTTTGACATGATGGATACTTTCCGCAAGACGGTTGGTCCGAAAATCCGTTTGCAAACCCTTGCCAGAGGCATAAACGTTGTTGCTATGGGCCCTCAGCCCAGAGATATGATAGACCTGCATGCCAAAATGTTCAAAAAGCACGGCATGACCCGCATTCGCAACTTCGATGCCCTTAACGATGTGAACAACCTGATTTACTCCGGTCAGTGCATCACCAATGCCGGCTTGGAACACGAGGTTGTGGTTACCATGATGGAACTGCCCCGTGGTTGCAAAGGCGATGGTGCGCACGAAGCGGAATTTTATACTGAAACCCTGAAGCAAATTATGGATGCGGGAGTTCCATATAGCAGCGTGTGCTTCAAAGATGCAAGCGGCACATCAAATCCTCGCAAAGTCTATAACACATTTAAACAGGCTCGCAAGCTTCTCGGCGATAAAGTTGAGCTTCGCATACATTCGCACGATACCTGCGGTACAGGCATTGCGCAATACGTGGCTGCCATAGAAGCCGGTGCAGACGGTGTTTGCTGTGGCAGAGCTCCTCTTAGCGGCGGCACAGCCCAGCCGGACTTGCTCTCCTTGTGGCACGCTTTGAAAGGCACAGATTTCACTCTGGATATAGATGTTGAAAAAATTATGGAAGCCAATCAAGTTTCCAAAGAATGCTTTAAAGACTACGAATTCCCACCCGAGGCTCTGGCCATTGAGCCCGAAGTGATTTTCAGCCCAATGCCGGGCGGAGCCTTGACTGCCAACACGCTGATGATGCGTGACTCAAAGACCTTCCACCTTTACCCGCAGGTTATCAAAAACATGGCGGAATGCGTGGCTCGTGGTGGCTTTGGCTCAAGCGTTACTCCGGTTTCGCAATACTATTTCCAGCAGGCTTATGCCAACACAGTTCAAGGACCGTGGAAAAAAATGTCTGACGGCTATGGCGATATGATTCTCGGCTATCTGGGCAAAACTCCAAGAGAGCCGGATCCTGAGATTGTTAAAATTGCCAGCGAACAGTTGAAGAAACCTGTGTTCAAGGGCAATCCTATGGATGTTCTGGAACCGGGCATTCCAAAAGCCAAAAAGGTTTTAGAAGAAAACAAGCTGCCTGTTACCGATGAAAATCTTTTCATAATCGGTGCCTTTACAACAAAGGGCGGCAACAAAGGTCTGGACTTCTTGCAAGGCAAAGCTAAAGTTTCTGTTCCCAAAAAGAAGCCTGCAGACCCTGCTCCGGCCCCTGTTGCTGCTGCTGCATCCGGTAGCCCGACAACCGTTAACTACAATGTTGCCGTTAGCGGCAAAACTTTCAGCGTACAAGTGAGCGGGTAACTCGGGGAGATAAAATGAGTCGGAAAAAAACTTGGCTAGACGATATGTACAGTATGGTTGATAATTCCTCCGGAAAAGTCACGAAGGATATGCTAAATAGAGTTGAAGACTCTATGAAGGTAAAAAATCATGAGGTACCTGTTGATTCCATAGAGTTCAAGCGATACAAACGAAGCATATAATCCCATGGGAAAATGAATGGAAAATAAAACATTTATTTCTATTTGGGATAATATTATTATCGCCGAAATTGAGGATTTTGTAAAAAAACATCCTCGGTTTCGACATATAGACAAAGATTTTAAAAATATAAGTAAAAAAGTTTTTAAGAAGTATGAAAAATTAAGAGATGATTTTCAAGATTGCTGCATGAGTACAAGCTCTCCTTTAAAAGACAGGCATAAGATAGGAGCTTTGTTTTACTTGACTCTTCTTGATATAGACCCACAATTTATTACCGTGTATCCAAGAAGCTTGCCCGGAGACAGAATAGCTTTTTTTGCCTGTAACGATTTAGCTCTTGCTGTATCTGAAAGTATAATTAGGTCTATGATAAGCGGAACATCAAAGGTTGATCAACTTATAAAGAAGAGCGGATTTATACAACCTAAATTAATATGTGAAGAAGATTATATCTCTTTTAGAGCGGCATTGCTTCCAAGGATGATCTCTTGCATAGATGTTGTTAAGGAATATGGCGGGAATCCAAAGTTAAGAGCGGCTACCGCAGTCAATATGCTGGCATTTATATTTTATTTTTTAGAGATATATACAAGAGAGTATTACATAACAAAGAATATGGTATAATTATGCCTAAAATACTTCTGTTTCTTTTGCTGCTGCCCACACTGGTTTTTTCCAGAGCGGCGGCGGTGATAACCCTTGAAATGCCTGTTGGCGCTCGTCAACTGGGTATGGGTGAATCCGGGGTGGCTCTTGCCGATGATGCTAATGCGCTTTATTACAACCCTGCGGGTCTGGCTTTTGGGCCTTTGGCAAATGAGTGGGAACTCTCTAAATCCGGGGCAAATAATTATACGGCGTTTGCGGCACGTAATCGCAGGGGATTTTTAACTCGGAATGAAGTTTGGGCCGGTACCGTGAATGGAATGCTGCATTTTGACGGACAGGTTTGGCGTGAAGATTTAACCGTTCCTTTGGAGGGAAATGCAAAGCTCAGAGATGTTGTGCGAACATTTTTGGGCTCCGAAATCTCTCTGGATTCTATTTCCGGCGTGGTGCGCAATTATAACGGTGCAAAAACTTTAGGCGATGAAGAACTATTGGTTGAAGTGAAAATTCCGTTTTCAATAATGATCAAAGATACTGTCACGGCAATGCTTTACGAGATGCGTACGGAAAAGCTTTGGATTGGAACTACGAAAGGGCTGTTTCGCTTTGACGGCAAAGGGTTCAAGGATTTTACATCCGAGTTCGGTACGCACAGAATTACAGCAGTGGCTAATCAAGGCGCAACTCTTTGGATTGGAACGGACAACGGACTTTTCGCTTATAGAAACGGGGCATTTGAAAAGAGAGGTTCGGTTTTGCCGTCTCAAAAAATAACCTCTGTGGCATGGCATGAAATGCGCAAAGAACTTTATGTAGGTGTTGAAGGCGCAGGCATAGCGAGATTAACTCCAAAGCAAACCGATAAAGACAAAGATATTTGGGGCATATTCACCCTGCAAGACGGCATTATGGATTTATCCCCGAAAGCGATAGCTATAGACAGTTCCGGTCATGTGTGGGCTGTGCATAAAGAAGGGCTTTCGCATTTCAATTTGAGAAGATGGGAACAGATTCGCTTTGAAAACAACGAGGTTCATGGCATAACTGTTTCTGAAAGCGGCGCAATTTGGATAGGAACTAATAAGGGCGTGTGGAGTTATTTGCCTGAGTATGCTACGCCGAGTGGCCGCAAAAGCGAAACGGAGCTGAACAGAGGAGAGACCGGAAGCGCTCAGGGAGAATGGAATCATTACCATACGGGCAATGGGCTTTCCAGCAATACGGTTTGGTGCTTGCTTTCGCTTGGCAATGATTTGTGGCTGAGTACGGGGGCGGGTGTTGAGCGCTATCATGCGGCACAGAGTCAGGTTGCATTTTTTTATGAACAGCTTTTGCCGGTTTTGAACCTTCCGGATTTATATCATTTATTTGTGGGCTTAACCTGGCCGCTTGGCGATTGGGGAACCTGGGGTTTATTTGTGAACTTCATAAGCTTTGGCGAAACAACGGTATCTAACGAGATAAATCCCGACCAGTTGGCAACATTCAACAGTTCGGAAACGGTTGTAGGTTTGAGCTACGGAACAAAGCTGAATAAAAATTGGGGTTTGGGTTTAAATTTTAAGTTCTTTTATTCGGCGTTGAGCTCCGGCGCAGCGTTGAATGAGCCGGATGCGACAACGGTTAGCTATGCTATAGATGTAGGTGTTTTGGGGCGTAATTTATTTGGAGTAAACGGGCTGAGGTTCGGAGCTGTGCTTGCAAATATAGGCCCAAATGTTTATTATGTTGATAAATCAAATGATGATCCCATTCCTTTGACATGGAGGTTTGGTCTTTCTTACGATTTGCTTAAAATTCCCGATCATCGATTGACATTGAATGCTGATTACAGCAAAACAGTTATTTATGAAAATTCAAGAGGCGAGGCTCAGCCTTTTTATGTATCTGCGTGGAAGGCTTGGTTTTATCCGGAAACGGAAGAGGAAGGCGATAGCGGTTTTGATACTTTCAGAAAATCATTTCAGGAAGGCATAATTAATTTGGGTGCTGAATATGTTTATGCCGGCACTGTAGCTTTGCGAGCCGGATATCTTCACGATAAAGTTGGCAAAAGGCAAGAGTTGGACATAGGTTTGGGAGTGATGCTCTCGGATATGCTTCAGCTTGATATTGCAAGCATTCAAAACGTTGGAAATTTGGAAGGGGTCAGAGACGGCCAATTGAGGTTTTCGGGGTTGTTTAGGTTTTAGGAGCCTGTAGCTTTCCACTCTCTGTCTGAACCGGAATTCACAGAATTTTCGGAATTAACGGAATTTGATAATTTTTTCACTTTTTTTGCATTTTTTTGAAAAAAAATCTTTTAAAATGCGTCTAAGTATATAGAGAAATAGAAAACAGGAGTTTTTTCCATGAGCGACATTATTCAAATGCACCTTTCACTAGAAGGCTTGAAGCGGGTTATAGAAGAGGCAAAAGCAAACGTGCCGGAAAGCAAAATTGCAGAATACAAAAAAGGCATTACCAAAGACGAGGCGAAAAGGAGATTGTTTAGCCAAATAAAAGCCAATGGTGGGAGAATAACAGTCACAAGCAGTGATGGCAAAGATGGATATATAAACAAAAAATCTGCGAGAAAAATTCTTGATGTAAATGAGAAGTCCATTAAGTCTGATTTAACACTTGAGCAATACTGGGCTATAGCTGCTGATATTGTAGGTTTATACAGAAATTCTACCGAAGTCTTAGAGCATTCAGACTATAAAAACAGAAGTAATGTAGAAGGAATAATTAGATTTGTATCTCCGTTATATGAAGATAATTACGCCTATATTACAGCAAAAGTTATTAAAAATGAAGGGCAAAAAATTCATGATTTGGAGATTTCAGACATTGAAAAAATAGGGGGGAAGCTAGAGGGTACACTAGTAGGCGCAACTAAAAAGCCGAATCCTACCCCAGCAGCTAACCCCTCCCCCACCAATAATATACAAAACGTCTGAACCGGAATTCACAGAATTTTCAGAATTACCAAAAGCACAATGCTTTGAAAATCCTGGAAATCCCAAAATCCTGAAAATCGGGGTTCTGACGTTCAACAAAAACACAATGCTTCGCAATCAAGGAAATCCCTTAATCAAGTGAATCATGGTTCAGACCTCCAACAAAAAAAAACACAGGCGTTAGCCTGTGTTTTTTTTTAGAATTTAACCGTTTATGTTAATGTCTAACATAAACATAAACTGAGTCTCTCCATCGTCCATTGCCGGCTCTCTGGAATCTCTGATTATGACCGGCTTTGTCCACGAGCTGGAATGCAAATACATGTTCAAAGGAAGCAATTTCACTGCCCGCTGAAACAACATAGCAAAGATTAGCAGTGCTGTTACCAGCGTTAGTATTATCTCCCCATATGAAGAAAGGGGTAACTCTGCGGCCACTACTATGAATGGCTGGAGGCGGAGGTGCAACCTTTGATGTATCTATGGGTTCATCAAAGGTTAAACCGAGTTTTTTCCCTGAGGAGTTCCAGGATGATTCGTTCCAGTCATAACCAGCATTAGCCATAGGGGGGTCTTGGGTTTTATATCCACCGTTAATGCAAATAGTATCTGCCTTGCCTCTATTAGCAAGTCCGTAACTATAACTCTGCACAGTATCACCGGTGGCATCATTACCATCAACTTGTTTTAAATATGTGGTGTTCCATACATATATATTATTAGATGAAAGATCATACGCAAGAGAAGCATCTGAGCTCATCTTGGGACCTAATTCGTCTCTCATGGTATAAATCCTAGCACCCTCAAATTTACTTTGATACATAGAATTACGGCCAATAACTACAAATTCCGCAACATCACCTTCATACAATGCCGGGACTCCTCCTATGGCACTTATGAGTTGTGCTGTTGGTACTCCAACTGTAGTATCAGGAATACCACCTTTAACAGCAGTATTTATAATTGGTCCGGCTACCCAAGCTTTACTTGTGCTTAGATTTTTGCTGTATCTAATATATACTTGATATTCGGTTGCTCCGGGAAGACTGTTCCAACGCAAACGATACCTAGTGCTGTTCCAATTAAGGGAATCAGTAGTAGCGGGATTAGTAGAAAAATCATAATATACTTTATCCAAACCTGTAACAACCTTGTCGCTTATATCAGGCGGCAGAATATTAATTGTAGGGTTAGTCGGTGCGGTCTGCAAAGTTTGGCCTTTAACAGATGTTAAGCAAGAGCCGGGAACTCCGCAAGCAGTAAGAGCAGCCCCACCGCTGAAGGTTACCTGCATGGTATTATTACTAGTATTCCACGGACTGTTAGGAGTAATAATCAACTCATTGCCTTTCCATTCAACATCTATCGCAGAAGTTGCAGAAACAGGAACAGCTATATTGTTTCTTAGAATAAGGCTAGCATCAATTTCGTCTGAGAATGTGAACACTATCTTATCGCTACCGGTTACAGTTCTTGTGTAGCTCACAAGTCTGAAATCGCTTGTTCTAGCACGAGTAGTCAATACTGTTGTTCCGGTGCTAACAGGGTTATTTGAATTAGCCTTAGGAATAGTAACGCTAGGTGTTATAGCAGGCGTAGCATAGAATATCGCATTATCAGTCTCATAGTTTAACACGGTAATAGTATATGCACTAGCAGTACCTGCCGGCAGATTATCAAAACGGAAATAACCGTTCTCATCCGCTGTAGTCTCAAATTGCTGTTCTATGAGATTAGATACTGCGGGTAGATCTGCGCGAACTTTAGCTCCGGCTGCAGGAGCTTGGTTGGTGTTAAAAGCATCGGTGTTATATAACACTGTACCGTCTATGCTACCGGTTTTAGGAGGCAAGGTAACGGTCCAAGCTGCATTGCCTGCAATATAGTAGCTCTGAACAAGAGCCTGGCTTTGAGAAATCTCAGTTGCAGTACCAACACCAGTTGCACTAGGCTGAGTAACCGTTGTAGTCGCTTTTATACCTACGTATCCCGGTTTTGATACCACAACTTCATAGTTACCGAACATAACATCATCATAGTAAGTTCTGCCGGCTGCGTCTGTGGAACGCCTGCCGTTGTTTAAAGTTAAAACAGAAACTTCGGCGCCATTAATGGGTGCTCCGGTTACTGCATCTATTACGCTAACACTCACGCTAGCGGTTGGACTTAAAGGGTCCGTGCGGCTGTCCGTAACGTCGCTACAGGCCAAAAGTAAGCCTGCTGCTATAATTGACGAAATTGCGAATTTTTTGATCATTGTTTACTCCAAGGAAGGGTTAATTGGTGAAAAAGTTGTAGGTTAAGCCAAGTTGGACATGCCAAGGATAGCCGTTGGTTAATTCAGCATATTCTCTTAATCCAAAATGACCTCTCACGCCCACTAAAACATCGCCCAAGGAATACCCCAAACCTGCTGTGATACCGTAAGAAACCGTATTTAATTTCTTTGTGTCAAACGACTCATCGCGATTCGCGTTGCCATCGTTCTCATTCAATAAGGTTGTTGTGGAGCTGAGCGCAAAACCAACTTGCGGGCCAACTTCTAAAAATAAATCAAGAGGCAATCCAAAACGAAGCAGAACAGGTATATCAATTGAATGAAGAGATACCTCAGCCTCACGAACATTTTTGAATCTCCAATCAAGCTCAATGCGCTTTGCGCTCTGTGTAGCATAAGAATACTGAAGTCCCGGAACCAGCAAGAAAGCATCTATCAGGTTAAGCTCGGTAACAACGCCTATGCCCAACTGCAAATTCGGCTTCAAGTTCATGTCTCTATTGTCTATTGTTATAGGCAAATGAGAACGGAAATTGGAAATACCGGCAGATACTCTTGCGCCAACCTTGATAAAATCACTTTTTGGGGCAGATACCTTAGGCATTTCAACCTCTTTTGGAGGTGGAGGAGGTGGTGGAGGCGGAGGCGGGGTGTAAACGATCGGTTCCGGTTCTGGTTCCGAAACGGATGGTGCGGCTTCCGAGCTAACTTCTGTTCCGGCTTCCGCAGAGTTTAACTCTTCTGCAAAAGCAAGTGTACCGATAAAAAGCACACTAACACATATCTTTTTAAATGAACTTTTCATTTTCTAAGTCACCTTTTTGAATATTTAAATTTAAATATAGAAATTTTCCAAAATAAAATCAAGCTGCACATTTGTTCAGTGTTTATTTGTGCAGGTATAAGAACCGCTGATTGCGATTCTGAACGCATGCCCTTTGTCTGAATCAGAATTGGCCAGAATTTGGAGAATTAACAGAATATGATTAGGGATGCCTTCAGGATTTTAGGATTTACAGGATTGTTGTGACACAACATTGTAGAGACGCAATGCATTGCGTCTCTGCGTATAAAACGTCAGAACCCCGATTTTCAGGATTCAAGGATTTACATGATTATTAAGCGCAGTGCTTTGAAAATCAAGGAAATCCCTAAATCAAGTGAATCACGGTTCAGACAATGGTTTTAGTCCTGAACACAGCGAACGGAGTACAGGTTAAACGTATTTTCGCTGCTCCTGCCCACATTGCTGTTATTGTAGTTCATGATCCGGTAGTAAGCGTTAAAACTGCCATCAGCAGTGCCGCTCCACCAAACGCCGTGGTCGCTGACACTGTGGAAGCCAGTACTGTTTTGGATACCGCCCGGGAGGGCTGAAAAGCCGAAGTCATCCGTGCCGCTGTTGTTGGCCCAGCCGCTCTCTGCCTTCAATTTATCACCTGCGCCTGTGAGGCCGTTAGTTCCGGTTCCGCCAACCGCTGTAGTCAGCGCAGTCCACTCTGCATCGCTTGGCAAGTGCCAGCCATCAGGGCAAACGTTTTGTGCATCATCCCAATCGTACAAGCGGCCATAGGTGACGCAATTTGATGTGTTATCATCGTAACAAGCACCAATATCATCGTCAGGGCCATCGTAATTCAAATTACGTGCCATCCAGACTTTTGTGCCTATCAAAACAGCTTCGTACTCAACGCCATCGCCATCTGTTGGCTTACCGGCTTTCAAGAATATGCCATTTGAACTCTTGCATTCATACACATCCGGATTGTAGGCATTTGGGTTAATACCGCATCTATCTACAATTTGACTGCTATTGTAGCACCGTTGAGTATCTAAGGTGTATTTAGTGCTTCCGCAGCAAGATTCGGTATCTAAGGTGTATATACCGTTTCCGCAGCAAGATTCATCATCAGGATTATATTCCAATGTTCCGCCGCATTTATTTCTTACTACGTCGCTGTAACAGAATTGGGCTGTAGTGAATTTATCGCCATCGCATAGAGGTGTGGGTGTTCCATCCAAACAGAACTCGTCTGCCGGATCATATTCAGTTTCAGCTGGGCCACACACGGACTTAACTTCGCCATCAATACACTTTTGCCCAGGTATCCACGTTGAATGGCCACCGCATAGATCTTCGAGCGTGGTTCCATTAAAACAAAATTCGACACTGGGATCAAATACCTTTGAGTCGCACTTCTCTATTACATTGCCATTACTGCAAAACTGAGTTGCTACTGTATATTTATTGGGGCTAGTGTTGTCACAGCAAGCTTCCCCTGCACCAGGTTGGGCTCCCTCTGATATTCCGCCGCATTTTCCCTTGACTTGATTATCAAGGCAGTACTCTTTTTCGTTGAATTTGGCGCCTCCGCATTTAGGCTCCTGTTTATTGTTAAGGCAGAATACGTCTGCGGTGAATTCACTGCCATTGCACTTTAGCTCGGGTGCTCCATCAAGGCAGAAATAACCTGCGGCGAGTGGCGCACCGGCACAAAGTTCTTCCGCACTAGAGCTACTACCATGAGGTCTAGAACTTGAACTGGGCTGTGGATCAGGATCGCTGCCACCACCGCTGGAACAGGAAAATGTCAATGTGAAAGCAAGCGAAGCGCCTGCAGCCAATAGAAAACGGGTTGTTTTCATATAAATACCTATAGTTTAATTCAACTACACTAAATATAGTAAAAAAAACACCATGATCGTCATTTTTGTGTAATACTGTCTGAACCGGGATTCACAGAATTTTCAGAATTAACGGAATTGGAGAAGAATTTTCACTTTTTTTGCATTTTTTGTCACTTTTTTCAAAAAAAATCTTTTAAAATGCGTCTAAGTAGTATGGACAAAAATAGGAGGTCTGTGTGGAAAAAACTGTTGACGAGTACAAAAACTCTACAGATAATGCTCTGGTGGAATTTGCAAAAGAAGTTTTAGCCAGCGACAAGAAGAATGCTACGCAAAAGCAATATGTTATAGGCGAAGTAACTACCAAAGCGGCGCAAGACATTGAAAGGCTTGTTGGCTTTGATGTTTCAAATTTCGAACATGTTATTGACGGCGGACACATTGGGCATATTGGCAAAAGGCACGGAGAGCATGGGGAGGCAGATCAAAGCATGAAAGATCCGGAGGATATAGGTCGTGTCAAATATGTATTGGATAACTACGATGATATTGAGATATCTGGGAGGCGAAATCGCCAATTCATAAATTCAGATGGAACTCTAGCTAAGGTGCTTATATACAAAAAACGTATAAATGGCAATTATTATGTGACAGAAGTTGTCGCTGATGCAAAGATCAAAAGGCTTAGGATTATTTCCATGCGAAAAAGTAAGGCAGAAACTGAACATGATAGCAACTATCCCGCAGTATTAACGTCCGAAACGCCCTCTGCCACTAATAATATACAAAATTCCACCACCCATGTCTGAACCGGAATTCACAGAATTTTCAGAATTAGCAGAATTACCAAAAGCACAATGCTATGAACCAATTCCACTCTTGGGAGGAGCGGTGGTTTACTTCTCTCGCTTCTCAAGCTCTTTTGCGTTTATTATAAGCATTTGCAGGCGGTTTTCTATGTTGGCAAAGCTCGTGTCCGGGTCGTAATCCAGGCTTAAAACTTGAATATGCGGGTATTCCGCTTTTACCGCCTTGGTCAAGCCTCGGCCAGAAATATGATTTGCAAGACAGGCAAAAGGCTGAACTATAACAAAACTGTTCACTCCATGTTCTGCCAAAGAAAGAATTTCACCCGGAATAAGCCAACCCTCACCCGTAATATAAGTCTTGTCAAGCATTCCGGTTTTTTCTATAATTTCTGCCATTTCATAACAAGTTGCATGATGCTCATAAAATTTGAATTTCTTAAAGAGCTTCTCAACATCATTCGACGCTTTTGAATAAAGCTTTGCCGAAACACCACCTATTAGCCAATTCACAAAAGGATGCGATATAAGCCCACGCCTTACCTTTTCCATTCTGACAAGCTCGCCAACTCTGAAAAAATCCAGCATTCCCGGCTGCACAACTTCCATGCCGTGCTCAAAAAGATACTCCTCAACAAAACCGTTCGCACTCGGATGATACTTCATCAAAATCTCGCCCAACACCGCAACTCTGGGCTTGCGAACAGACATATTAGCCTCTATATGATTAAATGCCTCAACCGCCTGCGCCAATTTTTTCATAGCACCACGAATGTTGCCCGCAGCTTCTGTCATGGTTTCTTTAATCCAGTAATTATAAACTCTCAGAGATTCGCCGTTGTTTTTTTCGTAAGGACGAACAGTGCGGAACATGATCTCTATGCAATCCATAATGGTCATGCCCCAAAGCATGTGCACACGAAAATCTATGCCTGCGGAAAAACCCGGATGCATATTTTTGTTATCCGTGCCCGTGGTTAAAATAGGCACATTCGGAAAACCTGCCTCGTCAAGGGCTTTGCGGCACATAACGGCATATTGGCCGGCACGACAGTTCTCGCAGTTCTTTGCCAAGCCCATGCACACTTCACTTTGATCTACATCCGGATGTTGCTCCAGCCAACGCAAGCCTTCGCCAATATTCACCTGCGCAGGGAAGCAAATATCGTTGTGCACGTATTTTTTGCCGAGCTCAAACGCCTTTTTGTCTGCCAAAGGCAAAAGCTCTGTTTTAAAGCCCTGCCGCTCCATAACCTTTGAGCACAAAAGGCTGAAAGCCGGACTTAAATTCGGGATCAGCACAATGCGTTTTTTTTTGTCTTCTTTTGTATAAGGCACCGAATAAAGAGGCATTATAGTCTTTTTATTATTAACAGCATGCGAGCGCCGAACTTTTACGGTTTCAATAAAACTTTTTATGCGAATGCTAACCGGCCCCCTAACATCGCCTTCGTCGAGTTTAAGCATTAGCAGTTCTTTTTCTGAGCGCTCATGCAAAATGCGCACCATTTCGTCTGAAAGGATAGCATCGTGACCGCAGCCAAAGCTAACTATTTGCACCAATTCTATGCTTGGGTCTTTTGTTGCCAAAAGCGTAGCTCCGAGCATTCTCATGTGGAATGAATTCAGAGCTTCCATTCTTGTGTTCGCAGGTATTTCCTGATCAAACACGCCGGGCAGGGCTTCCAGCGGCAAAACCGGTATTCCCATTTGCGTAAAGTGGTTTGCAACCAAATGGTTAACCAGAGGGTCAAGGTGGTAGGGCCTGCCGGCAACCACAACCGCAAATTCGCCTTTTGCCCTCACATTGTCTAAAATTTTTTGCCCTTCATGCTGCAAAGTATCTATATATATTTGCAGAGCGATTTCGCCTTCTGTAACAGCGGCATCTACAATCTTTTTTGGAATTTTCCAGTTTTTGCTGAACCAGTCTATGCACTGGCTTCGGCGTAAATCTTCCGTGTACCAGTGGAAAGTAGGTTGATCCACAGGAATTCCGTGTTTGCCTTCGGGGTCGTCTATGTTTCTGACAACAGGCGGCGTGCCTTGGACAACGGGGCAAACTGCAGTAGCTTTGAATTTTTTATGGTCGCTTGGAATGCCGAGCATGGAAGGCAGGAATATTCTATCGACTTTTTTCTTAACCAAATCCGCAACGTGCCCGTGCATAAGTTTTGCCGGAAAGCAAATAGTATCGCTGGGAACCGAGCGAAGCCCTTCTTCAAATAAATTATAGTCGCTTTGGCGGCTAACAATCACCTCAAGCCCAAGCGATGTAAAGAAGGCTTTCCAAAACGGAAGCGAAACAAAGAATTCCAAAGCCCGTGGAATGCCTATCGTTTTGACTGGCTGAGAGTTGATAGCTGAAAGTTTAAAGTGAACTTTTGAGTTGTAGCTTTTGATTAGGAGTTGGTTTGCTCTTTTTACCAAATCGGGAACCGAATTCATTTTGCGGTTGATTTCTGCCACTGCTTTTTTTGTTTCGGAGTCATCCGGACTGGCTATTACTTCGCCTCTTTCGCAACGGTTGCCGGTTACGTGGGTTCTGCCGTCGTTAAAAACAACGATTGTTCTGCTGCAATTATTGCTGCAAAACTGGCAAATTTGCCCCGGACGTTTTTCCCAGCCGAATTTCTCTATGGAATCCAAGCCGATGAATGTGGATTTAAGCATGAACCCTTCTCTCCAACGCCGCCAAATTTTCTCGCAGCCTTACCCTCTCAACTTCAACCCTCGGCGGAATGCTCGCTAAATTCTCACCGGGAAACGGTGTTGTGTCAGCTACTTCCAAACAATAATCCAAGCCTTCGTCAAAATTCTTTGCCGCAATTTTCAGCCATGCGGCGTAATCTTTATCGCCATCCCATTTTTCTACCTGCAAGGCAAACCAGTCGCCGTACATCTCCACCTCTTTCGCAAACATGTGCGGACGCTCAGGCGGCGTTAAATCCGGTATGCGACCGTAAATGTGGTCTATCATCTCTTGCATGGAATAGCTGCGATTAAACCAGGCAATGTTTGGGCCTGGGCAAATGGACTGCGGTGCGCTTTCTGCTTTTTCTCTTCCCCAGAAAATTAAACCGCTGTTACCCAAATGGTCGCAAATGCACTGCTTTGCATACACCGCTTTGCGCATAGCCTCTTTTTGCTCTTCGCTACTATCACTCTCTGCAATCTGCTTTAATTTGCGCTCCTGATAAAAACGGCTCGCTTTGCAAACAGGAGTTTCGCTGAATTCGGCGTTGTTCTGCAAAAATCCCTTAGTGCAAGGACTTCCGGGCTTGCCGAGTTCTATCTGCTTTTTATGCCATCGCTCGGAACCGGAATTTCTCAAATTGTTGAAATATATGTCAAGCGGAGAAGCGTCGCTCATGTAAAGATCAGCAATAGTCGCTTTGGCAAGTTGTTCCCTAGTCTCTTCGTCAACGGGAGAAACTTCCGGTACAAGCAAAAACGGGCTGCCCCAACCTGTGCCGTCTATGCCGTAATACTCACGCATTCTCAAATCTTCCGCATAATTGCCAATGCCGCCCTGCACCGTGATTTTCGGAGGCGGAGCCTCTTTTGCTGCGTCTGTGTTCAAACCTTTTGAATTGTAAAAATTCACAATCGTTTCTCTGAACTGATGCAAAAGCCCACGCTGTGAGCGAATTTCTTTTAATATTGTGGGCAACAAAAAGCCCTGGCTCGGAAAAGCGTGACCGCCGCAGTTTAAACCGGATTCAATTCTGTACTCGCTTACTTCCAAACCCTTGCGTGCCAAATATTTTCCCTGAATTAACGCAGAGCGAAAGTCAGAAGCTTTTATTATTATTCTCTTGCCTATTTCCCCAGTTGCGCTTCTGTAAAATTCCTTGAACTGCGCCATATAATTGTACAGGCTCTGATTTATGCCTGCGCTAAAAACTATCGCCGAATTTTTCAATGAAGATAACGCATAACCTTTCAATGCGCTTTTTGCATCCGACAATTCTTCGTTGGGTGGCAAGCGGTCCAGTTTAACCATTATGTTTACATCTATGGAACCTTCAACCATGCCGTGATTCAGGGTTGTTTCTATTTCTTTTTTCTCTTCTTCGGGAGCGTCTTTCATGCCCATTAATTTCAGATAAAGTGCTCTCAAAGGATGCCCGGTCGGGAGCATTTCAAAATATTTCGCCTTATCGTTTTTTGAAAAGAAAGGCTGTTTTTTTATCGCTTCAAAACGTATTTTCACAACTTCTGCCAGCGTGTTCAAATATGCTGTGATTCTCTTTGCCCTGCCGTCCGGCTCACGATTCGGAACAGGCTCGTATTCAAGTTTGTATTCTTCCGCATAAATTTTGCGGAATCTTTCCAAAAGCAAATCGTCAACCAAAGACACCACGGACGAAATTCCAA
>JGI24695J34938_10002158_pt1 | contig 15348 bp, 10 predicted proteins | sample TergutCo191P3_FD_34938 | JGI IMG/M metagenome (IMG submission 34938)
AAATCCATGAAAATTTTCTCATAAAATTCTCCTCATTTTTCTTGTCCCTCAGCCCTCAACGAGTGCTAGTTTTAAAGGGACGTTTATTTATAACAATATTATACAGTCATATCAACAAATTTGACAACATTAAATTCAAATTTTTTCACTTTTTTTTTGGTTAAAATTTCATTTAATGGAAGAAAACTACTCGTTAATATCCGTTATTTTATATTAAAATACTACAAAAGCAGTTGATTTTTGATTAACTTTCCGTACTGAGCCGGATTTCCTCATTCGCGGCTTACATAAAAATTTTTTTATTTTTACGAATAAGTCATGCGCCGCGCATGCTCGCGCCATATATAAGCGGAGGATTTGATATGAAAATCAACAGAAGATTTAAGGACAGTGTATTTACCACTCTGTTCAGCAATCCCGATCTGCTTCGGGATTTGTATTGTGCGCTTGAAGGAGTAACGCTTGCGCCTAACGTACCGGTTTCCATAAACACGCTTAAAAATGTGCTGTATCTGGATATCTACAATGACATCTCATTCGAAATTGCCGGAAAAATGGTTGTGTTAATCGAACATCAGAGCACAATCAATCCCAACATGGCTTTACGCTTGCTTTTATATGTTAGCGACGTATTAAAAACAATGGTGAAGGATAAAAGCATTTACACAAGCAGGCAAGTTTCTATTCCGTGGCCCGAATTTTTTGTAATTTATGACGGAACAGACAAATTTCCGGATCAGAAGATTTTACATTTATCTGATCTGTATGAAAAACCGCAGGATTTAGGTCTTCCTGAAAAAGCGTATCCGCTCATGGAACTTGAAGTAAAAGTAATTAATATTAACAGCGGCAGGAATAAAGAAATAATGAGCCGATGCAAAGCGTTATCCGAGTACAGCGCTTTCATTGGTATAGAACAAGCGAACGTGAGAAAGATGAAAAACTTAAAAAAGGCATTAAGAAAAACTATCCAGGATTGCCACGAAAATGGTATACTGAAAGAGTTCTTGAGAATTCACGGCAGGAGGATTGTAAGCATGCTTTACGAAAAATGGAATTTAAATGACGCAAAAAAAGTCTGGCGCGAAGAAGCCCGCGAAGACGGTTACGAAGAAGGCCTAGAAGCAGGCCGCGAAGCAGGACTTAAAGAAGGACGTGAAGAGGGACTTGAAGTTGGTCTTGAAAAAGGCCGAGAAGAAGTGATCAATTTGCTTGATCAAGGTTTGTCTGTCGAAGAAATAAAACAACGCCTTACCCGGACAACGACCAGTTAGAAAAGGTGCCGGTTATTAGTTCCATCAGTATTTTTACCAGATTAAAAATTCTCTCCAGGAAAATTATCGCGGTTGTGCCGCCTGAGCTTCAGGATCAGTTTAATGAAATCCAGCTGGATAACAGCATCCGCAGAATCAGATTGCTGACGCTGATTGCGCTTGCGGCAAAATTAATAAACGCGGTTTTCAAATATCTGTTAAACGAAAATGCCGAGGGAATTTTCGATTTTATCGATTACAGCGAAATTGCTGTCATTGCTTTGTTTAATCTTGGCATACTTCTTCTTAAAAGAAGCGGAAAAAAACAATTGCTGTGGGTTTTTTGCTACTTTGTGATCGCGGGATTTTTTATTCTATATGAATTTGTAATTAATTCCACCGGAAGAGCGGATCAAATTCCTTTTATTTTCTTTGTAACAATATTTTTATTTTCTTTCCTGCCGGATTTTAAACCTCAGGTGTTTATTACTTTCGCGGTTGTTTATTTTTTCGCAACAGCTTACATATTAATGCTGAAAAATCAGCAGATAAACGAATATTTCGGACTGCAGTCGCATATATTAAATATATTTTTAATAATCCTTGTTACGAAAATATTGCTTTATAACAGTAAAGTTAATACTTTTATCCATACATATCAAATTAACAAGTTAAACGAAAGTCTTTTAACAGCTAATATTGAAATTGAGAAACAAAAAGATGATCTTCGCAATTACAACGAAAACCTTGAAAAAATGGTTAAGGATAAAACCGAAAGAATCGTGGAACTGAGAAACGCGGTAATGGAAACCATGGCGGAACTTGTTGAACGCAGAGACGACACAACAGGCGGACACATTAACCGCACAAGCAATTATCTGCGGATTTTTCTTAATGCCGTTATAAAAGAGAGCGTCTACGGAAAACATTCTTATTCATGGAATATTGAGCAGATGGTTTTATCCGCGATGCTTCATGACGTCGGGAAAATCGCGATATCTGACAGTATTTTAAGCAAACCTGGAAAACTTGATAAAGAAGAGTTTGAAATAATGAAGAGCCACACAGTTCTGGGTGGTGAAATTATTAATGAAATTCAAAACAAAACGCGGGAAAATGAATTTCTTGATTACGCGTTTACATTCGCCGTTTATCATCATGAAAAATGGGACGGAACAGGTTATCCGTACGGCAAGTCAGGCGAAGATATCCCTCTTCCCGCACGCATCATGGCGATAATTGACGTATACGACGCGCTGATTTCTAAAAGACCGTACAAAGAACCATTCACCGTCGAAGAAGCGATAAAAATAATCGAAGACAGAAAAGGCACACACTTCGATCCCAAACTGGTCGAAATATTTTTGTTGGTATCGAACCAATTGCATTAATACCAGGAAACCTCCCGCAGAGACGGTGATTATCGTGTTCCTTGTTTTCCAGGACGATACCATAGTATAATACTTTCATGGAAAAAACAGAAACTGCTGTGGCTTTGTGCGCTGTTGGCGCGGAGAAAGTTGTATCAAATGAATTAAAAAAACTGGCGGATAAAAATAACATCGATATAAAAGTTGAAGATTCGCTTTACGGGAGAGTGCGGTTTAACGCTGACAAAAAAGGTTTGTATAAATCTCTGATTGGTCTTCGCGCGGCGGATCGCGTTCTATTGGAAATCGCGAATTATAAAGCGCTTGATTTTGACGATCTCTTTGAAGGCGCGGCGTCAGCTGCATGGGAGCGTCTTGTTCCAAAAGGCATGGGATTAAAAGTCGCGAAGGTGCGCGCGAACCGCTCTCAGTTAAAAGCGGAAACAAGTATTCAGGCGATTGTTCACAAGGCGGCTGCGCAGAGATTGTGCGAAAAATATAAAATGAACCGGCTTCCTGAACCGGGCGTGAACACGCCTGTTAAAATCGCGGAGGTGCGCGTTTATATCGAGAAAGATATTGTTTCCCTGCTTGTTGATTTAAGCGGAGAGCCGCTTTTCAAAAGAGGGTATCGAAGCGAAGGCGGCGCGGCTCCTCTTCGCGAGACAACGGCGGCGTCCATTCTGCTGTTGTCCGGCTGGAAACGAAAATTTCCTCTTTACGATCCATTCTGCGGATCAGGAACAATCCTCATTGAAGCCGCGATGTACGCGTGGGATATTGCGCCGGGTCTTGGAAGAAATTTCGCGGTACAGGACATGCTCATCGCTGACAGCAAAATCGAGCAAACAGTGCGTGAAGATTTCCGCGCCAGGATCGATTTTACCCGCCTTGTAAGAATCGCCGGAAGCGATGAAGACATTCGCACCATATCGATCGCTTCTTCCAATGCCGCGCGGTTAATTGATATCGCTGAAGGCAGAGAACCTCAGCGCGGTATCCGAGCCGGAGACTCAAGCGGTTCCGGAAAAACTCCCGGCATCGATCTAAAAGTTCTCTCCATGTCCAAAGCCTCAAACCCCTTCCGCGCTCCTGAAGCATCCCCGCAATCACTCGAACAAAACTCATCTACTCCTCACTCCTCACTCCTCACTTCTCACTCTCCCGAAGGTTTTATTATCACCAATCCGCCTTACGGAAAAAGACTTGGAGACCAATCCATGGCTGAGGAAATTTACAAGAACATGACTTGCCTTGCGTCCGGGTTTGCCGGTTGGAAACTGGCTGTTATTACAGACCACAGCGGTTTTGAGAGTTTTTACGGTAAAAAAGCGGATTCTTGCAAAGAAATCAGCAACGGAGCGATACCTTCCTATTTTTTTCAATATGATGTGTTATAATAGTTATAACTATTTATAAAAAAAAGGGGTAAATTATGGCGGTTGCGGTAGAACATGATAAAAGACGTAAAAAAATACTAGATAAAGCGCTTGCTGTTTTCATAGAAGATGGTTTTGAGAACGCCACTTTTCAAAAAATCGCGGACAAGAGCGGAATAACCAGAACTATTTTATACCTCTACTTTAAAAACAAAAGGGAAATTTTCATTTACAGCATTAAACAGCTTCTTCAAAGCGTTGAAGAAAACATCAATATAATTACCGCTGATAAATCTTTAAGCAGTATAGATAAAATTTCCAAGGTACTGCTGGTTATTTTTAAGCTTTTTGAACATAGCAGGCAGCTTCTCTCTGTTGTGCTTGATTATCTTTTGCATCTTTCCAAGGGCGGCGCTAATCCCGAAGAAAGAGTCAGGCGAAGAACAGTAAAGATACACCGCGTTTTATCTTCTCTTGCGATGGAAGGAATCAAGTCAGGGGAATTGAAAAAAGAAAGCGTTAAAACAATGCACAACTATCTTTACAGTTTTATAGAGACTGCCATCTTTCACCTTGTTGTTTTAAAGCGCGAGAATCTTGTTGAGTTAAAGGAAACCGCAACTTATGCGGTCAGGCAGTTAAGTAATCTCGCAGATAATGCATAATAACTTCAAAATCCAGCGGTTTTCCAAGGTGGCCGTCCATTCCGGCTTTAATGCAGTTTTCGATGTCTTCTTTAAACACGTTAGCTGTCATCGCTATTATCGGTATTCTCTTCTGCACTTTGCCGGTTTCTTTTAATTTGGTTTCATACATTCTGATTTGACGCGTCGCTTCGTATCCGTCCATTCCCGGCATGTGGACATCCATAAAAATCATTTCGTAACGGGCAGGATCTTCCAGAAACATTTCAACAGCCTGAAGTCCGTTTACGGCGCAGTCAATTTCCAGCTGAGTTGTTTCAAGAAGCATCAGAACAATTTCGCGGTTAATTTCCATATCTTCAACAAGTAAAATCTTGTGTCCTGTAAAATTGGTTTTTTGCTCCGCTTTATTTTCTTCCGGCTGTTTTTTCTCTTCGGTTTCTGTGCTGCGCTGTACCTGCATTGTAAAAGCAAATGTCGATCCGTTTCCGTCTTCGGATTCAACCCAGATTTTTCCTTTCATCATCTCCACAAAACTTTTTGAAATTGATAGCCCCAAACCTGTGCCGCCGTATTTGCGCGACGTGCTTGGATCCGCCTGATTAAAAGATTTAAAAAGTTTCTTTTGATTTTCTTCGTTTATTCCTATTCCTGTGTCGACTACGCTTATCTGTATTGTGCAGGCGTTGTTTTTTTCGCCGGTTAGTTCCGCGCGCAGACTGATGGATCCTTTTTCTGGAGTAAATTTTACCGCGTTGCCCAAAAGATTTGTAATAACCTGCGAGATACGCTGATCATCGCCGATTAAAAAATTGGGAATTGCTTTATCAATATCCACTATTAAATTTTGATGTTTCTCTTCAACGCGGAAATTAACAACATTTACGACGCGGTTTATCATTTTTTCAAAATTAAATTCGATCGGAACAAGTTCAAATTTGTTCGCTTCTATTTTTGACATGTCAAGAATATCGTTTATTACGCCCAAAAGGTGGCTCGACGCGTCTCCTATTTTATCAAGCGCGTAATTTTTTCTGTCAATGTCAGCTGAATTTTTAGCAATCGCCGTCATGTTGATGATTGCGTTCATCGGAGTGCGCATTTCATGGCTCATGTTGGATAAAAATTCGCTCTTTGCCTTGCTTGCCGCCATTACTTCCGTGATAGCGTCTTTCATTTTCGTGTTGTAAAGATCAAGCATGATGGCAGCCGCGATCGTGCTTGCCGCCATCGCAACGAAACTTTTTTCAATGTCTGTCCATTTGCGCACTGTATCGCTCTGCTCAACTACGATCATTCCCCACAGCTTGCCTTCTACATACAGAGGCGCGCAGATAAAAGCGTTCACATCCCGCGAAACAAGTTTGTAAAAATCCTCATTACTGCTTGAAGAAATATCAGAGCAGGAGATGATCGGCACTGAAGCGCTGTTGTAAAGACGTTCGGGAAAACTTGCTTTTATCAATTCATGCGTGTTAAAGATTTCTCTGTTTAATAATTTTCTATCTGCTGTCCATTGATACGCGAGCGCCGCGTTTCCGCTGCTATAATCAAGATTAAAAATAACAACGTTTGATACATTGTAATAATGTCCCAGTTTGGCAATGGCTTCTTTTACATGCATGTGCGTATTGGCGGAAGAAATAAAACTTCGTGATATATCGGAAATCAATTCTTGCTGTTCAAGACGAACTTTTAAAAGAGCGGATTGATTATTTTCTGTTTCGTTCCCCATTTCTGATAATTTTCTCCGATGCTGGCATTATATCATCAAAACGGTGTTTTGTCATTACGGCTTGATTTTTTTTTGTTTTGTATAGATACTGATGAAATGGAAACCGGGCAGACAATTTTTATCATAAGTCAGCTTGCTCTCGGCGCTTTAGCCGCGTTTTTGGCGATTTTGCTGTGGCCGAAGATTAGAGAAGCTGCGTGGATGCTGGTAATTTTTGGAGTAATTGTAACTTATATTGAAACTGTATATTCTATACTAAGAGATTTCGGAATTGCAGGAGACGAGATTTTAATTCTTGATTCGATTCCGTTAATATCTTTTATTTTACCGTCTGTCCGTATGTTATTTTTTATCGCAGCTTTTGCGATAATGGTTTTTAAACAATCCCGGCTGCGATAACATTTTAGCGTCAGCGCAGATACGCTGATATTAAAATGATAGGCCGGTATTATAAGGAGGAGAAAATGAAAGCATTGGTAATTGGGCTGATTATTATTGCCGCCGCAGTCTACGCAATTCTTCCAAAAGGAATTGCCGATATAGAATACTCAGGGCTGGCATGGGGAGTTCACGTATTGAATTTTCTGAAAGGCGGCGCGCCTGTAATAGCGATACTGCTTGGTCTTATAGCGATGTTCATCGGCGTCGCTGACATGAAAGATCGCTCGGAAGCCAAGAAAGAAAACGATGAATCAGGAAATAATTAATCTGTTCAAGGTTTAAATCCGCTCTTGCGAATTCGCCGGAGGTACAGGGTGCGGGGAAGGTATGATTTCGCAGTTAATCAGTGACGCGAGAAAGATAGTAATTAAAATCGGCTCCAACACCCTTGCGGGTAAAGACGGAAAGATCAACTTTACGTTTCTTGACGAATTTGCGGAACAAGCCGCCGCTTTAATAAAGAAAGGTAAACAGATTGTAGTTGTCTCATCAGGCGCTCAGGTGGCGGGTCTGTCCGCTTTGGACAAATGGGCGCGTAAAAAAGACATTCACTACAGGCAGGCATTGTGCGCGGTTGGACAGGTACAGCTTATGAAAGCATGGCGCCGCGCATTTGAAAAGGAAGATCTTTTTATCGCGCAGATACTTTTAACGCGTGAAGACTTTGACGATACAAACAGAACGTTAAATATGCGTAACACGCTCTTTACATTGGTTGACGAAGGAATTATTCCAATCATCAATGAAAACGACACGGTTTCTGTAGAAGAAATTAAAATCGGAGATAACGACACATTGGCTGCCCGCTCCGCGATTCTTTGGAGCGCAGACCTTTTAATTCTTTTCAGTGACATCGACGGTTTGTATAACAAAAACCCAAAAGAAGATCCAAACGCTGTGCTTGTCGAAGAAGTGCGCAATTTAGAGGAAGTAAGAAAAAATATTTCCATAGGAACCGCAAACGATTTCGGCACAGGCGGCATCGCTACAAAACTTGATGCTGCGCAGTTAGCGTTGTCTTACAGCATACCGACAATTCTTACAGACGGAGGCAAACCACGCAGCCTGGAATCTCTAGCGGCGGGAAATCAAAAAGGAACGGTATTTTTGGTTTAAAAAATTGATCCAAATATTGTATGTTCGTAATGGTTCGTGTAGTTCGCGGTGAAATTCTTATTTTAATTTTTAGCGTATCTGTCCGCTGCCCGTAACAAGATATTTTATCGTCGTGAGCGCTTCCAATCCCATCGGACCTCTGACGTGAAACTTTTGCGTGCTTATTCCAAGCTCCGCGCCGAATCCGAACTCTCCTCCGTCTGTAAAACGCGTTGACGTGTTCACATACACGCAGGACGCGTCAACTTTTGCGCGGAAAAGTCCGGCTGTCCGCAAGTCGTTGGTGAGAATCGCTTCCGAGTGTTTTGTTCCGTATTTATTAATATGCGCAACCGCTTCTTCGCAGGAGGAAACAGTTTTTACAGCGAGAATGTAATCGAGAAATTCGGTTTCCCAGTCTTCTTCAACTGCGTCTTTTATCGCGAGATCAGCGGGCGCTTTTCCGATTGCGGCTTTTGAAGCGCTGTCGCATCGCAATTCCGCTTTGCCCGCGATTTTTTTTGCGAGTTCTGGCATCAGTGAAAGCGCGTCTTTGTGTACAAGCAGCGTCTCCACAGCGTTGCATGCGCCGGGTTTTTGAAGTTTCGCGTTTAAAATTATTTCTGCGGCGCTGTCAATTCCTTCGCGTGTTTCTAGATACGACGGCTCAACATAGATGTGGCAGTTTCCTTCGCCTGTTTCAATTACAGGAACGCGTGCGTTTTCAACTACACGCCGGATTAATTCATGTCCTCCCCGCGGAAGAACAACATCAATAAAACCGCGCGCTTTGAGTATAATGTCAACTTCGTCTCTGCTGCCGGATTCCGCGAGAGCGACGGCGTCCGGTATTCCGCAGTTTTCAAGTCCCGCTTTAATAGCTTTCACAAGCGCTTTGTTGGATTCAAGCGCTGAAGAAGAGCCGCGTAAAAGTATTGAGCAGCCGGCTTTGTATGCAAGCGCGAAACAATCAACAGTTACATTCGGGCGTGATTCATATATTATCGCCGCGACTCCAAGAGGAACAGTTACTTTTTCTATTTGTAAACCATTGGGAAGAGTCCAGCCGGATTGCACTTTACCTATCGGGTCATCCTGTCTTATAACAACATTGATCCCTTCAATTATGCCGTCAATGCGTTTGTCATTCAAAAGCAGACGATCAACCAGACTTTCTTTCATTCCGCTGTTTCGCGCTTTCTCAACGTCACACGCATTTGCTTCTAATATGATTGTTTTATTTTTATTAATTTCAACGGCGGCGGCGGCAAGAGCTTTATCTTTCGCGGCGCGGTTTTCTCCCGCCAGTTTTGCCTGCGCTTGTTTGAGCGAGTTAAAAATTGTTTCTAATGCAGATGACATGAGTCTACTCTATATTAATATTTTCCATTGAACAAGAGCCATTTAATCAAAAATAGATAACAATTTATCATTTTATTTATTAAATTTTTATGTTATAATTAATAATTATATGGAAAAAATCAACAATGATGAAACTATAATAGCTCTTCAACGCAGTAAAAAAATGGCTGATACGCTTAACAAAATGTCTGCGATTTTCCTGTCAAGCAATGATGAACAATTTGATAAAATGATGTCGTCTGGCATGGGTTTGATTGCGGACGCGGCGAATGTTGAAAGATTGAATGTCTGGCGCAATGAGATGAGGTTTGACGGTCTTCATGCGTCGCAAATTTACCGATGGGACAGGGCGGCAGGAGGAACTACTCCGCCTTTAAATGAGCTTAGAGACCTTTCATTTTCCAAGTCCGCGCCGTTATGGGAGGATTTACTTTCAAACGGAAAAGTAATCAACGGTCCCGTAAAGGATGTGCCGGAAGGGCATTTATTAAGCGTATACGGCACAATTTCTGTACTGGTTACGCCAATTTTCCTTAAAGGTGATTTTTGGGGTTTTGTAATTTTCAGCGATAATCATATTGAACGCGTTTTTGACAATGAGCTTGCCGAGATGATGCGTTCCGCGGCGTTCCTGTGCGCGAACGCAATCATACGCGCGGAAATGGATCGTTCCATAAGCGGAGCGCACAAATTTTATCAGACCATAATCAAGTCCGCGCCGTTCGGCCTGACTATCTTTGATGAGAATATAAAAATTATAGACTGTAACGATAAAATAATCGAAATCTGCGGCACAACAAAGCAGGATTATATTACTAATTTTTATAAATATTCGCCTGAATATCAGCCTAACGGAGAAAAGTCAGTCGACTACGCTCTTAAAACAATGAAGTATGTTATTGAATCACGCGAGACAGTAAAGATCGACTGGATGCATATTGATGTTAACGGCGAACCGATACCGTGCGAGCTTACTGTTACGTGCATAGAAGAAAACGGAAGTTTTACCGGTCAGGCATTCGCGTATGATCTTCGGCATGTAAAGAAAATGGAAAAAGAGATTGGCGAAGCGGCGCAGCTCAATCAGGCAATACTTGACGCAATGCCGGTTGGTGTCGCCATCTTTAACGGCGATCCTCCGGTTATTACCGATTGCAACACTGAACTTACAAAAATGTTTAACGCACCTAAACAGCGGATTGTTGACCGTTACTTTCAGGATTTCTCGTCTGAACATCTGCCGGACGGAAGAAAAGCGTATCCTACAGCTATTGATACAATGAAGCGCGCAAGAGCGGGTGAAATAATCAGAATGGAATGGCCTCATAAGACATCAGGCGGTGAGCCTATTCCATGCGACATAATGATGACATGCGTGAAAATCGGCGATAATACTATCGGGCTTGTCTTCCTGTACGATCTTAGAAATATAAAACGGCTGGAACAGAAAATTACCAGAGCAGCCAGAATCAATCAGTCAATAATTGACAATCTTCCGATCGGCATTGCTTTCTTTGACGGAACGCCGAGAGTTACCGATATAAACGACAAGTTAGTTGAAATGTTTGACGCTCCCAAACAGCACATTATAGACCGTTATTATGAGGATTTTTCTCCTGAGTTTCTGCCGGACGGACGGAAAGCAATTGACGATGCTTATGAAAATACGAATCGCGCTATAGCTGGTGAAACTGTAAGATTTGAATGGCCCCATCAGACATTGTCGGGAAAACCTGTTCCTTGCGACATCACTCTGACGCGCGTTGTGGAAGAGGATGAATTTATCGGGATTGGTTTCCTTTACGATCTCCGCGATGTTAAAAAATTATCCGAACATTTGCATGAACAGGATGAACTTTTAAAAGCGCTGAACAGCGTATCTTCAACATTACTGGAGCCCGTTAAACTCTTCGAAGATTCTCTGCAAAAAGCCATGTGGATTATGGCTGAAGCTGTTAACGTTGATCGCGTCAGCATATGGAAGAACTCAAGCGACGAGGCGGGAATTTTCTGTTCGCTGCTTTATGAATGGGAAAGCGGCGTATTCCGATCAAAAACAGAATTCGGCTTTTTAGCTGACGATCAGAGATATGACGAAAAGATGGTATGGAGAGACACGTTATCGAAGGGAGGCTGCGTCAACGCTTTAGTGCGCGATATTAATACCGATTTAAGCAAACACCTTATGTCACGCGGCATCGTATCCGTTTTTATTATGCCTGTTTTCATAAAGGAAATTTTTTGGGGCTTTGTCGGTTTTGATAACTGTAAAAACGAGCGTGTCTTTTCGGAAAACGAAGAACTAATCCTGCGTTCCGCGAGCCGCACAATTGTAAACGCGATAAGCCGCAACAGTATAACAGTGCGCCTTGAAAATACTGTAAAGGAAGCCAACGAAGCGACAAAGCAGAAAAATATCGCGGTTAAATCCCTTGAGAGCATATTGAACGGTATAGACGCGCTGATTTATATTACCGTTCCGGAAACAGGCGAGCTTCTCTTTGTTAATAGATATATGAAAAAGGTTCTTAACAGGGAAAATGATCTTATTATCGGGGAGCGTTGTTATAAGATTCTGCGCGGGTTAGATAAAAGGTGCGATTTCTGTCCGAAAGAGAAGCTTGATAAAGATCCGAATCAAATTGTTATATGGGATGATTATGTCGATTTCTTGGATGGATATGTTCGTCATTCGGACTGCTATATTGACTGGCCTAACGGCGAGAAGGTTCATCTTCAGCACGCGGTTGAAATAACAGAGCTGATTACAGCAAGAGAACTCGCAGAGCAGGGAAGCCGGTCAAAGAGCGAGTTCCTCGCGAACATGAGCCACGAGATCCGCACACCCATGAACGCGATTATCGGCATGACTGTTATCGGAAAAACCGCCGGCGACATAGCGCGCAAAGATTATTGTTTTGAAAAAATTGAAAACGCTTCGCAGCATCTTCTTGGCGTAATTAACGATGTGCTTGATATGTCAAAAATTGAAGCGAACAAGTTTGAATTGTCGCATGAAGAATTTGATTTTGAAAAAATGCTTCAGCGCGTTATAAACATCGTTGTTTTTAAAGCTGATGAAAAAAATCAAAAACTAACAGTGCATATTGATAAATCAATACCGCGTCATTTAATCGGCGACGATCAAAGACTTGCGCAGGTAATCACAAATCTTTTGGGAAACGCCGTAAAGTTCACGCCTGATAATGGTCTTATCCGCCTTGAAACGCGTTTCATGGGCAGGGAAGACGACATTTACCTGATACAGGTAACCGTTAGAGATTCAGGCATAGGTATAACTCCCGAACAGCAGCAGCAGCTTTTCCAGTCTTTCAAACAGGCGGAATCGGGAACATCGCGCAGATTCGGCGGTACGGGATTGGGTCTTGTTATTTCCAAAAATATTATCGAGCTTATGGGCGGAAGCATTGATCTTGAATCAGAACCGGGAAAAGGTTCTTCGTTTTCATTTACATTTAAAGCAAGACGCGGAGTCAGAAAAACGCCCGGCTTGTCTGAAATCGGCGTGAACTGGAACAACGTAAAAATAATGGCAGTTGATGACGAGCCTGAAATCCTTGATTATTTTAAGGAAGTCATGCAGAGTTTCAGCATAAAATGTGACATCGCCAGAAGCGGCGAAGAAGCGCTTGCTCTTATCGGAATGAACGGCATGTATGACATTTATTTTGTCGATTGGAAAATGCCCGACATGGACGGCATTATGCTTGCGCGGACATTGAAATCAAAAGCCGTATCTCCTGAACACACAATTGTAATTATGATTTCCGCCGCTGAATGGAGTACTGTAGCTGATGAAGCGAAAAAAGCAGGCGTTGACAAATTCCTGTCAAAGCCGCTGTTCCCGTCTTCCATTGCGGACGCGATATCCGAAGCGATTGGATCGCAAGATTGCATTGACAGTAATAGTATTGACGTCACTGATAATTACAAAGACTTCAAAGTATTACTGGTTGAAGATGTTGAAATTAACCGCGAGATTGTGGAAGCATTGGTTGAGCCGACATTTCTGGAAATGGACTGCGCTGAAAACGGCGTAGAAGCGGTAGCGAAATTTCAAAAATCGCCGAATGATTACGATTTAATTCTAATGGATTTGCAAATGCCTGTTATGGACGGATACGAAGCGACGCACAGAATCCGCGATTTTGAAAAAACGCTGATACAAAGTAATCCCGCGAATTCCGCCGAAGGTGAAGGCCGAAAGCAGCCTGTTCCTATAATCGCCATGACCGCCAATGTTTTCCGCGAGGATGTTGAAAGATGTCTCGCCGCCGGAATGAACGATCACATCGGAAAGCCTCTTGATATGGGAGAATTTTTCGGTATTTTGCGTAAATATTTGAAGAAAAACAAATAAACGTTATTTAATATTCACATCACAGAAGGATTTTTCTTAGATTTATAATATGAGAAAAGATAATGAAAAATCTCTTTATTGGCGTATTATTTTTATTCTGCTTGCGTTCGCTGTAATGGTTATTTTAAGCTACTTGTTTAACTCAAAAGCTGTCAGAATAAATTTAAAAAGGAACGCGGACAGCGTACTCTCCTTTACTCATCAGCAGATAGAAGCCGAGCTAATCGCTTCCAAGATGATGCTCGGAGGTTTTTCGCAGACAGTGCGTCAAATTTTACTGGACGGCGATACAGACAAGCTTCAGTATTATATTAATATTATAAGCGATTATATTATTTCAGGCGAAGCGGGATTAAAAAACATTAACGGACTTTACGGTTATTTTGAAACGCCGGAACTCGGCAATGTTTTGCTGTACAGCGATTATATCGACTGGGTTATGCCTGAAGATTTTGCTGTGACTGATTTCATATGGTATAAAGCCGCTGCAGTAAACTGCAATGCTGTTGTTGAAACGCAGCCTTATATTGATTATATGACCGGTGAATATATTATAACGTATTCGCGCTGCATCAACGATTACGGCGGGAACCGCATTGGAATTGTCTGTATCGATGTGCCTCTTGATAAAATCGGCGAGATTGTTACAAAAGCCGCTCTTATCGATAGCGGTTACGGCGTGCTTGCGGCTGCGGATTTTACAATATTCGCTCATGAAAATAAAAATTATATTGGAAGCCGCATGGATGACCTGGACAGTCCTCTTGCGCAATTCGCAGATGAATTTTATCAGGGAAAAGAAATTTATGAACGACCGATAAAAAACTGGAAAGGCGAAGATGTAATTGTTTTTTCACGCACTCTGCCTAACGGCTGGTATTTAATGCTTATGTCTCCTACAAATCTTTACTATTCCGGAACAACTCAAATGCTGATAGTTCTCTGTGTTTTAGGTTCATTAATGGCATTATCGCTTGTTGTTGTTTTTATAAGGATTGACAAGGCGAAAGTTAAAGCTGACGAAGAGAGCAAACAAAAAAGCGCGTTTCTCGCGAACATGAGTCACGAGATACGCACTCCGATGAATGCCATAATCGGCATGACATATATCGGAAAAACCGCTGACGATGTTACGCGCAAAAATTACTGTCTTGAAAAAATAGAAAACGCTTCAAAGCATTTGTTAGGTGTCATAAATGATATTCTTGACATGTCAAAGATTGAGGCTGATAAATTTGAACTTTCACATGATGATTTTAACTTTGAGAAGATGCTTCAGGGCGTTATCAGCATAGTAGGTTTTCGCGCTGACGGAAAGAAACAAAAAATATCCGTATTCGCTGATAAATCCATACCTCCTGTGCTGATAGGCGATGATCAGCGTCTTTCGCAGGTTATAGCGAATCTTTTGGGAAACGCCGTTAAATTTACGTCCGAAGGAGGTTTAATAAAACTTGATGCCGTCCTTGAAAGCGAAGAAGACGGTTTGTGTACGATACGCGTAACAGTTACAGATTCCGGGATAGGCATAAGCCAGGAGCATCAAAAACTGCTTTTCAAGGCATTTCAGCAAGCCGACGTGAGAATTGCGCGCAAGTTCGGCGGTACGGGGCTGGGTCTTGCCATTTCAAAAAATATAATTGAATTAATGGACGGAAAAATAGAACTAACATCCGAAGTTGGAAAAG
>JGI24695J34938_10002160_pt1 | contig 15343 bp, 7 predicted proteins | sample TergutCo191P3_FD_34938 | JGI IMG/M metagenome (IMG submission 34938)
AAAAAACCGGTAGGCGATCCGACAAGGCTGCGTCAGGTTCTCGTAAATCTTATGACTAACGCGGTAAAATTTACAAATGCCGGAATTATAAAGCTTTCCGCGGCGGTAATTGAAAAAACCGATTACACAATTAAGATTCATTTTACCGTAAAAGACAGCGGTATCGGCATGACGCAGGAGCAAATACAAAAAATATTCGATCCATCGAAATGATGGGCGGAAAACTTTCGGTTGAGAGCGCGCCGGGTATCGGCAGTAAGTTCAGTTTTGATCTTGTTTTTAATACGGTAGAAGAAGAAGAAGAGGCGGCACCGAAATTTATTCTGAGCGATTCCGAAAAGCCCGTTTTTGAAGGCGAGATTCTGTTATGCGAAGATAACGTGATGAATCAGCAGGTAATTTGCGAACATCTTTCAAGGGTTGGTTTGAAAACCGTTGTCGCGGAAAACGGCGAGGTCGGTTTGAACATTGTAAAGAACAGGATTAAAAAAGGCGAAAAACTTTTTGATCTTATCTTTATGGATATTTATATGCCTGTGATGGACGGACTTGAAGCTTCGGCAAAAATTATCGAGCTTAACGCGGGAGTGCCGATTGTCGCGATGACAGCAAACGTTATGGCAAACGACAGAGATCTTTACAGTTTGAACGGAATGCATGAATGTTTAGGCAAACCGTTTACATCGCACGAATTGTGGGGATGTCTTTTAAAATATCTTTCACCTTTAAATGTTGAGCCTGCGAAAGTTTATTCCGGCGCGGGAAAAGAGAGCGCGCATGAAAATACAATGAACCTTAACGATGTGCTTGAAGACGATAAAGATTTTTTAAAAACGCTAAAATTTACATTTTATAAAAACAATCTTAATAAATTTGATGAAATAATTAAATTATTGGAGGGGAATGATATTGTGAATGCGCATATGGCTGCGCATTCGCTGAAAAGCAACGCAGGGCAGCTGCGCTTTACAAGCTTGCAATCCGCAGCCGCTGATGTCGAGCAAAAATTGAAAGACGGGAAAAATTTCACAACTGTTGAAAGTATGAAGTTACTCAAAACCGAACTGGATTTGGCTGTCTCGCAATTAGCCAAAGAATTATCTATTGATAATTCGTAAGATCTCCGGAAGCAATTATGTCCAATATCATTTCTTTCTTAAGAATATACAGTAAATTGTTGTTTCAATTTTTAATGGTGTTTCTAGCTTTTTCAATTATGATCGTCATAAGTATTATTCAGTTCTAGTATTGTGCAGAAAAATATCGCTTCATACGGTGAAAAAGTTGTTGCGGTTACGGCTGAAGCGATCGACTCATATTTTAATGATTTTGAATTAACGATTGATAATCTTGCTTTCTCCATTGAAAGACTTCACGCGGCAAACGCGGGAAGTGATGCGGTAAGAAATGAAGTAGAAGAGTGGTCGGAGTGGTTTCGTTTTGCAGGTAAAGAAGATACGAACGGTTTTTACGGTTTTATTTATAACACTTATATTGACGGGCTTGGCTGGATTCCCGACAGTGATTTTGAGCCGCAATCGCGTCCGTGGTATATCAGAGCTTATGAGGCAAACGGAAATACTTGTTATACCGAACCTTATTTTGACGCGAAAACAGGTAAATATAATATAAGCGTTTCAAAACTTATCTTTGATAAAAACAATGATCCTTTCGGAGTAATCTCCGTTGATATATTCATGAANGCTATAGAAGAATATGTTAANAGCATGAATTTTCTTGGCAATGGATACGGTGTTTTACTTGACGGTGAACAGCGTTTTGCCGTTCATCCGTTTGATGATTTTATCGGAATGCATTTAATAGAAGTAAACGACGGCTCGGGAGGATTTGCTGAAATGTCTCAGCGTCTGTCTGCCGGCGAAGTTCTTTCCGCATTCTCTTTTATTTCGTATTCCGGCGTCAGCAGTGTCGCGTTTTTTACGCAGTTGTTTAACAATTGGTATCTTTCAATTATTTTGCCGAGCGATGTTTATTACAGTGATATTCAGGCGATGCGAATCGTTATGATTACAGCGGGAATTTTTTTGGCTCTTGTTATGTGCGGTTTATTATCTTATATGCATATCAGAATTTCACGTTCCGACGAAGCAAGTAATGTTAAATCGCTTTTTCTTGCGAATATGTCGCACGAAATTCGAACGCCGATGAATGCGATTATCGGAATGTCGGAATTTTTGCAGCACGAACAGCTCAATACGCGGCAGATGGATTTTGTAAACGATATTCATTCTTCTGCTAATTCGCTGCTGTCAATTATAAATGATATTTTAGATATGTCAAAAATAGAAGCGGGAAAACTCAATCTTATTCCTGTTAATTATAATTTTTACGCTTTTCTCGACATGATAAAATCAATGCTGATGTATATGACCGAAAGAAAAGGTCTTAAATGGATCTACGAAACTTTCGGCGATATTCCGAATTATGTTTACGGCGATGATGTCAGGTTAAAACAAGTGTTAATAAATATTTGCAGTAACGCCGTAAAATTTACCGGAAAAGGCGGCGTTAGTTTTCATGTTACCGCAAAGGAAGAAACATTGTTATTTGAAATTTGCGACAGCGGGTGCGGAATAAGCAAGAATGAACTGCCGAAAATATTTAACGCTTTTGAGCAGGCTGATACAAAAGAAAANCGNGCTTTCATAGGTACGGGGCTTGGTTTAAGTATCAGTAAAAATTATATTGAGATGATGGGCGGATCAATAACGGTCGACAGTATTTTAGGACAGGGATCGACTTTTACCGTGGAGATACCGCTTGTAAGAGGCAGCGCAAGCGGTAATTCCGCCGATGATGAGAATAGAAACGTACAAATTTTGTCGGCGCCTGACGCTAATATTTTGATAGTTGACGATAATGAATTTAATCTTAGAACTATTGAAGCTCTTCTTGGTTTGTTTAATGTAAAAATTAAGGCGGTTTATTCCGGAAAAGACGCGATAGAATCCGTTAAGACAGAAAATTTTGATATTGTTTTTATGGATCATATGATGCCGGAAATGGACGGCGTTGAAGCGACTGCTGTTATACGAAAACTCGGGCTGCAGTATAGTAGTCTTATTATTATCGCTTTAACCGCGAACGCGATTTACGGCGNGCGTGAAATGTTTTTGTTAAACGGATTTAACGATTATGTTTCTAAACCTGTCGATATGCAGGGATTGAAAAATTTATTATTACAATGGCTTCCTAAAGAAAAAATAAAAATGCAAGATCAGCNGCGAAATAAAATTACNATTACTCAGTCCAATAATAAATTGCAGGAAATGCTGTATAAGTTGTTTATTAAAAACAACGCAAACAAAACGGAAGAAATTAACGCAGCGCTGGAAGAGGGCGATATAAAACTTGCTCACAGGTTAGCGCATAACTTAAAAAGCAACGCGGGGCAGATTGGAAAAACAAATCTTCAGTCGATTGCGGCGGATATCGAATATNATTTAAAAGAAGGAATTAATAATGTTGAAAAAGAAAGGCTGATCAATCTTGAAAAAGAATTGAAAGCGGTTATTGATGAGATTTCCAATGTAAGCGCCGAAACATTATCGGGTGTTTCAGAAGGAAATCGTCAAAACAATCAGGATATGCTGTCAGCAGCGGAACTTTTTGAAAAACTTGAGCCTTTGCTCAAGAGCGGTAATCCTGAAAGTTTGAATTATATTAATAATCTTCGCGAAATGCCTGACAATGAACAGCTTGTGCGTCTTTTAATTCAGCAAATAGAAGATTATGAATTTGAAAAGGCTTATAATTCGTTAATCGAATTAAAAAGAATAGATGTATAGAGAATAAAGAAGGTAAAGTTATGAAACCGTTTTATGCAGCACTAATTTCTGTTTTATTTTTGGCTTGCGGAAATATTTCCGAGAGTAAAGCGATATTTCCATATAAAACATATCGTGATATTCCCGTTGTGACCCAGTATGAAATAAACGCAATCGAAGAAATCAAAGAAAATACCGAATCGTTTGTTTACGGTATGATTATGACTAATGAAACATTTTATGATGATGATCAAAAAATCGGAGGATTTTCCGCGCTGTTCTGCGATTGGCTGTCGGATTTTTTCGGAATCAAATTTGTTCCCGCGATTTATACATGGGATAATTTGCTGAGCGGGCTTGCGGCAGGCAATATAGACTTTTCAGGAGAGCTTACCGCGTCCGAAGAACGGCGTAAAATATATTATATGACAGATACAATCGCGGAAAGATCGATCAAATATATGAGATTACAAAACAGCGTACCTCTTGATATTATCGCGGAGAGCCGTCCTCTTCGTTACGCGTTTTTAGAAGGCTCGACAACTGTTAATGATATTTCAGAACATTTTAGAAAAAAACAGTTTGAGGTTTTTCTTGTTGATAACTGTTCTATGGCTTACAAAATGCTGAAGAGCGGAGAGATTGACGCGTTTTACGGAGAAGGCGTAGAAGCTTCCTTTGACATTTACGCGGATGTAGTTACACATGAAGTTTTTCCCGCGTTTTTCAGCCCGGTTTCTTTTTCCGCGCAAAAACCTGAGCTTCTGCCTTTTATTACCGTTATGCAAAAAGCGCTGGAGAGCGGAGTAGTTAGTTATCTGACAGAGCTTTACAATAAAGGCGAAAGCGATTATATGAAGCATAAATTTTATATGCGTTTAAGTGACGAAGAAAAATCTTATTTAAAAAATCAAAGAGCTGTCGCGTTAGCGGCTGAATTTGATAATTATCCAATCAGTTTTTACGATACTCGTAAAAAAGAGTGGCATGGCATTGCGCATGATGTGTTACGCGAAGTTGAATTATTGACAAATTTATCTTTTAATATTGTAAACAAACCTAATACGGAAAAATCGGATCTTCTTAAAATGCTGGAAGAAGGGGAAGCGTCGGTTATTTCCGAACTGTTTTGCTCTGACGGAAGCAAAGATCGTTTTATATGGATTTCGAATATTGTATTTTCTGAATATCCCGCGCTTCTCTCAAATATTAATTTCAAGGATATTAAGTTAAACGAAGTTTTGTTTTTAAAAGTCGGACTGCTTGACAAGTGCGAAAAAAGCGAAATGTTCCGCAAATGGTTTCCAAATCACATGAATACTGTTAATTTTGAAAATGTCAACGATGCTTTCCGCGCTTTGGAGCGCGGAGAAATTGATCTGTTTATGTCTACGCAAAGAAGACTTCTCGCATATACGCATTTTTTTGAGCAGGTTGGTTTTAAAGCGAATAAAACGTTTGATTATCCTCTGGAATCTACTTTTGGTTTTAATAAAGATAATAAAATTTTATGTTCTATTGTTGATAAAGCGATCGGTTTGATCAACACGGAAGAAATTAAAAGTTTTTGGTTTAACAAAACTTACGATTATCGCCTTAATCTCGTAGAAGCGCGTATTCCGCTGCTTGTCGGGTTAATTATTTTATCATTATGCGTAATTATGCTTTTTTTTGATAAGATGCGGAGAAACCACAGCGAAGGGAAAAAGTATGAAAAGCTTTTTAATGAACGGACGGCGGAGCTTCACAAATCACGCCATGATTTGGAAGCTGCTCTTGATACCGCAAAAGCCGCGAGTGTTTCTAAATCGGTTTTTCTGGCAAACATGAGTCACGAAATACGAACGCCGATGAACAGCATTGTAGGTTTTTCAGAGCTTGCGCTTGACTGCGAAGCTTCTCCAAAGACGCGTGATTATCTTAAAAAAATTCTAACTAACGCGACATGGCTGCTGCAAATTGTCAACGATATACTCGATATTTCTAAAATCGANTCCGGNAAAATGGAGCTGGAATGCATACCATTTGATATGCATGAATTATTTTCAAGCTGCAGATCTTTAGTGCTGCCTAAAGCCGTTGAAAAAGGTATTATACTTCATTTTTACGCTGAGCCTTCAATCGGCAGAAGACCGTTAGGTGATCCGACAAGATTACGGCAGGTGTTTGTCAATCTTCTGACAAACGCGATTAAATTTGCGAATTCCGGAATGGTAAAACTTCTTTCTGATGTTAAGAACATGAATGATGATTCAATTACGATACATTTTGAAATAAAAGACAGCGGCATCGGAATGACAAACGAACAAATTGAAAGAATTTTCGATCCGTTTACCCAGGGAGAATCCGGAACTACGCGCAAATACGGCGGCACAGGTCTTGGACTTGCTATAACAAGGAATATCGTAGAAAGAATGGGAGGGAAGCTTTCCGTAGAGAGCGCTATCGGTATAGGAAGTAAGTTTAGTTTTGATTTAACTTTTAAAACAATTAATATTTCCGAAGAAGTAAAATATGAAAGAAAACCGTTTATTGATATTGAAAAGCCGTCGTTCGAAGGCGAGATTCTTGTATGNGAAGATAACGCAATGAATCAAATGGTTATTTGCGAACATCTTTCGCGGGTTGGAATTAAATCAGTNATCGCCGAGAACGGAAAAATCGCCGTTGATTTGGTTAAAGAACGAATAAATAACGGCGAAAAACATGTTGATTTAATTTTTATGGATATTCATATGCCGGTAATGGACGGAATTGACGCATCACAGAAAATAATCGAATTCAATCTTGGAATTCCGATTGTCGCAATGACGGCTAACGTAATGTCCGATGATTTGGATATCTATAAAAAAAGCGGNATGAGAGAATGTCTCAGTAAACCGTTTACTTCTCAGGAATTGTGGCGCTGTCTTTTAAATTATTTTAAGCCGCTTGGATTTGAAAGCAAGAAAGTTGAAAAAATTTCTCAAGAAACTTTTGATATAGAATTTCTTGTTTCTCTGCAGCAGCTGTTTATTAAATATAACAGAAAAAAATATGATGAAATTCTCGCTGCACTGGAAGGAAATGATATAAAACTCGCACATCGTTTGGCTCATTCGCTGAGGAGTAACGCAGGTCAAATCGGGCTTACAAACTTACAAAAGACGGCGACAGATATTGAAAATCTTATCAGAGACAACGGTTATGCTTCTCCTCAGCAGCTTACGATTCTTAAAACAGAATTGAATACGTCAATCGCGGAGCTTTCAAAAAAACTTGCGTTGTATCATTCAACAGAATCCGAGAAAGCGTCCCTCGTTGTTGAAGATACGGATGAACAGCCTAACAAGCAGGAAATTTTAGACCTGATTACTACATTGGAAACAATGCTGCGATTGGGTAATGCCGGAAGCCTTGAGCTGGTCGGAAGCATGCGCAGAATACCTATCGAAGAGGAACTTAAAAGTCAGCTAGTTCAGCAGATATTGGATTTTGAATTTGAATCTGCTATGATTACTCTTGCAAAAATAAAAAAAGGATTAATAAGTGAAAATAAATGAAAGTGTTTAAAAAAAATATTTTTTCTGTTTGTATTATTCTTTCCGTATTTTTGACAACATGCGGCAAAGTAAACAGCGATCAAGGTGATATATTTAAAGACATTTTTTTTACGGATATTCCGGGCATATCACAGGATGAAATTGANGCAGTAAACGCTCTTCGTGAAAATAATGTTTCTTTTGTTTACGGAATGACACCTAACACAGAAGCGTTTTATACCGAAGACAACAAAATAAGAGGTTTTACAGCTTTGGTCTGCGAATGGCTTTCCGGAATGTTCGGGCTTCGGTTTACTCCCGCTGTTTATGATTGGGGCGATTTAATTTCCGGAATGGAAAAAGGAGAAATTGACTTTACAGGATTGATGTCGCCTTCCGAAGAAAGACGCAGAAAATATTTTATGACGAGTCCTATTATTCAGCGTACTCTGAAGCATTTCCGTCTTAAAAACAGTCTGTCTTTTTCCGAGATAGAAGAAAGACGCCCTTTGCGTTTTATTTTTCTTGATGCCGCTGTTACGCGCGATCAATTAATTTCATCTAACGCATATAATGATTTTGAAGCTTTTTATGTATCAAGTTTCAGCGAAGCGTATAATCTGCTTAAAGAAGGCAGAGCTGACGCTTTCTTCGGTGAAAATCCCGCTGAGTTTGCGTTTGACGCTTATGATGATATTGTTGCCGGAGAATTTTTACCGGTTATTTTCAGTCCTGTTTCTTTATCAACGCGCAAAGCGGAGCTGTCTCCGGTTATTTCGATTATTCAGAAAGTGCTTCAAAACGGCGGTTTGCATCATCTGTCAAAATTATATAATCAAGGTTATCATGAATATTTAAAATATAAATTGTTTTCGCGATTCACTGACAATGAAAAAAAATATTTGTCGGCAAATCCCGTTGTAAAAATTGCNGCCGAATATGATAATTATCCGCTTTGTTTCTTTAATTCTCAGGAAACTGAGTGGCAGGGAATCGCGTTTGACGTAATGAGTGAAATATCTTATCTTACAGGAATTANTTTTAATGTTGCAAACGATAATAGAAAGAGAATGGCGTGGGTAGACATGNTGAAGATGCTCGAATCAGGCGAAGTATCAATGCTGACTGAATTAATTGAAACAAGCGAAAGAAGAGGGCGTTTTATATGGGCTAATACTTCCATCATTACAGACAATTACGCGCTGTTATCAAAATCTGATTTTCCTAATATTAATATAAATGAAATTTTAATTTATAGAGTTGGGCTGGCGGCAGGATCCGCGTATTCCGATTTATTTAAAAATTGGTTTCCGAATCACAGATATATCACGGAATATGAAAATTCGGGACAGGCTTTCGAGGCGTTGGATCGCGGAGAAGTTGATTTAGTAATGTCAAGTCAATATCGTTTTTTGCTTCTTACAAATCAGGGATTTCCGGATTATAAAGCCAATATTGTGTTTGATCACATTTTTAAATCTACTTTTGGATTTAATAAAGACGAAGTTTTATTGCGTTCAATAATTGATAAGACGCTTTCTTTTATCGACGTAAGCGGAATTTCGGGACAATGGATGCGTAGAACATTTGATTACCGCGTAAAATTGATACAAACGCAAATTCCGTGGCTGATTGGAGCGATCATGCTTGCGCTCGTTCTTTGTTTTGTGTTTATTTTATTCAAAAGAAATCGCGATGAAAATAAAAGATCTGTTAAACTTGTAGAAGAACAAACAGCGGCGCTTAATCAATCAAGACAGGATTTGGAAAAAATGCTGGAACACGCTCAGGCCGCAAGCCGCGCGAAATCTGTCTTTTTGGCAAACATGAGCCATGAAATACGAACACCCATGAACAGCATTATGGGATTTTCAGAGTTGGCGTTAGATGACGAAATACCGAGCAGAACAAGAGAATATCTCAGCAGAATAGTAGAAAATACAGAAGGTCTTTTACAGATAATTAACGATATTCTTGATATTTCAAAAGTTGAATCCGGAAAAATAGAGCTTGAAAACATTCCTTTTAATGTGCCGGAATTATTTGCAAGCTGCAGGACTTTAATAACGCCGAAAGCGGTGGAAAAAGGCGTTATGCTTTATTTTTACGCAGATCCGAATCTTAATAAATATTTATTAGGTGACACTACAAGACTGCGTCAGGTGTTTGCGAATCTTTTGTCTAATGCGGTTAAGTTTACAAATTCAGGAACTGTCAGAATTCTTGCGGAAATAGTTGATAAAACCGATGATGTTGTTACTATTTATTTTGAAGTAAAAGACAGCGGAATTGGCATGACAAACGAACAAATTAAAGTAATATTTGAACCGTTTATGCAGGCGGAAAGCGGTACAATGCGCAAATACGGAGGGACAGGACTTGGCTTAAGTATTACAAAAAGTTTTATTGAATTAATGGGCGGCAAACTTTCCGTAGAAAGCACTCCCGGTGTCGGCAGTAAATTTTTCTTCACACTCGCGTTTGAAATGATCAGTTCTTCGGATCATAACATATTAAGTAATAAAAATACGTTTGAAGAAATCGAAAAACCGACATTTAACGGAGAAGTTTTGTTATGCGAAGATAATGCGATGAATCAACAGGTGATAAGCGAACATCTTATGCGCATCGGGTTAAAAGTCATTATCGCGTGGAACGGCAGGCTGGGTTATGATTTGGTTCGAGGACGTAATCTTAGCGGTGAAAAACAATTTGATTTAATTTTAATGGATATGTATATGCCTGTTATGGACGGGCTTGAAGCTACTCAAAAAATAAAGGATTTAAATTTTAATATTCCGATTATCGCGATGACAGCCAATGTTATGGCTGACGATCGCGAGATATACAAGAAAAGCGGTCTTCAGGATTGTATAGGGAAACCGTTTACATCGCAGGAATTGTGGCGATGTTTGATGAAGTACCTTACACCGGTGAGCAAAGAAATTCTTCAGGTTGAAAAAGGTAAATCCAACGATGAAATAGAATTTCAAAAAACTCATCAATTATATTTCGCGAGAAATAATAAAAATAAATACGCGGAAATAATAAAAGCCCTGAATGACGGCGATATAAAACTTGCTCACCGATTAACGCATGGTTTAAAGAGTAACGCAGGGCAAATCGGAAAGACNCATCTTCANCAGGCAGCCGCGGATGTTGAAAAGCAATTAAAAGAAGGAAAGAACATGACATCTCCGGTGCAGTTGGCAATTCTGGAAAAAGAACTTACCATAGTGCTTATGGAATTATCCGAAGATAATATGCGGAACTTCCATGCCGAAGAGCAGAATAATCAAATGTATGATATAAAACCTCTTATTAAATCTCCTTCTCCGCAGTCTGCTAATAAATTGTTAAACGAAATTGAATCGCTGTTAAAAACGGGTAATCCGGAATGCGTAAATTATATTGACAGTCTGCGGTTAATTTCCGGAGATGAAATATTAAAACAAAAATTAATACAGCAAATAGATGATTTTGAATTTGAAAACGCGCTGGAAACATTGCTGGAAATGAAAAAAGCCTGATAGAATTATTTATTAGCTTTCTGCCTTCTTATTTCGTATAACAATACTCCTGCCGCCACCGATACGTTAAGAGAATCGATCCTGCCGGCGGATGGTATGCTGACTATAGCGTCGCATTTTTCGCGTAACAGACGGGAAATGCCGCTGCCTTCGCTGCCGAGGATAAGCACTGTTCTGCCGCCGAGATCTTTTTTATAAACAGGTTCTCCGTCCATGTCCGCGCCGTAAATCCAAAAACCCGCTTCTTTTAAGTCCTCCGCCGCGCGGACAAGATTTGGTATTTCCGCCTGCGCTACCCACGACACAGTGCCTGCGGATGTCTGCGAAATAACCGCGGAGTGTTTCGCGCTGCGGCGGTTGCGGCTGATCACTAAGTCGACAGCGAACTGATCACAGCAGCGAAGTATCGCGCCGTAATTGTGAGGGTCTGTTATTTCGTCAAGAATGACAACTAACGCGTCGCGGCGTTCACCCAAACTGTCGAGATAGCTTTCGAGAGAGACATCAGCGCGTCCGCCCTCTTCTTCTATTTGGAGAGCGATGCCTTTGTTGTCGGGAGCGATCCCTTCAAGATCGAAGGTACCGACCCTTTCAAGACGTATTTTATTGTTAACCGCAAGTGTGACAATTTCCTTTGCGCGCGGTCCGGATTTAGCGACAAGTAATGGTCCGCACGGTTTGCCCGATTTAATTCTTTCTTCGATTGCGTGAAAGCCGGTTAAATATGTCATAATAACTCCTCATTGGTGCCTGACACCTTTGTACTTTTTTACAAATCCGCACGGACGGTATGTCATTTTTGATTGGCGCAATCCTTCGCTGCCGAGATCTTGTTCGCGGTTTATCAATGTGAAAAAACGCGGCAGTGACGCGGCGAAAGATTGATTTACAAATTGGTAAATGCCTTTATATTTTTCGTCCGCTTTTTCAAAATGAATTGCGAACATTTTTCCTCTGGAGAGACTTTCTCCGAGACAATAAGCGGCAGGTTCTCCGTCTACATAATAGATCGAGCCTTTAAGCGTAAGAACATCAAATAAATCGAGAGCTTCTTTTGCCGCGATGTAATCGCCTTCGTTGCCGTTTCTGCGAAGAGAATCCTCACGCCATTGTTCGAGAATTTTTTCCGCCGCGGGAATTTGATCTTTTGTCAGAGGTTTCTGTTCATGATTCGGACATGAAAGCAAAAAATTGTTAACGTGATTTTTCTTTTTGTGAAATTTCTTGCCGGCGAGTTCCGCAAGCTCGCTGCGGTAATATAAATAATCAAAGTTGGCGCGATCTTCTTCAAAAATAATTCCGCTCTTTTCTAAGTTTTCTCTTATTGGAAGCAGAACAGTTTCAGAAATGTTTTTCCAATAATCGTGAGATGCGAATAATGAAGAAAGCGTTTCATTGTCAGGCGCGGCGCAGGGAGTCATAAAAAATGTTTTTTTTATTACATTTTTATTATCCGGCGCGGACGGGTGCGGTGCGGACGGGTCGGGCGCATACTGTTCNGGCTGCGGTATCTGTTCACCCGAAATTATAAAACCGCCTTCTTCTCCGTTACGCGATATGCGGTAATTGTATTTTTTTCTGAAAAGGTACAGACCNGAAAACGTAAATTCNGAAACGCCGTCAAAAGTCAGAGATAAACGCGGATGCAGATCGTCTTTTAAATTGATATCTAAATCAATAAAGTCAGGGTAACAAGGAACATGCATTGCGTTAGATGTCATTTATGTTTCGGCTTTCTCTGTTTTTNTCTCTGCGCTTGCGTTGATCGATTTTTTNGCCTGAACCGATCTGCGCGAACCTAATAAAATGGAAACCGGAGACATGAATGGAATATTTTCACAAATAATTTTGATAATTACAGTCATTGGAACGGCAAGAACCATGCCNGCGAATCCCCAAATAAATCCCCAAATAGATAAAGAAACCAATATGACCAACGGAGAGATACCAACATGATCTCCGATAATTTTCGGATCAAGAATATTTGATAAGATTAAATTGACGGCAAGAATTATCGCTACTACCGCGATAACAGGACCCGGTTCAGGCCAGAATTGAACCAACGCAAACAACGATATGATTACGCCTGCGCCAATACTGCCAAGCGTCGGAATAAAGTTTAATAAAAATTGAAGAACGCCCCAGACAATCGCGAATTCCAAACCGACTATAGTAAAACCGATTATGTATACAATTCCGTTTGCGAGAGAAAAAAGAAATTTCGCGCCTAAATACCGCGTAACTTGATTTATTATTTCATTTCCGATTCGATCAACATTTCCGATTCGATCTTCAAACGAGATCATCAATTTTTCTTTAAAATAACCGGCTTCAAATAATATAAAAACCATAAAAAGCACAACTAAAACCGCAATTGACACAAGTTTTAAAGATGTGTTTGAAAAAGAAATCGTAGTATCGCGCACAAAATTACGTATTGCTTCTTGATCCCATAAATTTTGCCAGAGAGTCAGCTCTACGTTGTTAGGTAAATTAAAAATATTTGCAATTTGAGCGTAAATATAACCAAATCGTCCCTGATATTGAGGAAGTTGTTTTACTATCATATGTCCTGACGTATAAAGAACTATTCCAAATAGGTACATCCCCGTAATTATGATAAAAACAACTAAAAGTATTGATAAAACACGCGGACATCGAATTTTATCAAGCCCTTTTATAAGCGGAAACATGACAAACGCGAGTAAAACGGCAATCGTAAAAGGCAAAATTACCGTAGAGGCGATTTTCAGCACTGCAGCGGCGACTATTATGCAAATAAAAATTAACAGGACAAAAATACCCCGCCTTGAATTGAATGTTTTAATATGTTTATCCATATTCTACATTATTACATAAATACGCATAATTGACAATAAAGTACTTGACCACAGCCAAAATAATTACTATGTTAGAATTAGACTGATATTTGGTTTAGATGAAGACGAAGATTACTGCTTTCTAAGAGTGTTTTAACGCACCATCTAAAAGGATCAGCAACTCATGTTTTCAGCTGACCTTTATCAGCAGCTCCCCGGGTTTCCTCACCTCCTTTTCCCGGGGGGTTTTTTTATTTATGCAAAAAAAACCCGGTACTTCAAGATGTAATCTTAAAATACCGGGTTAATTTTTTATACGGATTAAATTAGAATTTCAATCCTACCAGAATTCCGCCGAACATAAGAAGACCTTCAAGTCTTCCGGTTGCTGATCTGGTTGTTGCGAATGTGTTTACAACATTGTCTGAACCTACGCCTGCATTTGCTTCTATCGTTAGATTATTTGTCGCGTTAATGGTAAAACCGAGATTTAAATTGTTGCCGACTTCTCCGAATGATGTGGTTGTTGTCTTNTAATCGGAACCTTTTGTGCCGTTGTTATATGCTGCGCCTTTTGCGGTAGTAAGGTTAAATGCGCCGATGTTAACACGTCCGCCCATATTTAAGAAAAACTTTTCCGCGATCTGCCACTGCCCGGCAAGCGCGAGATCGGGATTGAGTCTGAATGTAAATTCGTTTTGATCATTGCCGTTTGCAATTAATGNGTCGTTGTTGATTGCTCTGCCTGCGCTGTTTATGCTCTGTAATTCAAGATTAAGATCAAATTTTGATCTGAATCGGAATTTTTCGCCGTTCCATTGGGTGCTGACGCTTGGGCGAATACGATGATCCATCCANAAGTATTCATCAANCGTTGTGTTGCCGTTTACTATCCTATTTCTGCCTTTAATATTTGCAACTTGATCATAACCGCCGCTGACAGAAGTATACGAATATTCATTGTTGAAGAAGCGCAGCCTCATGCGGTATTCAAGATCTACTGATGTACGCCAGCCTTTATTGTTGGCAACGGTTATCCCGCCTAAACCGAATTGAAATATCGGTTGAAAGTAATTTTCTGAATTGTTGACAGTTGAATCGCCGGCAGTAGTACCATCGTAAATTTGATTTTTTCTGAAATTTTTGTAGAAGTCAAGATCGAAAGTAACCCACGGTCTGATTCCGACTTTGGTAAGATTATTTGACATTGACCATCCGAGTTGAAGTGAATTTACGCCATTTCCTGTATTATAACTTTTGTAACTGTCTGTCCTTGGATCACGAACATCAGGAGTATCCGGGTCGTCATCATCATCAACCATTACTACATAATTCTGAGTAAAATCTTTTTGGTTAATTGCTTCATAAGTTGAGTAAAATGAAAGACGGAAACCCATCTTTGGTATGCCGAGCAGAATAGCAGCCTGGTTGTACGGATTAGGAGTGCCTAGTGTCGGCAGCGCGTTTTCCTCTTCAGGGTTATATGTCGCGTTTGCGGGGAAATATGTAATACCGTCTCTTTCTGTTTTCGTTATTGTATTAAAATTTGCCCATGCGCTGCCGCCGTAAAACAAACCGAGAAATACAGGTTTTTTTCCTGCTTTACCCTCTTCATCTTCCGGGGCTTTTCCGAGTCTTGTCGCGAATCCGAGAGCGGCTCTGAGGGTCGATTGAAACGACGCAAA
>JGI24695J34938_10002162_pt1 | contig 15341 bp, 8 predicted proteins | sample TergutCo191P3_FD_34938 | JGI IMG/M metagenome (IMG submission 34938)
CCCGCCATATTGGGACCGGTTATCATCGCAAACGATATATTGCTATCCGGCGCAGTTTCATTTTCGTTAAAAGCGCTGTTTGATTTTCCGTATAAGAAAATATCGTTTGGAATATAATCGCCGCGGCTTAAATGCGCTTCGACAACCGGATGGCGGCCTTGCGATATTTCCATGATATTTTCATTTTCGCAAAGAACAGGACGAATCCAATTTCTGACTGACGCTGCCCTTGCGCCTGACTGAGCCGCGTCAAGTTCAGCTAAACGGCGTGAAGCGGTAAAAAGAGATGAGAGAGTTTTTTTTACTGTTTCCCGGATTTCCAGAAACAGCTTTTTTTCAAGTTCAATTACCTTATCGCTTGCGCCGTTAATTTCCGATTCGAGAGCGGCTAAACGATCCGTTGAATACCGCTCTCCGCCTGCAATACCCTGCCTTCTTATAAAATGCTTAGGCACTTTATCAAGATTGGTTTTTGTCACTTCAAAGAAATAACCTATCAGGCGGTTATAACGTATCTTTAAACTTGTAATGCCTGTAACGCTTCGTTCTTCTTCAAGGTATTGATCAAGAATCTGTCTTGAGTTGTCTTTCATTTCACGAAGATTATCAAGATCATTGTTAAAGCCTGCTTTTATTAAATTCCCTTCGTTTAAGAAAATTGACGGCTCATCACAAATGCCTTTTTCCATTAAATTCCGGACACTTTCAAGTTCATCGATATTTTCAATTCCGTCATATTCAAATTTCAATTTGACAGTTCCGGCATTGTCTGTCCCGATTCCCAATTGCCCGTTATACAGCTTTATAATATCACGATAAAAATTTACCGCGTTCTTAATAGAAACCATATCCCTTGCGTGCGCTTTATCCATCGCAAGCCTTGAACATAACCGTTCAAGGTCAGGCGTTTTTCCAAGAAGTTCGCGCAGGCGGTTAAGCTTTCCCTGATCGCTGAATAAATCCTGTGCAATATCAAGACGATTGTTTATTTTTGTTTTATCGCGCAGCGGATGAAGAATGCGCCATTTTAAAAGACGGCGTCCCATGGAACAGCGTGTTTCGTCCATCACTTCCAATAAAGAAAAACGGACACCTGAGTCCCTTTGGTTAGATATTAATTCAAGGTTTCGCTGAGTCGCTTCATCAAGCCCTACATACTCGTTTTGACCATAGACATTCAGCGTTTTTATATGAGGGAACAGGCTTTTAGAAGCGGTGCCGATATAGTTTAAAAGAACGCCTGCGGAAATAATTTCCGCACTGTCTTCATTTAAGCCAAAACTTTTTAGGTTTGCTAGTCCAAATTGTTTTTCTAAAGATTTTTTAGCCTGCACAGGATCAAAAAGCCAGTCCGCCATGCGGTTAATTACTATAGAGCTTCGATCATGTAATGCGGAGTTAATGCTGTTATTTCCTTCTAAGAGGGACTCCTGAATTAATATTTCTTTTATTTGAAGGCGTTCAAATTCCTGACGCAGGGTTTCACTTTCGCTTAAAGGAAAACTAGTTGAGAAAAAATCCCCGGCGGAAAGATCGATATAAGAAAACGATAACATATTTTTATATAAGGAAAGACAGCAAAGATAATTTGAGTTTCCCTTTTCAAGGTATTCTTCATCGACAGTAGTTCCGGGAGTGATAATTTCTACTACATCGCGCTCAATTACTTTATTGCCTTTCCCGGGAGGAGTAAGCTGTTCGCAAATTGCGATTTTTTTTCCGAACTTTAAAAGACGCGCAATATACGACTTTGCGGCATGATACGGCACGCCGCACATAGGAAGCCCAGTCCTGCTTGTCAGAGTAAGATTTAAAAGAGCGGAAACTTCAATCGCGTCCTGCGCGAACATTTCATAAAAATCACCAAGACGAAAAAATAATATATCTTCTTTATGCTGATTTTTTATCCGCCTGTACTGTTCGAGCATCGGACTTTCAGTCTGGCCGGATGTCAGGTTTTTTTGTTTATTATCCGCAGGCAGCTTTGCAATAATTTCCGCCATAAATTAAAGAATAATTATTACCTGCTTCTTAAACGTAAACTTTGAATAACTTTGTCAGTTAAATCAAATAAAGAATTAAACCACAAAAGACCGGCACTGTTATTGCTGTCAAAAATAAAATGAAAAGCTTCGCTTTCGGCAACGTAACGAATTTCATCTCTTACATTGTTAAAGAAAATAGTCTGAAGGTTTCTTCTTTCTGCATCAAGTTCCGCGTTTCTTGCTGTGGCATAACTTCTTAAAGTTTCGGTTCTCCTTGAAATTTCGCTGTCAAGCCTGTTAACTTCCGCTTGATTATTTACGGCCAAAGCGTTTGTATGTCTTGTTCTAAGCTCCTGAATTTCCAAAGTCATTCTGTTTATCTCGTTTTGCACACTTGTTGTACGCGTTTCAAATTCCTTCACGCCGCGCGAATCCTGAAAAAATTCATTGTAAATGCGCTGCATATCCACGACAGCTACTCTTGTAAGCTGCTGGCTGAACGCGGCAGCGGCGCATAAAATAAAAAATAGCGATAAAACCATTCTTTTAAACATAACAACTCCCTTTTGTTTCTAATATGATATAGCAAATGACATTTGTATGCCAACTACATTGCCATTTTCTCTTCTCCATTGGAAAGCCCCATCAACAAATTTAAAGCCTGCTCCTACGCTGATCCTGATCGGGAACTGCGGAATCGTAAATCTTAAGCCTCCGCCAAAGCTGAACCTCATATTGTTGAGCGAAAAACCGCTGAAATAATTACCGTTGACGCCATCAACGCCTGCTGCGTCAAAATAGAAGTCCCATGCCAGAATCCCGCGCACCAAAGGAATACGAAGTTCAATCCATGAATCAAGCAATAATTGGCCTTTATTCCAGTATTCGCCGTTCCATCCCCTTGCGTTAAACATTCCGTCTATCGCAAGTTTATTTGAACTAATGATATCAAGATCGCGCCCGGGCTGTTTAAATAAAAATGAAAGAGCTGCGTTAAAAGCAAGCACGCCCTTAAAACTCCAGTTTTCGGTAACTTCCACATCCCATAAAGTAAAATACATCTGAAATCTGGAATCGCTTCTTAAATATTTTTCATTTTCGAAATTAAAAAAGCCGTTTACTCCAAAACGCTGATAAAGATAATAGCCGCTTGAAGGATCATAAAAAATATCGCGCTGATCAAGAGATAACGCAAACCAGAATGAATTTCTGAAATTAAAGTTATTATTATCTTTTCTTAGCTGATGATCAAAAGGCCTGTAAATTTCCTGATCATATTGATTGATTACTCCCCCGACACGAAGGCCGCCGTTAATTCCGAATATTCCAAGAAGCGTAGACCATCTGTATCCTGTGGAGATCCCGAAGGATAAATACCATTGATCATAAGACATCAGATACTCATTTGAAGGGGTTTTACTTCCGCTTATATATTCTTCGTAAGAAGCAAAACCGTCAGGGTGCGCTCCAGCTTCATTATCGCTGTTAAAAAACGGCGCTTGATTATCCATTGCTGTCATGCGTTTGGAAAAACTGGCCGAGAAATCAAACCCGACAGATAACGGAATACCGAATATATATCTATGCGTATAATTAATAGAAAGAGAGTGAGAATTAACAACAGAAGAATTTAACTCAATACCAAGCTGATTGCCGGATCCGAAAATATTGCGATCATTCCATTGTATAAGCCCTGATATCGGGAATGTATCCGGATCGGCGCTGCCTGAAAAAGTTATGCCAAATTGAATATCGGTTGTAAGCTGCTCTTCCAGAGTAAAGACCAAATCCATTAAATTTTCAGCGCTTCCCTGCAGTGTATCCGGAATGATCATGGAAAAGTACTGTAAATTATACAGGTTGCGCATTGCCTCTAAAACCTTAGTTCTTGAAAATATATCTCCGGGCTCTAAAGGTATTTCTCTCATGATTACATTATTGCGCGTTCTTTCATTTCCTATAATGATTATATTTTCGATGTAGGCCCTACTTCGCTCAATTATTGAAACAGTGTACGACAATGTATTTGTCAGATTATCTTTATTTGGCGTTCTGATTATCGAATTATAAATGTAGCCGTTTTCAAAATAAAGGTCCGCGACGCGCTGTAAATCCATTTCTAAACGCGTCATGTTAATTACATCCCCTATTCTGGACGATATAAGTTTTTCGAGCTGCTCGCTTGAGAATATATTATTGCCTTCAAAAGTTACTCCGCCGAATCTGAACTCAGTTCCTTCTTCTATAAGAAAAGTAAGAATAAGATTAGTGCCTCTTGAATCAGGCTCATAACTGCGGGTTACATCCCTTACATAAGCGTCGATAAAACCGCGATCATGATAGTACCTTGCGACTGTTTCCCTGTCCGCAATAAGTTTTGCTTCCTGAAAAGCTCCGTCATTGATGATCGATTTTTGGCGAAGCGATAACTGGTTCCGCAACGCGTTGCTTGTGAATCGGGTGTTTCCTTGAAATTCAATCTTTGAGATTGAAATTTTTTCATGCTCTGTAATGTTAAAAACTAAAGTAATTCCTGAATCGTTTCCCGAAGGCTGTGTTTCTGCGGCGTTTACCGACACATTCGGATAACCTTTTTCAAGGTATTTATTTATAATCGCTTCGATATCAAGCCGGACTTTTGATTGATTGTAAATATCATTTACTCTTGACAATATTACTTCGTTTAGTTCCCTGCGGGATACTCCAGAATTTCCCGAAAAAATTATCCTATCAATTGTCGGTCTTTCAATAACATTAAAAACCAGCGCTACTTCCAGATCCGGGGAATAAACAGGAAATACAGAAGGCTCAATACGATCAAAATATTCTAAAGCGTAAAGTTTCCCTTGAATTTCCCAAAAAACATTATCATCAAAAACACGCCCTTTGAATTGCATCATTAAAGCGTCAAGTTCCGAGGAAGTAACGCTTCTGTTCCCGGAAAACCGGATATCACTGATAGGTTTTCCGTAAAACCAGTATTCATCCAGATCCGGAGTATTCTGCGAATATCCAAAGACTGATGCGAGAAACAACAATACAGCAGTCAATACCTTAAATCTCATCAAAACTCCTAAAACCTGCGGTTTAAAACGAATAAACCACCGGCTATAAACAGGTTAATATGTCCTTCTCCAGCTCAAAGTAATTGAATTATCGCTTACCCACCAATTTTCAGGGTGATACGGAAAGAACGACCACCTGATATTTACAAAAGGACTCTGTAATTCTATTCCTAAATCCGGCTCAATAACAAGACCGCCCAATTTTGTATCATGCTCGTCGTACCTCATGGCAACCATTAGCTGAATAAACATATCAGTTCCTATGTACTTACCCATAAAAACAGTTGTATTGTCAAAATAGTTACCTACGGTAAAATTTCTATCCACAGGCGTTTGAACAAACCCGGTTACTCCCGAAAGAACGGCGTTCTGGAAAAATCTTGACCTGACGCTGAACATATCAAGTCTTAATAAATCCCTGATATTCCTTTCAATCTGGCGGAAAAACACAAATTGGGACAAAGTGTCTGATGTAGAAATAATCTGCGTTAATATGTCCGTTGTGGATGTTAAAAGGAAGCGCGAAAGCTCCAATGACTCGCCACTTTGGTTCGCGCTGAAATTCTGCCCTAAAATTGAATAAAGTTCAAGCTGGGTTAAATTCGGATTTGATTCAAAACGGGGTTCAAAGTTACGCAGAGGCTGGTTATCCACAATCATAGAGATTGTAACCGCACCCGATTCGGCGCGTTCCCGTATTTCTGCGCGGGCTGTTATACGAGGGTCAAATTGATTGTTCTCCCTTAAATTCAAGGTTCCCTGTCTTATATAAAAACTCCGGTCAAAATAAAATAATTCACCGGATCTGATATTAATACTGCCGTTTAAAGAAAATTGTTTTGCCTGAGAATCGCTTGTAACATAAACCACGGATCCTTGTTCGGGATTTGCTCTTATTATTGGACTTGATACAGGCCAGGCAAACTCAATCATAGTGCCTGTGGCAATCGTAAAATCAGTTACAATATTCATTTCGCGTCTATTATTATCCGAAGATTCCGGCACAGGATCGGCTTCTTCCTGACTCGTCATAAGCGCGTCCATATTAAGTCCAAGATCAGCCTGATTGGAAAAAAGATTCCCGGATATTTCAAGGAGTGAACTGAAAATATCGATCAAAATGTCCATGTTTCCTGAGGCAAGACCGTTTGCAAGAAAGCCGGCGATTCCAAAATTAAAAGGAATAGGCGTGTTTCTCGGAATATTTATATCAAGACCAATACTTGAGGGAATCCAGTTTTCAAACTGAAACCATCCGTCTAAAATTCCGCTTCCGCTTCCGACAGACGTAACAACATGACCGAATGTCATTTCATATCCTTCGGCGGTTATATCAAACGGGATAGATCGAATATCCGCGTTAATAAAACCCGGGACATGAAATCGCATGCTTGTCGCTCTTGCCTTGCCGTAAAATTCAGGATTGAATAAAGGCCCTCTAAAATCCATCTGGCCTGTAATATATCCGCCTAAAATTGAAAAACCCTGTACACGGCCTCCAACAAGATTCCAGAGTGATTCCATGTCAATATAAATATTCTTACTGCCTGCGTCCAATATACCGTCTTTATATGTTCCTATGACAGTTCCCTGTATCGGGAAAGGAGCGGAAAGCCCGGCGAAAAATAACCCCTGAGAATCAATTTCTAAGCGCAGCATATCCCTTATTCCACCGGATACCGAAAACGCTCCGTCTTCTCCCGAGAAAATAAAAGCCATCTCGTTATATCTTTTCTCATGATATTCAATATTGCGGAGCATCAGCGTCCCGTGATACTTTTCAAAAACCTGCGCTATGTCCATCCATGAATCGATTTTATTAAAATATGCGTCTAACAGCACATTAGCCGCAATGTTATCAATTCCTGAATCTTTGATATTGACGCTTGTTTTAATTATTCCCGACGAAAGATCCATCTGAAGCTGAGGCATATAAGCCGTATACCCCGAATATTTTAAATTGAGATTATGAAGTAAAAAAATTTTATTATCAACTTCGACGCTGACAGATCCGTACAAAGGACTGTTCCGAAAAAATGTATTAAATGATGTAACATTAATTTCCGCGTTAAACGAATCAATTGAATTCCATACAAGCGTTAAATCACCGCTTACAAGCATATTTTCGAATTTTTTAAAAAACCTGTCTGCCTGCATATTTGAAACAGAAAAATCTGTTTTTATATTTCCGTTATTATAAACGCCTTCAAGAAAATAATTTTCGTGATCGCGCGCGTCTTTTAAGCCGGCTGTAATTTTAATGTACGAAAAATCCATAACCCATGAAATATCAGCGGCTCCCGATAAATTTCCCGCTGTATCGCTGTAAATAATATTTTTTAAATTAACCCCCCCCTGATCGGCTGTGCCTGAAACGCTGACATAATCATCTCCGTTAAAAAAAGCGGTAAAATGATCAATGTCAAGGTTCCATGAGTTATACGATTCATAGCGAAGCGTGTTATAAAAACTTAAATATACTGTCTGACTTCCGACAGGGATTGGAAATTCAATGCTTTCAACATAGCCTGAAATTTCGCCTGTCTCCAGTAAATTCCCGTATAAATTTAAACCGTTAGGATCATGCAATATTAATGTATTTCTGTCCATTATATGGCCGTCCAGCCTCCACGCGAAATCAAGATAATCAGCGTTTATCGAAAAATCCAAATCGTCAGTATTAGAAAAATTCATAACAGCCGACGCGAATAGTTCATTTTCGCCGATAGATACGATGCCTTCGCTTAATGTTAACTGCCTGTCAGTGCCGGATAATGATATTGAACCGTCTAATCCAAGCGTGTTAAAATTAAAAACCGGAATATTATAAACGATATTATTAAAATCCGTAGACAGGAATAATTCCGCGCTGATATTTGAATCTTTAAGATAATCTTCGCTGAATGACGGAAATTCAATTAAACTCATAAAAGGCCGTATAATTTCTGTCATGTCATAAACAGAAACAGATAAAAAAGAAACGGTCGCTTCTATCTGACCGGGATTTCTGTTATATACTGCGTCAAGGAATACTTCTCCGGTTTCTCCGCTTAAAAATGATAACATTATTCCTATATCTCTTTCCGAGGGAGAAAGAAGAATCTTCATACCGTTTATAGAAGTTTGAGCTATTGAAATTTCATCGCTTGTTATTCTTACATCGTTAACATAACTTGTTAAATCGAAAATGGCAGAAAAATTATCATCTCCTGTAAGGCTGAAACGATCAAAAAGAATTTTTCCGTTCAGTAATAACGGGGAAAAATCAACAGTTCCTGAGAAGCCTGCAACACCGTAGAAAAGACTGGTCTCTGCGGAAATCGCAGATGAATTAAACATAAAATCATATATAAAAGCGGTTTGTTCATTTCCCGAGGCGTCAATTACAAAGGCCGCTTCCAAAGGATACGGATTATTTCCAAAGCTTGTTGAAATATGCAGAGGAACCCTTGTGCCTATCAGGTTCGCGTGATAATCAAGACTGTTTAAGGAACTGTTTGAGTATCTTAAAGAAGCGTCGCCTGTTATCTGCAAATTTAAATAACGGCCGATTTCCGCAAGATCGCCTGAGAAGATTATCCTGTCTGTTATGTGATATCCGAAAAAATCAACATCCGCGTAGGCGTCGCCGGTTTCGATATTATATCCCGCCGAATAATGAAAAGCCGGAACGTTAGAAGCTGTTTCTTTAGGATTATTCAGCGAAATAATATTTTCTATAAAAAATATTTCTGTATTAAAAGGAAGCAGCGTCAGTAACATTTTCTGGTTATTTGAGTTATTTGACATTCCTGAAAAAGACGGGTTATCAATTGTTTCATCAAACTGAGAAATGGATATTGTTGTAAAGCTTAAACGCGCGTTTCCGTCCGTGAAGTCAGAAGATATTGTTCCGTTAATATCAATATTGGTCTTTACGGTGAAATTTCCGCCAGAAGAAACAAGGCTTGCGATTACCGAATCGCTGAAAATTTCTGAGAATTTAAGAAAAAACGAAAAATATCCTTCAAATAAAAAATCACTTTTTTCTTTTATTTCAGCGCCGGGAATCAGCGTAATTTCCCTTTGAAAATTAACATTTATACCTTCGATTCTCCAGATAGAATTATTATCCGCTAAAAAAAAATTTCCGTTATTAATCCTGTATACAGTATCTTCGGGGAAAAAATTCGCAAGTAATTCCCGAATATCGGCATTGCTGCTGAACAACGCCGAAAGCGTATCCAAAGTTTCTCTGTCTCTTTGTATATCAATATCAATTTCGGGTTTATCAATCTGCACCGTATGAATAATTAAATTCCTGTTAAAAATTAATTCCCTTAAAGAAAAACTGAGCCTCACCCTTGAAACCGTAAAGAAAGGATCATCGTTATTTATGAACTTAAGGTCTCTGATATCAAACGAACCCCAGAACGCAGGCCGGATTGATGAATAAAAGGCATTAAGGCCTGTCAAATTTTTAAGACTTTCGATAAGAACTGTGTGTATTTGATATATTGCGTTGTTCAAAGCTGTCTGCAAAGGCTGTAAAAGTACGGCGGATAAGGCAATCAGGCAGCAAAAAATAATTAATTTAATAAAAACCGATGCGGGAAGCGTCTTTTTTCCGTTTTTAATAATAAAAATTGACAATATATTACCTGTTAATTAAATTTCTACTATAAATATAACACATTTTTATATATTATTTCTATCAGGTGGAGGCGGTCTTACATAAATTTCTTTTGAAATTTGTCATTTATTTGCAAACCGGCGTTAAAATATAATGACACCGGTTTTTTTTTATGATAATCTTTTAAGAATCATGGAAATAATCCCAAATTTTGCAGTACTTGAAGGCGGAGACGGATGCGGGACAACAACTCAGTTATCATTACTCGAAAAACGGTTATTAAATATTGGCAAACCTTCAATTTTTTCGACTTTTGAGCCTACAAACAGTGAAATAGGTAAAATAATCAGAAGCGCTTTAAAAGGCGAAAACCCGGTTAAGCCTCAAACCCTTGCGTTACTTTTCGCGGCGGATCGCCGTGAGCATATTTACGGCAAAAACGGTATAATTGAACGCGCGGCAAACGGAGAATTAGTCGTCTGCGACAGATATGTCCTTTCATCGCTTGTATATCAGGGAATTGAATGCGGCGATGAACTACCGTTTAGCCTTAATTCGCCTTATCCGTTTCCTGAATTAACTGTTTTTCTTGATATTGAACCTGAAATCGCACTTACCAGAATGAAAAACCGTTCTTCGCTGGAAATCTTTGAATACCGTGATTTTCAGGAGAAGGTACGGTTAAAATATTTAACGTTGATAGAAATATATAAAAAGAAAGGCGTAAAAATCGAAATAATTGACGCGTCAAAAAACATGCATGAAGTTGAAGAACAACTGTGGAGCGTAATAAGCGAAATGCCGATATTTAAAAGGTGAGAACTCTTTTTAAAGCAGCCATCGTTATTGTTTTACTTTCTGCCGCTGTCCCTGCGAACAGCTACTTCATTTACTACAAGGAACAGTATTACAGGCTTTTTCATGTTCACTATATCCAATATCCCGATGATACCATGGAAAACATATACTGGCTTGAACAGGCATTAAAGGCCGATTTCGCTAATCCTCTTTACGCTCTTGCGCTTATCGAGACTGAAATACAATGGGAAAAATACCGCTATCTTTTTAATATGCACCTTTACCTTAAAATAATTGAACAGTATATTTTTTTAGGAAATAAATGGAATAAACGCAACGCCTATTTCTATAACGCGCATTTTAAAGAGCAGAATCTTGAAAGCCTTGACATTGCGGAAACCTGCTACCGCACTGCCCTGCTTTACTGGAATGAAGCTGTCCTATGGGCACAGAAAGCAAACGAGCGGCGTTTTAAATGGATAGAACTTCCGCGTGTTTCATTTTGGCAGGATGAGGCCTTCCGTATTGAAAACGGCTCGCTTGATTACGGACGAACCTTAAACCGCGAACTCGGTTTCTTGCAGACTGTCCGGGAAAGATTTCAAGAGATGGATAACTGGTATTAAAATAATTCGCCTTGACGGGTTTTTTTATCCGGTTTATTTTTAATTAATTCCAAAAATTGGTTCTCATCAATAATTTTTATTCCAAGCTCACGGGCTTTTTTATTTTTTGATGATCCTGAAGACGGATCGTTAGTGACAAGATACGAGAGATCTTTAACAATGTCCGATTTATTCTGCGCTCCAAGAGCTTTTATTTTATCTATGGCTTCGCTTCTTTTCATGGTTTTTAATTCTCCTGTAAAACAAAAAGACAGTCCGCGCAAAGGTAATTGTTCGTCTGTTTTCGGCGGCTTAATTGAAATTATTCCCGCGGCAAGCGTTTTATCCATTTCTTCTTTACATTCTTTAAGCCCTTCAAAAATAACGGCGGCTGTAATTTCACCTAACCCGTAAACAGAGGCAAGATCGCCGACTGAGGCACCGCGCATTTTTTCCAATGTATCAAAACCTGCGGCGGTTATTTTTTCCATTGTGGTTTCCGCGATATTGTCAAAATCAAAACCCGCGATAAAAGAGGCAAGCGTCAGTTCTCGTTTTGTCTGAATGTGGCGTATAACTTTCGCCGCAGATAAATCGCCCATTCTTTCATAACCGGATAATTCCTCTTTTGTAAGATAATACAGTTGGTGAATATGGCGTATATTATTTTCGAATAATTGTTTTAAAAGTTTATCGCCTAACTCACGGATATCAAGAACAGATACCCATTTTTCAAGGCGGTGTAAAAGCCTCTTTGGACATTGAAGGTTGGGACAAAAAAGTCTTGTTCCGGCGTCAATTAAAGAAGCGCCGCATGAATTGCAGGTATCAGGGAAAATAATTTCTGTTTTTTTATTTTTTTCTTGAATGGGAGCAAGTCCTTCTATCTTTGGGATTATCTCGCCGCGTTTTACTACAGAAACTGCTGAGCCGATTTTTAAACCCATCGTTCGAATCATTGCTGGATTGTTAAGGTTAGCGCGTTTTACTGTTGTCCCCGCGATCCTGACAGGGTCAACAATTCCGATAGGCGTATATGTCGCGCCCGATTCGCTCCATTCAATTTCGCGCAGGATACTGAAAGCTGTCTCCAGTTCAAATTTAAATGCGATTTGTTTTTCCGGCCTTGCCCTGCGAAGGTCGGCCATATCTGTTTCATTATCTTTTACAACAAGACCGTCAATATCAAAAGGCAGTTTATCTCTTTTTGACGCGACATCATCACGATAAGCGATGATTTCATCCGCGTTATCAAATGATTTTGTCTGCGTTATCTGAAATCCGCGTTTTTCAAGCCACTTTAATTTTTGAGATTCATTATCAAAAAAATAATCATCATTTACGGCGGCAGCGTCATAAACTACAAGAAGCAAATCCCCGCAGCCTTCGCCGTCTTTGCGGCGCATGATCCCGTTTGCGGCGTTACGGCAGTTCGCCTTTGACGGGTATTTTTCTTTCCAGACAGCGTGAGTCATTATCACTTCTCCCCTTACTCCGCCCGTAAATAACTTGTCAAGTTTTTGAACAACTCCTGTCATGCGCCGCGCATTTGGGGTTATATCATCGCCTGTGATACCGTCTCCTCTTGTTACCGCTTTTTTAAGCTCTCCTTTTTCGTACTGAAGCTCAAGACTTGCGCCGTCCATTTTAAACTGTACAAGAAAAGTTTTCGCTTTTTGTTTGTCCGCCCAAGCTTTAAACTCCTCTGGGTTTGAAGCTTTATCCTGACTTCCCATCGGAATTAAATGGCTGGCTTTTGGAAAACCGTCAACGCCATGAACTGAATCCTCCGCATCTGAACCGATTTTTTTTAAAACGCCGCTTTGAGGGGATAGATTCGCAAGTTCATCCCATAAAAGATCAAATTCACTGTCGGAAATTTCAGCTTCTCCTTTATAATAAGAAGCCTGATATTTTAAAATTAATTTTTCCAGTTTTGCAATTCGATCTTTCTTTGAGTCCATAATGATATATCATGAATTATTTTTTGATTCTTTTAAATAGATTATCGAGCAAAACAACGCTGTAAACGGCATCGCGAAAAGTATGCCAAGGCTTCCCGCAAGCGCCTGTAAAATTTCCACCGCGAACATCTCACTGTTAAATAAAGTTAAGGGAGATCCAGAGTAAATGGTTAAAAGAATGACAATGGTTAATGAACTTCCGATGTAAGCTAGGATTAAGGTATTCGCCATTGTTCCCATTATATCGCGTCCGATATTTGTGCCTGATTTTAATAGTTCTTTAAACCTGATATTTTTAGCGTTTTCTCTTATTTCCCATAACGCCGATGATAATGAAATTGAAACATCCTGAATTGCCCCGATTGCGCCGATACTAATTCCTGCAAAGATAATCGCTTTTAAATTTAAATTTATACCGCCGGGAAGATTAACTAAATACCGCGAATGTTCGTCAACAATTCCTGTCAGGAACAAAGCCTTGTCCATAATGAGCGTAATGATACCCGCGATAAGTATTCCGCCTGCGCATCCGACGATGGCCGCAAGAGATTTTTTGTTATATCCCATAACAATCAGCGGTACAATGGAAGTTGTATACGCGCAGATTAAAAGCGACATAAAATAAATATTTTTTCCCGATAAAATTGACGGAATAAAAACCATAAAAATTGAGGCGCACGTAAACCCAAGCGACAGAATTGTATTAAAACCTTTTGCGCCTCCAAAAAATAAAAGGCAGAAAACAAATATAATTCCAAGAACAACAAGTTGATTTATCCGGACATATCCTGCGAAATACCAGCCAAGTTCATTATAGACAAGAATTACAGAATCGCCTTTTTCAACATTTTTGGAATAGTCTTTTAATAATGGGCTGAATCCCTGCTCCGCGGCGACCACCTGCCCTTTTCTCTGCCCGCTTGTAATTTTTGCGTCAAAAATTATTCTATCGCCTTGCACCTTTAAGAATGATTCAAGTTCCGATTCGTCAAAATCATCCAAAAAATCATAACTTGGCTGCACAATTTCAGAGATACTTTCTACTTTCGCCCTTACTGTTTCTGTACTATTATTTTGAAATTCATACATTCCGATTACCGCGAAATTATGCCCGATTATAAGAAGCAAAACAGAGGCGGCAATAGTTATCAGGTATGGAATACTAATCCTAATCATTTAATCTGCCTAAAATTACAATATCTCATTATTGATAAAATTACAATTTCCTATTAAAATTTCAAAAATGAAATCACGCGAGTCCGCTCAGATAAAACAAAGCGCGGAAAATTACCTTGAGACCATTCTTATTTTAAGCCTTAAGGGAGAGGTGCGCTCTATTGATATTGTAAACGAGCTTGAGTACTCAAAGCCGAGCGTAAGCATCGCAATGAAAAATTTAAGAGAAAAAGGTTATATTGTGATGAACGGCGAAGGCCATATCACGCTGACCGTAAAGGGCCGAAAAATCGCCGATTCAATGTATGAAAGACATGTCGCTATTTCCGAATGGCTGATTGATTTAGGCGTCGATAAAAAGACCGCTTTGCAGGACGCATGCAAAATGGAACACGTAATGAGCGAAAAAAGTTTTCACGCTATCAAAGAACATATCGAAAAAATAAAAAATATTTAATGATCGTTTCGCCCTACTCTGAAACCTGCCATGTGATTATGATTTGTCGGAAACAATCCAAAACGATACGCGCTCCGGCTCATTGAAGCTGCGAAAATCCATGCGCCGCCGCGGTAGACACGCCTTCCCTGCGGGGAAAAATCAGGACCAGCCGGATTTACTCTGGGTGTTCCTGCGGAAGGATAAAGATCAAACCAGTCCCAGCACCATTCAAGTACATTTCCGTGCATATCATAAAGCCCCCATGCGTTTGGCTGTTTTTGTCCGACAGGAAATGTTGAACGGGTAACCATTCCGCGGGAAATTTCATAATAGGAGTTGCCGCTGTGCCAGCCGGCATTGTCCATTGAAGCGCCTGTATAATACGGCGTTGTCGTTCCGGCGCGGCAGGCGTATTCCCATTCTGCTTCCGTTAAGAGCCTGTATCCGTTCGCCTGTCTGTTCCATGTTACATTCTCGCCTCTTACTGTATACGCAGGCGTTAACCCATGCGCTGCGCTTAGCCTGTTACAATAGTCAACAGCTTGAAACCATGAAACATTATCAACCGGAAACGCCGGTCCCCTGCCCGCTTCGCTTGGATTTGCTCCCATCACCGATTGATACTCAGCCTGTGTCACAGGGTATTTAAAAACATGGAAAGAGCCGACAGTTACCTGATGCCGAGGACCTTCGTCTG
>JGI24695J34938_10002165_pt1 | contig 15335 bp, 9 predicted proteins | sample TergutCo191P3_FD_34938 | JGI IMG/M metagenome (IMG submission 34938)
AGTCCCGATTTAGTGCTGATGGATATTCGTATGCCGAAGCTTTACGGAACCGATATTATCCGTATCGCCCGTGAACAGGGTTTTAAGGGTAAATTCATCATTATCAGCGGTTATTCAGATTTTGCATATGCCCAAAGCGCTATTCGGTATGGTGTTGAGTTTTACCTCACTAAACCGATTGATGAAGAGGAACTGTTAGAATCGGTTATCCGCATCCGTGAAATGATATTGAAAGAACGTGAAAGTTCAACCCATATCGACCTGTTTCGTCAAAAAGCCAAAAATACTATCCTGACGGAATTAATTACAGGGATCTTTGATCCCCATAATAATCCTTTATCAACTGATGAATTTGAGAAGCTAAACTTAAGTGCTGATTCGTATCAAGTCATTATTTATGAAGATTTTCATAGTACCACCAGACCGAAGTATAACTTTGCCGACCTTTTGCATGTCGCTAATCAAGGTAAGCATACTTTTGAACAAATCACCATTGATGCCGCGGAAATAATTCTTTTAAAAGGTTCATATGCTCTTCGAAAATTCGAAAAATTCTTATACCAGTATGAACAAAGGGAACTACAGGAGGGCAGTCCGCTTGATACTATTTTCTTAGCCTTTGGCAGACCCGTCAAAAATATGGACGAGATTTACTTATCATATGAGGAAGCGTTAACACTTTGCCGCCGCCGTTTCTTCTGTAGTCAGGGTCAGCATACCTTAGGTTTTGAAGAACTGCCTTATTTAAATGCTAAGGAATATGAAATAAGCAGTGATAAGTTAACGGAGTTTCAAGAGTTATTAGTCGGTTCGCTCAAAACCTACAATCGGCGAAAAGTTGCGGAAATACTGTCCCAATTAGAAAAGTTTCTCTATAATGTTAAAGATGATATAGATGCTGTAAAGCATTTTTTGACGGATTTATTTTTTCAGATTAAAGAAAAAATCATCCTGAGTTACAGTACAGCATATATTTCTTTTCCGACTAACTCCGAAATTATCAGCCGTATTCAAGACAGCTTTTATTTGTATGAAATCATCCGCTTCATCTCCGGTCAGACCGACCTAATTATTAATGCGACGGGAAACCCTTCTCGCGATTCAGTGCTTGATGATATCTTGCACTATATTAATCATAATTATCAGTCAAATATTAAGCTTGAAACGATTGCCCCGCTTTTCGGTTATAATAGTGCTTATTTAGGCAAAATCTTCAATAAAGCGACAGGTGAAAGCTTTAATTCTTATATTGACCACCGCCGCATCGAGCAATCAAAACAGCTTCTTTTGGAAAATAAGTTAAAAGTATACGAAATTGCGGAGCGTGTCGGTTATAAAAACGTCGATTATTTTCACAAGAAATTCAAAAAATATGTCGGAGTCAGTCCTGCGGAGTTCCGGAAAAATTAAATCGTCATTCTGAGCGAAGCGAAGAATCACGCTTACAGCTCAGAATGACATGAGGTTATTCAAATTCAAAGCCTAAGATTTTCATATCACCATATATCTGGATTTGAACGGAAACGTTCTTGTCTATGATGATTTTATCCTTATTTATCATTAGTTCTTTCATGCTGAACTGATCTTCTTTTGAAAAATCCTCCGTTGCAATCATCGCCATATTGACATAAACGACAACCTTACAGATTTCCGAGGGCTTAACTTCCATTTTGATTTTCGCAGGAATCTCTGTAAAAAGGAAATCATTATAGATAATTTTACATGATGAATATCTCCCCGCGGATTCAAAGGCAATCAACGGTGCAACGCAAGTCGTGTAATCACCGTCAGCATTAAGGTTTCCGCGATGTAGGTAAATATTACGGTAATCATCATAATTGATGGCTTTGGTATAGCTAAACGGGTCACGGGCTTTTAGGGTTTCGCCCGGAACGATTACCGTCATTTGCCCGCGAATATCTTTCGAGGACGTACCGACGCGGAAAATATATTCTCCGCCTTCCAGAATCATTTTTTCCGTGATAACATCGTAATGGCACAAATCATCAAAAGATATTGAGAAGGAAATATCCCTTCTTTCACCCGGTTCGAAATTCTTTTCCCGTTTGAAGGCTTTAAGCTGTTTAAGCGGTTGCTTAACACGGGAACGCTCTTTACGGACATAGATCTGGACGACCTCATCGGCAAGGCAGTAGCCGCTGTTACGGATAGTCATATTGATATCGATTTTTCTTTCGCTTTCATTCAAAGCGGCAGTAAAATTGCTATAGGTGAAACGACTGTATGAGAGACCATGACCGAAAGGATATAATACTTCTTTTTCGAAATATTGGTATGTTCTCATTCCTTTGATGATATCATAATCGTTAATATCAGGCAGATTAGCTTCATCGGCGTACCAAGTCATCGAAAGACGCGCCGCGGGAGCGGATTGTCCTGATATCGTCTGAGCCAATGCGGTGCCAAGATCCTGACTTCCTGAAGCGGTAAATAATATCGTTGAAAAAGAATCATTAAGTTTACCAAGTGTATGCGGGTAATTGCTGACGATTACCAATATCGAATTGGGGTTGATGGCACTAATCCTTTCACCGAGTGTCTGTTGGTTGGGCGGTAGGCTAAGTGTGTTACGGTCAAGAGTTTCTTTGCTGTTGATAATCGGATTGGTCCCGAGAAAGACGAAGACATAATCCATCCCAAAGGATTGGTTAACGGCTTCCTTGATTCCGTCAAAGACAGTTAGCTTGGAAAAAACTAAATTTGTCTCGGTATCACTATTATCAGCCGTCGTTAAATAATTATTTTCGTCAATGACGATAGGTTTACCATTCCAACTTTTGAAGTGGTAATTGCTCATACCTGAACTGCGCGACAGTTTGCGTGAGGTTCTGGTTTCATCAATATCAATGATTTGCCAGACTTCTTTAACGAACCAGTCAAAAACTTCTTCCTTGGAAGCGCTGATAATGCCTGTTTCATCATCAACAGTAACATATAGCCCATTGCTTTTCGCCTTAAAGGTAGCGGATGAACTGCCCCAATCATTGATGATAAATGTTTCGGCTTTGTCGGAAGATGTCATAATCAGACGGGCGTTTTCATCAAGTCCGATAAAACGGCCGCCGCAAATAATCTTAATTTCATCAAGACCGCTGCAATAAGTGATTTCGGCATTGGGATACTCAGCTTTTAAGCCGTCCAAAGGAGTGACGGTATAGGGGGGTAAACCGCCATACCAGTCTTTATTCCAGACGGAAGCTAAGGGACCGACAACGGCGATTCGCGGCGGAAACATATCTTCACTTCTTTTGGCTTTAATTGGCAGCAGGTTGTTTTCGTTTTTCAGAAGGACAATTGATGCTTTTGCCATTTCTAAAGATAAATCCTGATGATCTTTGCTATTAAGGTAATCTTCGCCGATTTGACTGTATGGGCAATCATTGTCAAAAAGACCCAAGCGGATTCTCGTACCGAAGGTATTTTTGATGGAGCGGTTTAGATCGTCTTCTGTGATCAAACCCTTATCCAGTGCATCACGTGCCGCACTTAATAGAAGATCGTGGTCTTCGGGGAAGCTATCGACCCCGGCTTTTAGAGCAGCGGCCAGACTCTCGGCGTGGGTTTCGAAGAACTTATGCTCGGTTACGGTGCCTTGAAAATCGGCACCGTCGCTGACGGCATGTCCCCTGAGTCCCCATTTATCTTTAACGATTTTTTGGACTTCGTTATTAATAATTGCGGGGACGCCGTTTATTTCATTATAGGCTGTCATGATACCTTCAGCTTTGCCTTCTATTATTGCTTTTCTGAAAGGTTCAAGGTAGTATTCGTTTTTGTTGCGGTTATCGACAGAAGATGAGATACTGCCGCGGTTTTTCTCGACATTATTGGCATAAAAATGCTTAAGGGTCGCCGCGCATTGAATGTAAAAAGGGTCATTGCCGCGCATTCCTTTAATATAGGCGGAAGCCATTTCACCTGCCAGATAGGGGTCTTCGCCATATGTCTCTTCCGTGCGCCCGAAACGGGGATCCCTTGCTAAATCAACCGTCGGCGCCCAGCGGGATAAACCGCGGGCATATGTTTTCTGATGTAAAGCCCGTGCTTCTTCACCGACGACGCAGCCGCATTTTTCGATTAATTCCTTATCAAAACTACCGCTCATTCCGATTGGTTGCGGAAATGAGGTGGTATGCTCAGGCTCGCCTCTATTAAAATCTTGATCATTACGTGCTTCGACACCGTGCGCTGCTTCCCCGCCGAGCTTAAACAGGCGGATACCTAAACGCTCTACTTCCGGGCATCCTGTGGTCAGGCATTCTAATTTTTCTTCTAAAGTTAATTCATTAACTAAATAATTAAGCCTCTCTTCGAGCGATAATTGATTGTCCCAGAGTGGAGTTTTTCCATAATCCTTCATCGTCTTTTCCTTCCGCTTAAATTTCTTTTGGTTTTATATAGTCTATTATAATATTTATAACAATTAAAATCTACTAAAATATTGATTAATTTATTTGCGTTGGGTAAAGCCTTGAATTATTATGGGGGATGGGAGTTTTGATAGATGAGATATATATAAATACAGTAGAAGGGGCAGACTTACATATGCGCGACAAAGTCGTCAATACTTTCTGAGCGAGCCGCCAATTTCAACCATGCTGATAGTTGGGATAGATTTTGTTCGTTTGTTATCTTTTCGTGAAGATCGTCGTTAATAGTACCCAGATCGGATAGCAATTCGAAAATTGATCCGCTCTTACCTTTTATAATGCCTTTACTCATGCCTTTACTAATACCGGCCGCTTTACCTTGCTCCCATATATTCATGCGATATCGCTCCCATTCTTCCGATTCTTTAACTTCTTTGACGATTTTGTCAAGGACTCTAATCCGATTATCATAAATTTTCTGATCTTTCAATGTTCCGTCTTTCATGTATTGCAATAAGCTTATTAATTCATCTCGGCCATTTAAACTTGCCATATTAAGAAAGATTTTCTTGGTTCCGTCTTCTAAATTCAAAACGGGTAATTCTTCGCATTTTTCAACGAATGTATACATTGCTAAATCCTGCCTGAAAATATCTTCTTTGGTAATGAAAATAATCACCGTTGACGGTAAATACCGATACCTTGTCCTCTTCCCCGCTTTAAGGATGGGAGAATCAATGAGCGATTGGTAAAATCTTGAACGCTTCGGAATGGAATCAGTATTGCTTTTGTTTTGCATTTCCATTGCGAAATGGCGTTCTTTTGAATCAATTGCCCATGCATCCAAGCGAATAGCGCGTTTACCTGATTTGTTGAGGATAACATTTTCAACTTTTACTTCAACTATTTCAATATCGTCTTCATCCAGTATAATACTTATAACGCTTCGGTAGGCTTCTTTTTCACGCATAACTGATAAAAATAATGCGAAATCGTCCAGATTAATGATTTCGTCAGTTTCGTCAGGTGCTATTGTTACTTCTGCTTTTTGCATATTTACTCCTTGTTGGCAGGAGATATGCAAAATCATATATTATGGCATAATAACCGTATTATTTAGTGCAGCCCTGCCGATTGAATTGTGATTTTCGGCAGAAACTGCCTGAATTTGAAAGAAAGTTAGATTTCTGGTAAGTCCTATGATAGTACATGTTGTGATTGTTGTCAATATGAAATTTATCACTCGAATAAAGAGACCATAAAGCGAAAAAACAGTTAAAATTAGCTAAATTATATTTTTTTGTTGACATGTATTTTTGAAAACCCTTACAACATAAATATAATCAACATAAATCAAAGCAACATAAATCCTTGACTTATTTTTGAGTAAAATTTCAAACAGCTCTGAGTAAGACGCGAGGTTAAATAAACCATGTTCCCCTCTACTCCGCTCAGAAGGACAAATGATTCTACGAGATTTCTCAAAAAAAGAATAATTTAAAGTAAAGTGTCCGTCTAAATCCGCACACCCAAAACAGAATACATTCAAGCACTTATTTATCTATCTCTTAAGCAAACATCCAAAATATTAAAGATTCGTTCCTGCTCTTTCTTTGATAGATTCCCGATACGTTCAACATACTCGGCAATACGGCTTTCATAGCTTCTTTCCAAAACTTCGAAGAGAATCTCATCAGCCGAGACGTCAAGCGCATTTAAAATTTCTATAAAAGGCGGTAATTTAGGTAAACGATCACCACGTTCGATTTTACTAATGTAATCATCACTTAAATTAACTATCTCTGCAAACTTTGCTTGGCTTAACCCGCGCTTTTCCCGATGCCTCTTAATTCGCATACCAATATAACTGTAATCCATATTTACTCCTTCATCTGATAGAATTGTATTAAATATCTACTATTAGTATAGTCGAGTTATTGATAATAGAAAAGGAACAGGCAGTCTTGTATATATACAGGCAGTACGACAATAGCCTATTATCCCTTAAACAAACATCCAAAATATAAAAATTCGTTCTTGTTCTTTATTAGATAGATTTCCGAATGTTTAACGTATTCGGCAATATTCACAGCTTTTTTCGTAAGCGCATAATAATATACCCGGTTTCCCATCCGGTAATACGCCGTGAAGTCAAACTAATACTCCAAAAGGTAAAGGTTATTGAATATCAGTGACAGATTTAATCCGGTCAAGGGCATCATACGTAAAGGTATCGCTATACCCTAACGGATTCTTTACTGATATAATACGGCTATTCGCATCGTATTGGTACTCTGTTCTAGCACCTGCTTCATTTACATAAGCGGTCTGTCTGCCAAGGGCGTCATATTCGAAGCGGGTTACGCTACCCAAGGTATTAGTGATTGTTGCGATATCACATGTTGCAGTATACGTATAGCTTGTCGTTGCATTTTTACTATCCGTAAATGATGTAAGGCGGTTCATGCTATCGTATATAAAGGTTGAAGCATTGTTAAGTGCATCGGTTATTTTTACGATATTATCATTTCGGTCGTATTCATACTTAGTAACGGCGCCCTCGTGGTCTGTGGTCTGGATTATCCGTCCATCAGCATCGTAAACGAATGATGAATTATTACCGGCTTCATCAGTCGATATGACAGGGCGGTCTAGCTGGTCGTAGGTAATTACAGCGCTGTTACCTTTTCCGTCTGTGGTTTTAGTACGGTTTCCGTTTGCGTCGTATTCAAATCTTTGTATATAGCCTTCGGTATCAGTTAAAGAGATAAGGCGGTTATTCTTATCATATGTGTAATTAATCACACCGCCGTCAGCGAAAGATACTTTTGTGATATTATCATTCGGGTCGTATTCGTACTTAGTTTCACTGCCAGCCGGGTCTTTTATACTGATTACGCGGTTAAGGGCATCATAGGTGTATGACGTAACACCGCTAAGAGCATCAGTTACAGTAAGAAGGTTCCCGCTCTTATCATAGCTATAAGAAGTTACATTATTAAGCGCATCTTTTTCCGAACTGATGCGGCCAACTTCATCATAGGTATAGTTCGTTACACCACCCATCGGGTCAGTAATGGTGAGGACTTGACTATTTCCGTTATAAGTGTAAGCGGTTCTGGCTCCGTTTTCATCCGTCGATTGAGTAAGTAACCCTAATTCATTATATATGAACTCAGTTGATTTTGCATCTTCTTGATATTCTGTTTCTATTTCTTCTTCTGTTACCTCGTTTGTTTTTCCTGAGTGCTGAAATCTACTGCTTCATCTTCTGTAATATTTTCAAAAGATAATTCGGATGCATAAATAGGGGTAAAGTCGAACGCAGTACCCAGTAAAATTATGCCTGATAGTAAAGAAAAAATTTTTCTATAATATCTTTTCTTCTTCATATTCATTCCAATAAACAAGTAGCTTAATAACATACCAATTCTAAATATCTAAAAATGTAACCACTTATTTTTAAGTCCACTTTTAGATATTTTAATTCTATAATAATTATCACCTTTGTCGGTATAAAATGTGATTCGACCTCCGTTTAATTCTGCGACTATATAAGGTCTATCATACCTAAAGTCGCCATAATGATCCCTTGCATTAACATATATATCGTCGGGTAATGGATAAGGAATATATTCACGTATGTTATTTATATTTTCTAATTCTCCTTCCATAGTAAAGCTTGATTTTAGTCCTCTACCACTAATGATTACAAAGTTAGAAATTTTCCAATTAGGGGGTACGATAACACCAAATTCCTTTTCAATCGCTTTCACTTTTAACTCTGAAAATTTATAGGTATCACTTCGATATCCAATTATTGAATTTAAGAATGTTCCATATTCAGAAAAAAAATATTGAATTATCAATAAAAAGGGAATACCTATTAAAATAGCAAAAACAATAATTAAGCGTTTAATGATTTTAGGCTTACTCTTTTTGTTATTCTTATGATGCAAATCATTGTTATCCATTCTTCACCTTTCATATATTTCAATTTTACTCTATCAAAAAATTATTATCCTCACTAACAGCATAATTACCTTTTAATCGGTCACCTTTTTTAACATATCAATTCTAAATATCTAAAAATGTAACCATTTATTTTTAAGTCCACTTTTAGATAGTCGGACTCTGTAATAATTATCGTTGTTATCACTGGAAAAAGAAATTAAACCTCCTTCTAAATCTGGTATTCTATCAGGAGTTTTATTTGAAAAATTGCCATACTGATTTTTAACATTAACATATATGTTATTGGGTAATGTATAAGGTATATATTCTCGTATATTATTTATATCATTTAACTCTCCTTCCATAGTAATACTTGATCGTAGTTCTCTTCCACTACTAATCGTAAAACGAGTAATCTCCCAATTAGGTGGTATTATTAAACCAAATTCCTTTTCAATAGCTTTACTTTTGGATTCGGAAAATTCAAATTTATGCCATTGATATGTGAATATAGAATTGATAAATGTTCCCTGTTCAGAAAAAAAATATTGAATTATCAATAAAAAGGGAATACCTATTAAAATAGCAAAAATAATAATTAAGCGTTTAATGATTTTAGGTTTACTCCTTTTGTTATTCTTATGATGCAAATCATTGTTATCCATTCTTCACCTTTCATATATTTCAATTTTACTCTATCAAAAAATTATTATCCTCACTAACAACATAATTACCTTTTAATCGGTCACCTTTTTCCCACTCAATCATAGTAATAGCTGTTCCTAACTGAGGATATTCTTTTGCAAGCCCGGCATAATGTAATTTTGACATTTCTCTGTCACTTACAAACCCGCCTGTTTTTGCATCATTAGCATCTGGATCCCATCTGTAGTAATCCTTGACATGATAGTTAATAGTTGCTGAAAAGATATCACCTTGCCGTGTAATCGTAGCTGTAATCCATCCAAATTTCCAACTGCATATATCCAATCACCAGGCTTGCTGAAAAGCGTTTGAAAAGGCAGATTATATGTATCTACTAAATGTTTATATTTACCTTCATACATTTCACCTGTATCAGTGTCATAATTAACGTGAACCAATATTGGATTAATCGTGCCTATATTAATTGTTGAACTTGTTTGTGAATTTGATAGCTTAATATTTTGCCACGTCTGTCCAAGTGATTTAACTATACGATAATTTCTATTACAATAATACATTTCAAAGCTAAAAGGTAAAAATTTATTATTCAAACCTAATTTTGATATTCTTACTTTATAACAATTATCACCATACCAATCATCACAAAAGAAATAGATGTTTCCGTTATCTAACTCATTAATATCATATGATTCCACATCATATCTACTTTCATAATTTCTCCTGTCAACCCTGATATCATCAGGTAATCTGTAAGGTAAATATTCGCGAATATTATCTATATCATTCAATTCACCTTCCATATATATTCTATTATAATACAACCTTCCATTACATGAAATTTCTAATCTAGTTATTTTCCAACCAGGTGGTAATGAGAAATCAAACTCCTTCTCGATCATTTCAACCTGCGATTCTGTAAGTTCGTAAGTTGTACTAGTGTACTTAAATACTCTTCCATATAACCAACCTGGTTCTGAATAAAAGTAAAGATATATCAAAAAGCAAAAATATAATAATACTATAGCAAGCAAAATAATGATAGTAAGACATATCTTTTTTACTAGCCTGTTTCTATCAAGTCTACATTTTAATTGTAAATAACTATAAGTCATGATTAACCTTTCATATTTGTAATTAAGTCATCTGGCATTTTATCGCTAAAAGATTCAATAATAAGCGGAATATTATCAAGCTTATTATCATCAGTAATAGAACACTTAACCGTCCCCTGTCCTGTAAGTAATTATTTTTTTCCATATCTCTCCAAACGCTTTAACTATACGATAATTCCCATTATCAAACTGTGTCTCAAAATGAAAAGGTAACCACCTATTATTGAGTCCTATCTTAAAGATACTAATTTGGTAAAAATTATCTTCGTCTTTGGCATCACGAAAGAATTCAATTGATTCATACAGTTTAGGAATTTCATAGGATTCGTACGATTCATAAGTAAGCGGGTGTTCATTAATATATATATTAATACCATCAGATAATGGATATTGAAAAAATTCTCGAATATCATCTATATTATCTATTACACCCTCAATTCTAACACTATTTCGTAATCCCCTCATTATGTCACAACGGATTTCGAAATCTGTTATTTCCCAATCAGGGGGTGTTACAAAGCCAAACTCTTCTTCAATTACTTTTATTTGATTTTCGGTAGGTTCTGATACCATACAAACATATTTAAATACTATCATATAAGCCCCTTCCGATTCAGAAAAAAAGTAAATATAAATTAAAAAAAGCGGAAAATATATTGCAACAATAAATAGTGTAATTATCATAAACCATATTTTCTTTGTAAATTTATTCATTGATAAGCAAACTTTATGTCCTGAGTCGCTATTAATCATGCGTCCACTCCTCTATAGATATCTTCTTAATTACATTTTTCATTAAGGTCGCCATAATCATATATATTATGAAAATGGTCATCAAGGTTCTTTTTGTTGCAGTTCACTTCCAATTTTATGAGCGGATTGAGATCTAGACTATTAAAATCTTTTCCACTTTCAAATCTTTCACGTAAAGTCCACTCAAGATCAAATTTAGCTATCCCATATTGCGGGTACTCTTTTGCTAATCCAACAGCATGAAGTTTTGCCATTTCATAATCTCGCATCAATGGTCCAGCTTTTAACATGGAATCAGTCTTCCATCTGTAGAAGTCCTTTATATGATAATTAACAGACGCTTTATATTGATCTCCATTACGTGTCACGGTAGCAGTAATCCAGCCATCTAAGTTTCCAACTGCTCCAAGCCAGTCGAAGGGAACATCAAAGAATTTTTCATTTGGCAAAGGCATATTGTATTTTTTTACTATTTTTCGAAATTCACTTAGATAACTATCAGTACCAGTAGCCTCATCAGGAGTAACGTGTAAATAAATAGGTTTTTTTGTACCAATTTCAATCTTTCCTGTTCCACTGCTAAGAAATTCTTCCGAGGCATCCATCAAATCATTCATATTTTCAGCCATTAAAAAATATGATATTGGAGCTGTGAATAGCATTCTATCAACATCAATATAGTAAGGATCTCCAGTATTAAGTAAGAAATTTGCTAATGCTTCTGCCGAGCGTGGAAAAGCAATAAACCCACCACCCATACTGAGATGAGCTCTGTATAATATACTGTAAAAATGATAATATTCGCTTGGCTTAAGTCGATTAAATGGCAATGATTTATAATCTTTTATGCTATTTTCTTTATTTTCTTCATACTCAGGGACGTATGTCATGAATGTCTTTATATCATCGATAATTTGATAATTATACGACATTTGCTCTGTTGATGAAGTGTTAATGCTTATTAAATTCTCATTCATATCCACAGAACTCAAGCTCATATTGCTAACATTTCCAAATACATTAAGCATATTGAATGAAGTTTCTATATAGTTATCGGATATGCTTGTTATATTTGACATTCCTACTAACTCTATCTCGTTAGCTACTCTAATATTGACAACGCTTAATATTCTGCTTCCATCCCTTGTCTCACTGGTAATTGTAACCGAACCCGAAGATAATCCTGTTATAATGCCATTATCATCTACTATCGCAATGCTTGTATTACTAGATGACCAAGATAACTCTTTATTAGCCGCAAAATGCGGTAAAACTATTGGAGATAGTTCATATCTTTGAGTTCTGCCTATAGAAACTTCATTTGAACGAATTAAGACACTGTCAACAGGAAAATCAAGCTTTATCAACCCTTCTGGCATCTCTTCATCAAAAGTTTCAATAATAAAGGGTATATTAATATTGCTACTATCTAGCGTTTTTACACTCGAACGCAAATATGATAACCATAACCCCTCGCCTTTCCATGTCGGAATATTATTGTCTATATTTTTATAATCATTATGAGCAAATACTCCAATAAATGCTTCTTTCGGAAATAATTCACGAATAGTTATACTATCACCAGGCAAGAAATACTCACCGATCGAATCAGAAACAGTATCAAACACATACTCCGTCCCTTTTCGTTCAACCATATCAGGTTCTTCATCCGATTCAGTCCAGAAAGATACGCCATTAAACTTAAACGAAACCATATTAAAGGTTATGTCTTCGGTATCATTTACTATACCAAAAGGAATCAATCCCGGCAAGCCGTTTGGCATATGCGGGTACATCTGAATCGACAAGCCATTGCTACCGTTAACGATTAGAGGGTTAGCCGTTCTAAAGACAGCTTCAACAGGTTCTTTAAACGGCATAAGTATTCCATTAAAATCAACAGTTAAATCATAACTACCTTCTTCATCTCCACGAACTATCCATGAATATGAAGCATTCTCACCGCCTGCAATTGAGCCGATATTAGCTGATAATGATTGTGGTGTATGCATAGGCGCAAGAGATAAACCATGCGGGAGATTAAGTTTTACAACGGATTCTTCAAGGACGAACTGGGGGTCAGCCATGTTTTGCATGACAACAGAGACTTCGAAGAATTCTTTTAGGAATCCTGCGGAGAATGATGTTTTGAGGAATGCAATTGTTGGTGGTACTTCCGGGCGCGGGGATGGGACTACGACAGGTTCGACGACTATTCCTGTTCCACCGCCGCCGCTGCCGGCACTGCCGGAACTGTATATTCGTTGCCCGGTGCCGTATCCGCCGAAGCCATAGCCTGAATTATTAAGAACCTGACCTAGCCCATTTATTGTATAGGTAACTGGTTCGAGGACTTTTGCCTGGAAGACGAATGTAACTTCGAAGTTATATACGTGATTATTTTCCGGTGCTTTTGTATCAATTCCTTTTTCTTCGATTTCTTTAAGGGTTAATCGCCGGGTAATTACTTCACCAACAATTAGCTCACCGTTTTCAAGGGCTATTGTTGCCTGTGATGTTTCATATTGATTGATTTGTAAACTTACTTCTTTCGGAAGATAGTCTGTTATATATGCCGCTACGTTTACACTGCCAGGCTCGCCGACGATGGTGGCGATTCCGTTTGCGTCTGCTCTGGTTAATAGTGGTTCACCCAGGAAATCAACATAGACACTGGCATATGGGAGGGGTAACCCGGTATCTTTATCAACAATTTTCACATTAAGCGTCCCGCCTTGATGAGGGCGAAGGACAGTAACGGTAATCGTATGGGAATGGGTATTTCCGGCGGCATCTGCGACAGTCAGGGTTGCCCTGTAGGTACCAGGTGCTTCATAAATATGAACTGCATTGCTTCCGGTTGCTGTATTTCCATCGCCGAAATTCCAACCATAAGATACGATACCGATATTGTCAGTAGAAGCAGAACCGTCAAAGGCAGTTTCTATATCAATATAGGTATTCATGTTGGCTCCTGCTCTGGCAACGGGAACAATAATATCATTATCAATCGGAGTTGATAAAACAGGCTCGCTTACAGAGATATTGCCGTAACTGTCAGCCGCTTCGACATAGTATTCATACGTTCTATTCGGGTCAAGATTTCGGTCGATAAACCGCATTGTATTTCTCGGTGCAATAGCGATTAACAGCCTATCGCCTGTGACATCTTTTCGGAACAGCTTATAGCCTTGTAAGTTAGCGGCTGTTATCTCCGTCCAAGTGATGGTGTTGCTGTAGTCACCCGGCTCTGCTGTTACTATTGGTTTATTCAGTTCGAAGTTTTGAAGGTCATAGCTTATATTCAAATATTCACTTCTGTTACCTGCGGAATCAGTTGCACGGAAACGTAGTTCATATATTCCGCCCGGAAGATTTCTGTTGTTCCATGTGAAATTTCCGACGAAACTATTTCCTGATGCGTTTACATTACCGATTGCTTTCCACTCATTGTCATCTTTATATTCTGCTTGGATTGAGGTAAGATTACCATTATCTTGAGCAAGTACGCGGATTTGAGTGTTTTTTCCGATTTTCGTGTTATTCACGGGGCTGACACTGTGGATAGTGGGTTTGATAATGTCAGCAATAGTAGTTGCCTGAATGGGATCAGACATCTTACTTAGATTTCCTGCTAAGTCAATAGCCGCGGTTTTATACCAATATGTGATTCCAGCTGTTATAGCGCGGTCATGATAGCCAAGTGTTGTGGTGTTGTTTACAAGCCGTGAGTATGAACCGTTCTCGCTTGTTGCACGGTAGAGGTCATAACCTCTTATATCAGATTCCGATCCCTTATCCCATTCAACTGTGATATATGTTACATCAGGTTTAACACGTAAACCAGTCGGAGCGGCAGGCGATGTTCTGTCAATTCGATGTTCTACAATTGAAGATGCATTACTGATATTGCCTGATGTATCATAAGCAAAAGCACGAACGAAAACAGCACCTTCAGGAATATCACTTACGGATATATCTCTCGTTATGCTGACACTTGCTTTTGGAGAGCTAATTGACATTGAAAGGGCATTGACCCAATTAATTCTATCAACGCTTGTTTCAATAATTATTTCACTTACTGCGGCATTGTCAGTAGCAGTAATACTTACAGGGATTACTTCGGAAAAATATCCAGGTAATGGTCTTATTGAAGATACTATCGGTTTTGTGGTGTCGGCTAAAGTAGCTACTTCGATTTCTGTATATGCCCCTTGATTATCAAACACATCACATGCGGCAACGCGGAACCAATATTGTTTGTTTGGTTGAAGACCTGTTACTTCATAACCTAGTGTTGTTCGTACTGTTGCTATTCTTTTGTAAGATGCATTTGGCTGGTCTTTTTGTTCGACAACAAAATATGAAAAAGTTTCGTCAGTTACATCTTTCCAGCGTAGAATTATGCTATTTTGGTATGAAGTAGCATTTAATCCTGTCATTTTCTCAGGCCCGGTTG
>JGI24695J34938_10002166_pt1 | contig 15331 bp, 15 predicted proteins | sample TergutCo191P3_FD_34938 | JGI IMG/M metagenome (IMG submission 34938)
CGCTCCGTCTGCGCACTTATTACAATAAAAGCGGAGCGGAAATTAAAAAATATCTTTATGATATTAAACTGCCGGGTTTTTTAAAACAGATAAAATCATCATTATCGCATGAGGCGAAATTATCGCTTGATTTTTCCCTTGATTCCCGCGAAAACTGGCGCGGCTGGAAATGGGAAAAGTTTTTGAATCAGGACGAGGCGTCAGTTCATTGGGCAGCCGATCCGAGGTATTTTCAGAACGCCGCCTCGCGGTATATTTATCATCTTTCGTATCACGGTTTTCATTCGTCTCCGATGTCTGTAAGCGCGATCTTCTGTTTCATAAAATTAAAACAGTTTGAGGAGGATCTTCTTACAAGCGTCGCCGAAGGACTCGCTCTTGGAATAGAAAGCGGCGCTGTGTTTAAACTGCTTGCGCTTTCCGCGGAGGTCTCCTGATGCTGCTTCCGCGCAAAATGAAATTTTTAGAACTGACTGTTTTTAAAGATGATATGGACGCTGTGCTTGAATATCTTGGAAGAAGATCAGTTATTCAATTTCCGGAAAAAGAAGGCGCTTCGGACAGCGCAGAAATTTCCCGCATCAAGCTGATTATAACGCGTTTAATTGACGCAGGCAGCTTCATCGGAGTCAATTTAAATTCAGAAAACAATGAAATTTTTTTTAACCGTCATTACAGCGCCGCAAAGCCGTCTGCGCAAAAAAGCGAAGAAGTCAATGCTGTTTGTTCCGCAATCGAGAAATTAAGAGACAGGCAGAGCAAAACAGAACAGGAAAAAAGCGGCATACGCGAAGCAATCAACGAAGCGGCGGCGTTTTCTAAAATGCGCCTTCCGTTTTCCGATTTTGAACATCTTTCTTTTTTATCGCTGCGTTTTGGCCGTTTAGATCCAAGAGGCGCCGCGGAGTTACACGAAAATCTCGGCGACAGAGCGGTTATCATTCCTTTAAATACAGATAACAGGTATCTTGCGGCAAGTTCAAAAAAGGGCAGATTCGCGCTTGACTCGCAGCTTAAAAAAGTTTCTTTTGAGCCTGTGACAATTCCCGATAATTATAAAGGCATTCCCGAACAGATGATGATAAGTTTAAATGAGCAGCATGAAAAACTTGAAAATGACTTAAAAAAAATAAACGCGGAAAAAGAACAAATAAAAATGGATTATTCGCGGGAGTTAAAAGATTTTTTTTATTCATGGAATATCGCGCTCATTATCGAAGGAATCAAGACAAGATTTACCGAAACAGAGAATCTTTATAATTTTTCAGGATGGATGCCCGCCGATATCTGCGCGGAGACCGTAAAAAATTTATCGGAAATTACAAACGGCAGAATCGCTGTTAATTCCTATTCGCCTGACGAAGTTCCCTCCGTAAAAAACGGAAAGGAAAAAGTTCCTGTCGCGATGAAACATAACGCTTTTGTTAAGGGTTTTGAAAGCGTTGTGTTCTCTTACGGCGCTCCGTTGTACGGAACTATTGATCCGACTCCTATTGTCGCTTTTTTCTTTACGCTTATGTTTGGCATTATGTTCGGTGACGCGGGGCAGGGGTTTGTTCTGCTCCTTGCCGGTATTATTTTAAAAAGGGCCAAAAAAAAATTTACCGGATTTAAAAAATTTTCCACTCCGCTAATATCAGTAGGAACCGCATCGATAATTATGGGTCTTTTGGCAGGTTCTGTTTTCGCTAATGAAGAACTGCTTACCGCGCCGACTCAGGCAGTAACCGCGGCGCTTTTCGGGCAGCCGATGGATAGAATTCTTCATATTCTCCCGATGGCAGGAGAGGGAGGAAGCATAACAAAGCTGCTTTACTTTTTCGGTTTTACAATTGCAATCGGAGTAATTATAAATTCATTGGGGCTTATAATAAATATTTATAACCGCGTAACGCTCAAACATTTTAAAGCCGCTTTTTTTTCAAAGACGGGGCTTTCGGGCCTTTTATTTTTCTGGTACGCTATTTTTATCGCTGTGCGGATTATATTGGGCGGAAAGTTTTATCTTTTTGATCTTATCGCCCTGATAATCCCTGTGTTAACAATATTTTTCAGCCCTGTTATCTGGAAGATTATTAAAAAAGAAAAACCTCTTATCGAAGACGGACTTCTTGCTTTTATCATGGAAGGAATCGTCGAAATAATGGAAACTGTTTCTTCGTATTTTTCGAATACTGTAAGTTTTCTGCGTGTAGGCGCGTTTGCCCTTGCGCACGCGGTATTTTCGTTTATCATTTTTTACTTTACCGACGAGCTTGCCCGATCCGGTTTTGGAGGCTTTTTATCAGCCGCTTTAATAATGATAGCGGGAAATGCTATAATCATTGTGCTTGAAGGATTAATTGTGGCGATTCAGGTAATGCGCCTTCAATACTACGAATTTTTTAATAAATTTTTTACTGAGACCGGCGTTGAGTTTGCGCCTTTCAGTTTTAAAAATAAGAGGTGGTTATGAAAAGAAAAATAATTTTTTTGTGCGCGCTGTTTTGCTGTGTTATGATTCCGGCGTTTACGCAGGAACAGACAGAAGAGCAGGAAACTGTAGCAGGTTCAATCAGATATATTGCGGCCGCTTTAGCTGTAGGAATTTCCTGTCTTGCAGGCGGAATCGCAGTAGGCCGAATCGGATCGGCGGCAATGGGCGCCATGAGTGAAAACCCGGATCTTTTCGGAAAAGCGCTGCCCTATGTCGGCCTTGCAGAAGGTATCTGTCTTTGGGGATTTCTTGTCGCTCTTTTAATTTTATTTTTATAAACGGACGGACAGTGGATTATTTTTTTCTCGGCGATGAAGAACTGGTTACGGCTTTTCGTTTTATCGGCATTAATGGAATGACTGTAAGCAGTCCGCAGTCCGCAGTCGAAGCTTTTAAAATGATCACAGAAGGCTCAGGCGCTGCTGCTGCGGGATTGAACGCTTCCGTATCGCAGGCAAATAATTGTCAGGTGCTTATTATGACGGAAGAAACCGCGGACTGGCTCGGCAGTTTAATTATAGACTGGCAGCTTTCAGGCCGCTATCCGCTGTTAGTTGAAATACCGGGCATCTCAGGAAGGCTGGAAGGAAGAAAAACTCTTGTGGACGCAATCAGAGAAGCGATAGGAATACAAGTTTAAAAAATTCCGGACAACCAGTGCCAAACCGGAAATTTATAGCTATCGGGTAAGTTCATTACATAAAAACTTTTTATAATATTTTTAAATCCATTTCCCTGATAAATTTATTGTTGTCGATTATCTGAGTATTATTTTCGATATTAATATTCTCATAACTTTTGTATAATTTTTTTAGTAATATTATTTTTGCTTTTGAATCCTCGTAATATGAGGAATTAGGATATTCTCCGGTAATTTTATTAAAAAAATATTCAGATAAATTAAACGATAAATATATTTTATTTAATACGGATATCAGTTCATTGTATGTTTTTGTTTCGTATGTTGAGTCTGTGTTTCTTTTGTAAAATTTTCCGGGGTGAATGTTTTTGTAATATTTTATGCCCAATTTATAGTAAAAATAATCCTGTTCGGCGTTTTCAACTGATTTAAAATTCTTGCCGCTTTTAATTTCATTTAATTTATTTACAAGTATTTTTGTGATTTCATTGTATGCCGATTCCAGATAGCTGTTATTGCACAAGTCAGGATGAAATTTTTTAATTAATTTTTTTAGATTTTTTATGTATTCGTTTTTATCCATATATTACTCGTATCTTAACGCTTCTATGGGATAAAGCCTTGCGGCTTTCAGCGCCGGATAAAATCCGAAAATTATACCGACTAAAGCGGCGAAAAGAGCTGAGACCGCGACAATCAGCGGATTTATTAACGCCGGAATCCCCATATCATGCAGCACTCTGCACGCAAGGAACGCTAAACCGATTCCGATAACACCGCCTATAAGGCTTAAAAGCACGGACTCAGTTAAAAACTGAAAAAGGACATCGCTTCTTCTTGCCCCTACCGCCATTCTGATTCCTATTTCGCGTGTGCGCTCTGTTACGGAAACAAGCATAATGTTCATAATGCCGATGCCGCCTACAAGCAATGAAATCGCCGCGATTGCGGTTAACAATCCTGTAAGAATTCTTGATGTTTCTGTCGCTGTGCTGATTGTATTGCTTTGATTCGCGACCGCGAAGTCGGAGTTTATGCCGTCGGGGATTTGGCGTGATTCGCGCAGAAGCAGTTCTATTTCTCTTTGCGCTGCTTCTATATATTCAGCCTTGATCACGCTCAATACAATATTGTTTACATATTGGGTATTATTAATTCGCGTCATCGCGGTATCCAGCGGGACTAGAATAATATCGTCTATATCTCTTCCGTCTATATCGGTGCCTCTTGTTTCCAAAAGTCCGATAACATCAAAATAAATATTCCCGATTCGTATCTGCTGTGATAAAGCTCTTTCCGCCTCGTTAAATAAATTCGCGGCTGTGGTTCTGCCAAGAACTGCGACAGTATTACGCGAGGCAAGATCCTCTTCATCAAAAAAATAACCGGAATTCACAACCCAGTTACGAACCTTAAGAAAATCTGGCTCTACGCCCTGAAGCCGCACCTGAACATTTCCGTCTCCGCCCGCAACATTCGCGTTGTTAATTTGAATAACGCCCGAAATTGCCTCGGCGTAAATAGATTCGTCTTTTAGTTTTTCAAGATCTTCTCTGCTAAAGGCGCTTCGCCTTGTATATGTTGACTGCGCGTTGCGCGCAGGCGGCCTGTGATTAATCTGCAAAAGATTTGTTCCCATAGCGCTGATCTTATCTTCAATAATGCGCTGTGATCCTTCACCCATAGCAACCATAACAATTACCGATCCTACTCCGATAATTATTCCTAATGAGGTTAAAAGGCTGCGCATACGATTGCGAAGAATTGAACGAAAGCAATTATTTATATGCTGGACAGCATTCATTCTAAAGTTTCTCCCGCATAATCACCTGCTTTCCTTCAAGATCATCCCTTGAAACGATCTCTGTCATTGAACTTGTACTGATACCAGTCTGCACCTGTATTACTTCGAGCGAGCCATCATCATTAAAAAACCAAACGTATCTGTATACAACAGCGGTCCGCGTCCCTGCGCCTGACCTCGGCTGCGGCGCCGGTCTTGTCCGGGCTCCTGTTAAAAGTCCGACTAATCCTGAACTGGCGCTTTGAGACGCGCCTCTGTCTGACAGCGCGATTAGACGCGCTTCTATCGCGGCTTCCTGCTGCTGCTCGTCCATGTTCGCAAGACTCGCTATAAATTCCATTTCTTCAATTTGATCCGCGCTTAGGCTTGACGGCTGATAACGCAGCGCGGCGTTGGCAACTACTATAATATCATCTTTTTGCTGGACAACAAAATTTACGGCGCATGTCATTCCCGGAAACAATAATCCGTCATGATTTTCCGCGTTGATTATCACTGTATACGAGACTACATTGCCCGCTATCACGGGAATCATTTTTACGTTTTCAACTGTTCCTGTAAACCTGCGGCCGGGAAAACTTTCCAAAGTAAAGCGGACAGCTTGCCCTTTATGAATGGAAGCGACATCAAGTTCGCCGACAGAAGCCGTTATCTGCATTTCCCTTAAATTTTCCGCAAGGGTAAAAAGAATTGTTGAATTATTACTGGAAGAGTCTGTCACAATGTCGCCTGTATTAATATGGCGGTTAAGCACAATTCCGTTAATCGGTGAAATAATATAAGAATACTGGTTTATTTCTGTTTCGATTACCATCAAATTAGCTTCTGCGACTTCAAGCTCAGCAGACAGATTTTCAAGGGTGTTCAAACTGGTTTTAAATTCATACTCGGAAATTAAATTTTTTTCTAAAAGAGATTCCTGAGTATGGTGTGTCATAAGGTATAATTCATAATTTGCCCGCATTCTTCTTACTGTCGCCTGCTGTTGAGTCCGCTTGAGCCGCAGAACATCAGTGTTCAATTCCGCTAAAATATCCCCGGCTCTGACCTCATCGTTGTCATTAACATATATTTTATCAACTTTGCCGCTCATCTGCGAAAGCACCCTGACTGTCGCAAGCGGATTAATCGTACCGCTTGATGTAACTGTGCGCTCAAGCGATCCTTTGCGTATATTGGTAAAGTCATAATTGATCGATCCTGCGCCGCCGCCTGAACAATCAATGAAGCTAATCGCGGAGCATGCGCTTAATAAAATTATCAGAATAAACAAAACAGAAAACCGAAGATAGCAATTTTTCATTTAAGACCTCATTACGATATAATTTGTAAACATTATGCGGTTTCTTCTTTTCCTCCGGATTTATACCGCGCGAAAAGTTCCGCAATACTATGTATGTTTAATTTTCTGTATAAATTTTGCTGATGATAAAGAACGGTGCCGTAGCTTATTTTTAGCACATAACCGATTTCTTTAGGCGATGTGCCGTTTAAAAGCATAGTAAAAATTTCCTGTTCTCTCGGCGTTAAATCAAGGCTTTCTTTAGCGCTTATTGCTTCTGTTTCCGCAAGAGGCTTTGAAAATTCTTCCATGTCCCGCAGATAAAGACCGTCTGTCCAATCCGCTTCGAACAGCCTTTTTTGTATAAACGGCATAAAAATTAAACATAAACAGACAAGTACAAGAACTACCGCGAACGCGAGAAATTTATTAGACTCGTCAAAATAGTTAAAGTAAAAAGAAAAGAAACCGGAAATAATAAAATACTGGATAAAAAAAACAAGGCAGTAAAGTCTGAACATTTTAAGCGACTTGCTTTGTTTAATGGCTCCGGCACACATATAACATATTATTATATACCCAAGACTGTCGCCAAGTCCGTAGATAAATGAGCCTGAAATTATCGCCGTCTGAGTTTCAAATAACAAAGCTCCAAGTCCAAACAATGTAAAAGCTAAAAACATAAGCCAGATATATAACGCGCTTCTTCCTATCAGCAGTTGAATTATAAATAAAAGCGAAATAGATATTACTGTGCCTAGTCCGAACGCAAAACCGGAAACGCCGCTCTGCGACCATTCGATATAATTGCTCATGCACATTATCATGTAGTGAACAATGCCAAGGCCGATAACAAAAGGAGCGCCGGAGCCTTTGCCGTCGCTGCCGGTATTTGACATAGGCATAGATTTTGATTTATCTTTAAAAATTCCCGCGCCTAAAAAAACAATTACTATAAAGAGCGCCGTTAACGCCGCTTCTGTCCATGAATTTCCCGCTGTATGAAAATCGGGAAGCAGATTCCATGTCGCGTAATAAAATCCGTAATAAACCTGAATCAATGTCATGCCGGCAAGACGCTCAACATTGTTTAATACAAAGCAAAAAAGATAAAAAGCGCAGGCAGTGCAAAGCCCGCTGAAAAATTTAAAGGCCATATAAAGCGCGAATTGAAACGAGCCCATCTGTATAAAAAATAAAGAGATCGTAAGAGCCGCAGAAACGACTGCGGAAATTTTCAATAAAGGAATTATCAGATTTTTTGGCGTAAAGCTGAGGATGAGCCAGCTTAAGGCCAAAATAACAAACATTATCTCATTGGAAGCAAAACCGGTTATTGCTATACTATGATCATAATAACGAAGGTTTCCCATAATAACGGAAACAGGAAAAATAAACACTACTGGCCATAAAGCAATCCTTATATTGCGAAACGATAATTCATCCCGGGTTAGAAAAAGATTTTTTATTGTCGCGCTCAATTTGTTAGGCAAAACTTTATGCTCCTATTATTCTTACGGCATGAACTTTAATATGCACCTGTCCCCGGTTAACTTTAACCTCCCCGTAAATTTCAATTCTGTCGTTTACGCTGACAGAATTTCCCCGCCATTCTTTGGATCCTATATCAACGGAAATCTCGCCTGATAAATCCCGGAACAAATAATCTTTATTTGATATTGAACTGACAATATTTCCCCTTAATATAACCCATGAGTCATGAGGCAGAATTCTCGCTTCATTAATCGTGACAGGCTGAGTAATTGTGACAGGCTGTCCCGTAAGACGCGCTGTTCTTCCTGTTCCAGTTATTGCAAGGACTTTTATATGAACCTGCCCTCGGTTGATTTTTACCTCTCCGTAAATTTCAACTCTGTCAGAAGCGTCTACCGACAATCCGCGCCATTCCTTTGGTCCTATATCAACCGGAATATCTCCTGTCGCATCACGAAAAGTATATTGTCTGCCTCCCGGCAGCATATTGATAATATTTCCGCTTAACACAACCCACGAATCCTGCGGCAGACTCCTTACAGTTATAACTGTCGTAAACTGGCCGTTAATTTCTGTCAGCCCGTCATAACCCGGCCCTGTAAAACCCTGACTATATGAAACTGCGGCCAGCATGATAAATAACAAATAAAAAATTGATCTTTTCATAAAAGCGTCCTTTTTATTATCAGGGAACCTTGTTTGGGCTGTATTTACAACGCAGCTTCCAGTACCGCCCAAACAAGAGATCATTTAATATGATCTCAAGGCTCACTGACAAAATTATCATAGTTTCCTTATTGATCTTACATGTACTTCCGGCATGTAACTATTTCTTGGCCAATGAACTTCCCCGTAGATTTCAATGGTATCCGCAGCTGAAATAGTAATCCCCTGATACCATAAAGTCTGCCATTCTTTATTGCCGATTTTTACAAGTACATCGCCTGATGAATCACGGAAAATATATAAATCTTTTCCTCCGTAAAACTGGACAATACTTCCCTGTAAAACAATCGGAGCTTTATGGCCGTATGACCAAGCCTGAACTACGGATACAGTCTGTAATCCAAATCCGTACTGGCCGGGAACAATTACTTGACCCGGTATGGTTGTCTGACCCGGAATAATTTGTCCGGGAATAATCTGACCCGGAATTACCTGCTGTCCCATAAATTGGGCAAAAACACTTCCTGCCGATAAAAATAAAACCAAACAGAAACCTAAGAAAATTGTACACTTCTTCATAAGTATACCTCCTAAAATTGATTTGCACATTTAAAACATGCATTTACCAAAAATATAGGCTCATATTTACCCTCTGCAAACCTATAAAACCTTATAGGTCAGGGGGTTTTTTCTTGTTTTTGACTATAAAACCTTATGGGAAAGACAGTGACTGACACCTCGATTTACCGCTGACCGCACGGCAGGAGTTTAATAACTGCCTCGCCAAAAATATTTTTAATCATTAATAAAAAATCTTCGGGGAGCGGAGCGATTATCGTATGTTTAAAAAATTCCAGCTTCCATGCATGTAAATAAAAATCCGCTTTATTTTTACCGTTAATTGCGGTTTGTTCATTTCCGTTTGCGGCAGGTTTGTTAAATTTTCTTCCTCTGTATTTTATATCGCCCGCAAGAGGATGTTTGCGTGACGCGGCCTGGGATCGAATCTGATGTGTGCGCCCCGTAATTATTTCCGCGCGTATCAGACTAAGACCATTAATCGAAGATAACGGATAAATATTTGTGACGGCATTTTTACCATTATGGCTGCCGCCGATATAAGTTTTTTTCCTTCTTTTATCGTGGAAAAGTTCATCTTGCCAGATTTCTTCTTTTTCTATTATTCCTTCGACAATCGCAAGGTATGTTTTTTTTATTTTTCTTTCTTGTATAAGCGAGCTGAAAAGACGGGCGCCTTCGAGGCTTTTTGAAAAAACGACAATTCCGCTTGTAGGTTTATCCAGCCTATGGAGAGGCCCGCATTTAAATGATAATGACTCTAGTATTTTTTCTTTTAAATATGATCTCACTTGTGTTTCAAGACTGTCCTGACCGTGTACTGCAATGCCTTTCGGTTTATTTACAGCAAGTAAATCTGAGTCCTGCCATAATATCGAATCAGTAAATAAAATATTCCTATTATTTTTTTCTTTTTTTCCGGTTTGCGCTGCGGTATTTTTATCTTCGTTTTTATTGATATTTTCATTTTTGCTGACACCTATAGAAGAAATAGTGATTGTTACGCCGTTTTCGACGTGATCCTGCGCTTTTCCGGGCTTTCCGTTTAATAAAACAAGTTTTTGACGCAATAATCTGTGTATTAAAGGCAAAGGGTAATCCGGCAGAGCTTTTCTCAGAATCCTGTCAAGTCTTCGCCCGCTGTCATTTTCCCCGGTAATTAATTCCATACATTTATTGTAGACCGGTATTAAACCGATAGGAAGAGGCGCCGCGCGGTAAAGTATTGACAAAATCCTCTCTTTTTTGGAATATGAAACAATGACAGCGGTTGGAGCCTTAAAGTCTTTAATAGAAAATAAGTTGTTTTTATCCACTTTCACCGCGTTGATTCTAGCCCAGTTTTTTAAAATGGTTTTTTATTTTATCACATCAAAAAGCAGAAAAAAATGGGACGCTATTGAGACTATGATATGGCGGACGGGCGGAATGCCTTCGAGCCATTCGGCGCTTGTCTGCGCTCTTGCAACATCGGCGGGATTGAGCGAAACCACCGATGTTAATTTTTTTGTTTTATGCCTGGTTTTTGCGCTTGTAGTTCTTCGCGATTCTGTCGGGGTCAGAAGAGCGGCCGGTTTGCAGGCGAAGGCATTGAATATGCTTGGTAGACAATCTGCGAAATTGACAGGCCTTGAATTCCGCCCTGTAAAAGAAATTCAGGGACATACTCCTCTTGAGGTTTTAGTCGGATCCTTACTGGGAATTTTAATAGCAGTCATTTTTAATTTTCTTTAAGGCATTCTGTATGGCCTTTCTTCGTGTTCTGCTGATTGTTTTAATTGCCTTTGTTGCCTCGGCTTTTCTTTATCATCTTGGTTCGTTAATGGGATACGAAGAGTTCTCGGGCGGATACGCCGTGCTTTCCTTTGATGAATCTGCCGATGAAAAAATGATCCTTTCCATCCTTAAAGCAAATGATGAATATTTTGGAGGAGATCCTGTAAGCGAATCCGATCAATGGGTTTTTTTAGATGAATTTGATTCTGTCAGGACGATTCCGCTTGATAAATATTTCGACAGGATTTTTCCTTTTGATCCGCGTTATGACAGTTATGCCGAATCTTTAAAAAATGTTTTTGTAAGGGACGGAGAACGTTTTATTTATGTGCCGTTAAAAACCGGAAGCTGGAACACGCGGACTCTTGATATTTATTTAAACGAAGCGCTTAATGGTTTTACATTTTCTGTTGAATATTACGGAATAGGAAGACCTTTATATTTTTTCTTTATATCATATGCCGCGGCATCTGCTTTATTTTTGATTATTTATTTAATCTATAGATTGTTTGGCATGAAAAAGCCGCTCAGGCAGCCGCCTTTAATTTTGATTTTTATTCCGCTCTTTTTTTCTCTGTCCTTTTTCGGGGCCTCAGGAATCGGCGCAGCCGCTTTAATACTTGCCTTTTTTATAATGTTAAAAGAGCCTGTCAGTGAACTTATCGCGCTTAATAAATCCGCTGCGATAAAAGAAGTAATAAAAAAAGTCTTTTTGCCATATAAATTCAGATGGCTTTCTATTCCTTTATATGCCGCGGCGGCTTTTATTATTCTGCGTTATTCGCAATTAGAGCCTTTCTTTTTACTCGCTGTTTTCGCGGTAAGTGCTCTGGTTTTTGTTTTATCGTTAATAATTATTATAAAGTTAAAACCAAGGCGGAAACGGTTCTCTCCGATTTTAATCATTAAACAGCGCTTAAATCCTGATTTATCATTTTCGTTTTTTATGCTGCCGTATACCGCCGCCTCGTTTGTTGTATTGTTTTTAGCGCCTTTTATGTCGGCCACTTATGATACTAACAACAGGTTCGAGACTTTCATTAGCGAGCAGGATTATTACGCTCATTTAAACAATCAGGTTCTTTTTTCAACAACGCAAATGAATACATCGTTAAACTTGTTCCCGGTTTTTTTCTTTGATTCAGACGGTCTTCCTTCCATGAGTTTTGAGGAGCATACTCTGGATGTGCCGCCGGGCGGTGATTTATCAATCAATACTCATGATTATCCTGATTTTCCGCTTAATGATCTGATGAATTTTTTTTATAGCGTTAATTCAGGAGAAAGAAAAAACACAGGATGGTTCGGAGGAAACGCTCAAAGAATTTCTTTGCTTGTTCTATTGCTGTTCTCGCTGCCTTTATTGTTTGTAAAACGAAATATTAAACAAACGAATAAAATAAAACCTGAAAATCTTAAAAGAAGCATTAAAAGAGAAACATTAAGAGGTAAACTCCGCTTGCTGGGTATTACTCAGAATAAAAAATTAATGTATAATGACAAGCAACTGTCACGTATTCAAAAGGACGCATAAATGCTTAAGATATATTCGTTTCCAAGAGGAGGGCTTCCCTATATTGACGCGTCAGCGCCCGTAAAATCTCCTGTTGTTAACGCTTATTTGCCGACTCTCTCTGTTATTCCGCTTGGAAATAAAAATTCCCGAATTAATCCCGTTGTTTCTGTCGGGGAAATTGTCCGCGAGGGCATGCTGATAGGAAGGGCCTCGGGATCAGGCAGCGTTAACGCCCATGCCACAGTTCCCGGGAGGGTTATCCGTAAAGTTACATGGAAAGATAAATACAATAACGATAACGACGCGCTTGTAATTAAAATGGAAGGCGCATTTGAAAAACTCGGCAGAAAAGAGGAAGTGCTGCTCTGGAGCGGTCTAAACGGCTATGACATTCAGCGGATTATTTCCGATTACGGAATTGTCGAAATGGAAAATACCGAAAAGCCGTTAGCTGAAATGATTTCCAAAAGCAGAAGAGAAAGCGAAAAACTCACTCTTGTTGTGCGCTGTGTTTTCGACGACCCGTGGCTTGTTTCCGATTACGCGCTTTGTAAGGAAAGAATGAAAGCGGTTATCGAGGGAGCCGCAATTATCGCAAAGGCCTGTTTCAAAGTAGCGCAGATTATTTTCGCTGTTTCTTACCGCGAGAAAGAACTCGGCGACGAGCTTCTTGCGGAATCTGCGCGGTTTAATATTCCGGCTTTTCTTGTTTTAACAGGCTCTCATTATCCGCAGCGAAAAACAAGAGAACTGGAAATCGCCCTTCGCATATATGAAAAGAAAGAGGGAATGAACCTTGGCTCTTTTTTAATTTTAGGTCCAAGCGTTCTTGCCGCGGCGTATGACGCTGTGATATTTAAAAAACCGGTTTTGGATCGCTATGTAGCGGTCGGAGGAACCGCAGTTAAAAATCCTCAGATAATGAAAATCAGAATAGGTACCAGAATTGGTGAAGTTATTGAACAATGCGGCGGGTTTACGGCTGCTCCCGCGAAAATTGTGACTGGTTCTCCTTTATACGGAAAAGAAGTTGTTTATCTTGACGAGCCTGTCGGAAAAACTTGTTATGCGATAGCCGCGATGTCAAAAACACAGGCTGTCGTTCATAAACAGCAAAATTGTATTAATTGCGGCGAATGCAGGTCAGTATGTCCTGTAGGACTCGATCCTCAGACTATATACAAACGCATTAAAACATACGAAAATGTCAGCGCTCTGATAGAAAACTGCCAGGGATGCGGCTGCTGCAGGATTGTATGTCCGTCCGGCCTTCCGCTGCTCGAATCTATTCTTGATGAAAATCTGAAATATAATAAATCCCGCGCAGGCGCCTTTGGCGAGGTTTCCCGCGGTACGGAACCGGAGGTCAGAAGTGTCTGATCAGAACGCGATATATTTACATAAACCGCAGATAAATCTTTCTTGTCCGAGTTTCGGGCGCATGTGGATTATTTTTGGCTGCGCTTTCGCGTGCGTTATTCAATCAGCTTTAAACGACGGCGGAAGATCGTTTGCCTTAGCCGTTAGCGCGTTATTTACGGCAATTCTGACAGAGTTCTTTTTTACATTCCACAAATACGGTATGCAAAAAATTTTAGACGGAAGTACGGCGGCGACAGCGATGATTCTGGTTATGATTCTGCCGAATTATACAAGTCCTTTTCATGTTGTTGTCGCTTCGATCTTCGCGATAGCGGTTATCAAATACAGTTTTGGCGGCCTTGGATCAAACTGGCTTAACCCCGCTTTGGGCGGATGGCTTTTAATTCGTTTTTCATGGCCGTCAGGTTTTGCTCAGGCGCTGGGTGACTATGCTTCTGTTTCTGAATATACGCTTGCAGGAAGCGGAAGCGCGGCAGGCAACGCTGTTACAGAATTTTTTAACAATACGATTTTATCCATAACAGGAGTGCAGCTTCCAGCGGGTTATGTTGATCTTCTTTTTTATAACGGCCAGGGGCTGATAACTGACAGAGGGCTTTTTATTTTATTAATCGGCACAATAGTAATTACCGCTATTGGAATTAACCGCACATGGATACCTTTTGTATTCCTTGGTGTTTACGGTTTTTTAATACGTCTTGCGGGCGATTTAAGCGGCGTACTCTGGAACGGTGATATTTTATATGGATTTTTCTCAGGAGGCACTATCGCGGCTGCATTTATTCTTGCAGCGGAGCCGTCAAGCAGCGCGAAGCTTAAGGGCGGGGTTATTTTTACGGTTGTGCTTTCCGCTTTTTTATCATGGTTTTTCCGTTATAAATGTATGGAGTACTCAGGATGTTTTATCGCAATCGCGCTTACAAACAGTTTAACTCCGCTTATCCGCATTATTGAGGATAAATTTTTTCTTTCCCGTGATTTTAAATTGAAGAATTTTTTTAAAAGTATACGGTTCGATGAATCGGATAATGCCGGGGAAAATACATTATGAGTAACGCGAGCAGACGCAAAAAACACAGTAAAAAATCCAATAATATATTAAAATTTCTTTCAGGAATTTTTTCAAAACCTGAAACAAAAAAGATGAGTAATATTAAAAATAAAGCATTATTGGCTGTCTGGATTACGGGGTTTTTATTATTTGTGTGTTTATTTTGGATTTTAACCTATGGACCTCAGACACATAATCTAATGCGGACTGTAAACAGTGTGCTTATGCATAATAGCGATTCAAGAAGGCTTTCCGGGCTGATGCAGACAAAAACTTCTTCGTCCGGGCTTTTGGGATACTGGTATTTAATGTACGGCACTACCGACAAAATGTTTGTTTTTACGATATTCAAGGACGGTATTCTTCTTCCGGCAGGAGCGGTAGTTTCAGCTAACGGTGTGAAAGAAGTTATTCCTTTAAGCGCTCACGCGGTTCAGGTTTTTTATGATATGCCCGAAAGTATTTTACAGATGTATATTGAGAGGGTAGAAGACGCGGCTATATCTTCCGGCATTATAACAGAACGTCCTCAGCGTCAGGGAGAAAGGCTATGAATCTAAGCCGACAGTATTCATTCTGGGGATCCCTTTCTCCTCTGGGCGGATTAACAGGAGCAAGTCTTGTAATTATGGCTTCTGCGCGCCTTTCGTGGGCAATAACCGTC